>RCNJ01000135.1_pt1 | contig 60337 bp, 56 predicted proteins | sample 2041171 | NCBI WGS metagenome assembly RCNJ01 (sample SAMN09708213, study PRJNA481090) | feces metagenome | biome: feces | host: Pygoscelis adeliae | place: Antarctica: Rookery Lake | collected 2010-03-01 | reverse complement strand
TACGACGCCCCGTTCCGCCTGCATTTACCGGTACTACTGACATTTGTGCTTCAGCGCCAAGCCAGTTATCGGCAAGCAACTCCAACAGTCTCCTGATATCCTCGGTAGCAAACACCAACAGTCTTGATGAAATGAAGAAGATGGTCACCAGCGCGAGGATCTCGAAAATTATTATCAACCATGAGGCTGTCGATCCTCAGGGTAAGCAGGTGAGCGACCCGGTAGTCTTGAGCGGTTAAGCCATTCACAACCGGCTCACTATACACTAAATTGCTGGCAATATCCATCATCCTGGCCACTGACCTATGTCGCATTTTCATCCGTGCTATTGCCACTCCAGTGCTGATCAAACAGTCCATGATGGACGTATGGAGGTTGATCTTGGAGCCCTCTTTGACATTTGGTTTCACCGGCTGCTTGGAAGGCGAAAGATGCTTGTCTTCTCCAATCACAACAGAGCTGGAGAGCCGCAGTCTTGCGATGATTGCCAGGAACACAGGTAGAGTATCTTTGTTGGCCTTGTCGAAAATGAACGGGTTGGGCTTGATATTCCGGTGATAATCTGCAAGGATGCAAATCGGTGTTGCAACTACGAGACGTGCCTTTGCCGGGACACATTGGTGCACGTTGGCCAGGTGCCCTCTCATAGTAATGACATCCTGCTTTTTCGTTGATACCTTTTTCAAGAACTGCTGAAGTTCCTCAGCAGCTACCTTCGACTTGCTGTCATTAGTGAACTGCTCTATCCATTTGTTCTTTTAAAAGCCATACACGCCGATAGTCCTCAGCACGTTGTATGAAAGGGAGTGCTCCTTCCCAACGAATCTCTTGTCATAGCCCGGACTGCTGGCCGAGCTAAAGCGGTTGGCCTGTTCGCTGAGCTTCACGCCTTGTGTGCTGGTGTTACGATACTGGAGTTTGTGGTGTTCATAGTGTTGCGTATATAGGGCAGTATATAGGGCAGTATAAAAGACAACATGAAAGGCAGACGCAGGCCAAGCAACGTCACACAGGGATTGGGTGCATTGACGGCGCACAGAGGCAAGAAAAAACCGGAAACTGAGTGTTATCAGTTACAGGGCATCTTATACATAAAAGTAAGAGTCCAGGTGGTTCACACAGCCAAGTCATGTCTAGTCAACGACCCGCAGACCAAAAACTCACGGTCATACTCACACAAACCAGTCTCCATCTTCACGCCAAATTAAATATTTCTTGACTGTGCTAGATAGCATCTTATATAGCAGTTATATAGGAGTTTATCCCTTTCATCTTCGGCTCTCCCCAAAGAACTTGTCGTTCAAAGGGCTACTCAACACAACCCCCGGCTTCTTGTTAACCTTCCTTCTTATATTCGGTGTCTCGGCACAATATGCACATATATATATTTTCGGCAAATAACGTGGGTCGATGTTAACACATGTGCCGTGGAGCCAGTGTTCGCAGGTATCACTATGGACGGATCAACACCAAGAGCTTGGAGATAGCATACCATGAGTGACAAATAGAGAAAGCAGCTCGGCGAAGAAAGTGACATGACCGGAACGAGGAACATACCACTGAATCATAAACTCCCCCTCGCTCTCCTTCCTGTTACACACACACCTCGTCTCCCCACTATCCGAACTACCAACACTAGGCGTATCACACATCTCAATATCCAAATCCGCCAAATCGCCATCCGTGACCGTGCTAGGCGTGCTCGCCGAAACATTCGAATAACTTTGGCGCCTACACCTCCCCTCCCTATCCCCCCCAACACCAGCAGAATGTATCCTGATAGTCTGTGTCTGGCTACTCGGCGGCAAAGCCGTAATCCCACTAATACTCCTCCGCCGGCTCTCCATCACCCTTCGTAACGCCCTTGCCGCATCACCCGATGACCTGGTTGCTGAGTCAATGATTGTCATGTCTCCGTCGCTGCTCTCGGGACTCTGCAACAGCGCTCCCCCACTCCCTTTATTTGACGTCGGTCTCCTAGGGTATTGTTGCTGTGTATCAAACCTCGCCATCTTCGGCAAACCACCCCCATTCCTCCCAGCCCCGAAGCTATGGCCAGGCCTCGGTACAACAATAGGCTCCTCATCCGTACTACTCCCCGACATCTCCTCTTCACCAACTTCCCTCCCCGATGCCAGTCTTCTTGATCGTGGCTGGGCTCCGCCTCGCTCCATAATAACGGTAGTCTGTGCCGTTGCACGGCCGCTCGCATCAATACTAAACGTCACCGAAGTCCTGGGATTAAAACTAGAGGTCCCGGAAGCTGTCTCGGAGATAGCAGCTAGGTTGATTCCGCTTCCATGCTTAGTTGGAGAGAGACGCCCACTGGTTTTGCCACTGCTGTACTTTCCCTTCCCAGCGAAATTTGCCGGCGGCTGTTCTGAGTTGAGAGATACGGCCGGCTTTAAAGCAGGTGGTCGGGCTAGATTATCGGTTGTTGCTCGTCTGACTCCGGGTCGAGAGCCTTTTACTTGAAAACTGGTGCGGAATGGGCGAATGGGCCGCTTTTCTTGGACCGATTGGGGAAGTTGAGCTGCTGCCATGGGGTTCACTGACCCTTGAGTTTGTGGTGTGGAGGGTGAAAGAATTGCTTGGTTTTGGGATAGTTTGAAAGGAGTGCTGGATGAATGGGAAGGATTGGGGAAGCTGAATATCAGATTCGGGTTCACGGCCGAGCATGATGGTATTGAGAAGGGATCCTCGGACATGGAGGGCATGTTGAAATCAAATGCTGGAGGGGCTTGTGTTTGATGCATACTGCTAGCCGGCGGCTTAGGTTGTGATGGTCTCTGTCTTCTCGGCGCTGGAGTATTTGTCTGCTGAGATGGAGGAGCAACACCCGCAGGTTGTTGAAACTCATTACCCATTTGAGACCAATCCCCAGATGCAGCAAATGGGCCAACTGAAAAGTCCATAGACACGTTTCCCATATTACCGCTCGGATCCCAGAATGATTTGCTGTTCAAGTAGGCTGGAGCTGTTGCTGGTGCGGACATTGGATATGAGAGAGGGTCTGTATTGCTTGGTGTGGCGAATGAGAGGTCATATCCAGGGCCCATGTTGCCCGATTGGGAGTAATAGTCCTGCTCATTTTGCATGTTGCGTCTCGCTTTCAGTTTTGACGTTTGGCCTCCGTGTTTGTGCACAGATTTTGGTGGAGTAGCGGTTTGGGTGGCCGATATATGCCGCGAGAAGCTTGTAGACTTCCTGTTACTATGCCCGATTTCAAGCTCCTGACCTTCAAGTAGTGTCCCGCCTGTGTTTGGATGTGAGGTTTGCCCTGATTTTCCTCCTCCAGGTGCTGGCGACTGTGAATTTTGGCAGGTATGCCTCGGCTCAGAAGTATCTATCCTGAGCGTTTCCGTGCTCGAAGTCTGTTTTTTTGTCCAATATGTGCTTCTGCCTAACGTGAGAGCGGATCAAAGGTGGTTCGGTGGTGCGTAAGACGTCCCGGCGTCGCATTGAAGACTGTATATTCGTCGGCAAACAGAGTCCAGCCAGCAGCATGTATGTTGTCCAAACCAAGCCGCGGTGTACGATATTCAGTATCGTCAAATCTCGACGACGTAGGGGTTTGTAGTGGCGTAACAGTTTGTGGTTTCGTCGATCGTAGGCTGCCGACTGGTTAGTACCTCTCGATAACACCCCACAACGACGGCAAGGGACGGCTTACCTATTGTCCTTGTCGTCGGCACTCATATCAGCCTCTGATGCTTCTAAACTGCATACCAGCCCACAATCGAACTTATTATCCGCAGAAACTCCAGACTGGAGGAGGCATATGTAAGATGTACTTGCTGTGCCCTACGCTTCCAAGGCTTCGGTGGGGTGCGTGCCTGAAGCGATTACCAGTTGTGGTGGAATGTGGGGAAAAGGACCAGTCATATCAAGGAACACACTGAAGATAATAGAGCCGCGGAAAAATTGCTCTGGGGGAGCGGCACTTTGCATAAGCCAAAATGGTGGGCGCGAAGCATTACTTAATGAAGGGCTTGTCTGATCATGCCAGCTTGGAAGCTGACATGACGACGGCGGGATGCCGACAGGGCCTTGATAGGTGGTCATCGACTGTCAAAGCGCCCGTGAGACACTCCAACATGAGCTGGTAACAACTTAGCAAATCGTGAAAAAGACATGCTTTCTGAGTTAAGAGGTGCTCCACAACTGATGAGGACCATTTTCTGTGAGAGAGACTCAGGGGCAAAAGTGAAAGAAATGTGCCTGATGGCGGTACAGTAGCTTCCTGTCGGTCTTTATCGTACCTGCTTCAACCCCTTTCTTCTCGGGCGGACATTATGATCAGTTGGCATTTGTGACACTCCCAGATGCTCACAAGCTAGTATCAATATATTCATATTTATCTTTGAATCTTCTTTTCATTCATCATAAATCGTGACTGTATATCATATATATCGTGTATTGCTCATCAAGCCACATGCGGCCGTGCAGATGCAAATGTGCCACTCCTCTCTCTTCGTCCCCTACCCATCTCTTTGCAGCTCTGCGGCCGCTATATACGTGACAATATGCCGAATCAAAACTGCCAGACTTTTGTTATAAAATTCGTCACAGTATCTTCATCGCATATCGCCTCTGATTGTCACTGCACCTTCGTCTGCATCGTCGGCATACTCGAAAACCCATTCTGCTTCGTATCCCAAGTCTGCACCTTACTCATCGTGCGCTGCCTCATCGCCTTCTGAATATCCATCTCCAAATTCTCCACCCCCTCCTCGAGTCTCGCATCCTCGGTCCTATACCTCGCCTCCTTCCTCTTCTCCCAAAAGATCCACCCCGCAACCACCACAACCGTCAGTGGGAGCGTAAACACCCAGTATATCCAGAACTCCGGCGCAACGATCGGCAATTCCGGATTTCCCCCTTCATCAGCTAAGCCGTTCTGGAAGTTAAAGAACGAGGTTGAGAAGATGGAGGCGAGGAAAGCGCCAGGGAGGAAGAGGGCACCGAGTAATGCGATTGTTTTCTGCGCCCCGGAATCTCGTTTGCTGGCGTGAGCGAGCTTGCGTTGTTCGCCGGCCATTTTGAAGTTGAGTTTTGATTCGCGCTGGGCGATGGTGTTGTACAAAGCTGCCCTCTGAATTTCGAGACGTTGGAGGGTGGTATAGGCGTAGCTGTCTATGCCTTGGAGTTTGCGCTTGTAGAAGTCGTGTCGGCTGGACATTGAGGAGTGTTGTTTCTGTAGTCTCTTATCCCACCGTGTTCCCTTCGGCGCAGAGTTGAAACCACCTCTGCCCACATCCAGCGCAACGACCGCCTTCTGATAAAGTCCCATCGCCTCCCTAAACCCATCCAAAATCTGCATATAAGCCTTCGGCCTCTTCCACAGAACCTGACTATGGCATTCCACAAGATGCTTATTTATCAAATCAAAATCCACCAGCCCCTGATCATCCTGATACGAATCCGTCGCCTCAATCTCCTGCCGCATACTCACAGCATTCTCCAGCTTCCGTAACCACTCCCGTGCATCCCGCTGCTTGATATCCGTCTTATCACTCATATCATGACTTAATATTATCGTGGGCAATAACATCGGGTGCCCAATTTCCAGGGCGCAGGCTTTGAGATGCTTCACGCTTTCGACGATGTCGCTTGACTCTGTGCCTTTGCAGAATGCTGTTGTGACGTTGGACTTGATGTCGTGGCTAAGCATCAGTTCCCAGCCACGCGTCTTGCCTTTCTTCCTCACATCGGACTTGCGGAAGAGTATTTGAATGATGGGTCGTTCATCATCTTGTTCTACTGTGCACCAAAATAATGGCCCAACTGCCGACGTAGACTCTATCCCTCGGTATGGTAGTCCGAATACCTCTATCATCTCAACATACGCCGGTTTGGGGAGCGATATAAAGTGGGGCGAGAAAGTATGTGCTTTTCCTGCATTGGTCTGGAGTACCACTATTATCATCAGCTCAATCCTCACATCTACCACCACCACCATTAAGGAACCACAACATACTACGAAAACTCCCAACGAGCTTCGGCGTCTCCCCATTCTCATCCTCTCTCAACAACCTCGGCGCAAACGCGCCCCGATGATGCAGAAAGTTCGAATACTCATCAGAGGTAAGAGGGTGCTCCTCAACGGTGTTCAAAGAGGGGTCGGAATACGTGAAGATCTCGACGTAGCTTGTTGGCTCTTCGACGCAGAAGGCTTCCTCGACGTACTGGCGGAAGAGGTAAGCGTCCATCTTGGCGACGCGTACTGCTTCTCCTCCGATGAGGAGTTGTACGTAAGATGCGAGGCTCCGGTGTTGCTGGTCAAGCTTAATCGTGGAGGCCTGCGCCCAGTCCTCGTTTCGATTGAGGGGATTTAGTTGTGCATTTTCTCTGCTCCTGCTGAACAATGGGTAAAATGGATGGGCGAAATGTCTTCGTCGCAGCAATTGGTATCACCTGGAGCAATGAGAAGATGTGGAGTGCAAAGTTTTAGTTGTGAAGCACAACTCAGACTCACATCCATAAGGTCTCGCCCGCTGGGACATCTCTGCATGGAAAGCTCTAGGCTTCGGCTTGTCAACGCTATCTACCAGGGTTACTTAACCTCCGGATCCACCGAAAGGCAATTGAGAGGCGGGTGAGCTAGTGACTGATCGAGGTTTAGGGCGCGGGAACACCCTGTCGGTGTGAGGCTGAACATCAACTAAGCACTTGAAGGTGGGGTAACTGCTGAGAGCTGTCATTGGCTAATCCGAGGATTATGAGGGGCTGCGATACAGCTTTTCCCCTCGATATATATCAACTGTTTTTGCGATCTATGGCGAATTTCGTTATTTCGCCAGGGAGTGCTAGCCTTAAAGTGGGTAGGTAGCAAGAGCCCAGGCATCATCGTGGCGTCTGCTCCGTGGTCCGAGGAACCGCTGGAGAATCCTGCAATTCCAGTGCAAAGTGTGCACCCTTCACAGCCCATTCAACCCTCCATATCCGAACATGATCAACCCAGATATGTGGCCAAAAAGCCTCTTACTTGCTTCTTCAACGCACATTCTCAGTGCAAACCCCTTCCCCGCATTGGCTTCGCACCAATGCTACGCTCGCTTTCCAGCTTTCCTGAACCTAGCAGGCTCTCAAGCATGCTTCAACCTTAATCCCCCAACCATGATCCATAACGCCTTCACCAAGGCATAGCACTAGGCCCCTGGGCATCCCTCCAACTCCCATCATCCTTCACACCTTGCGTCCTGGCCTCCTTTTTACGGACCTCCGTCTCCTCGGCCTTCCTCGTGAATCCAGCTTTTCTAAACCCCCATTTCCCCGCCGCCCAAATCCCCCCAAGCCCAATAGATCCCACCATAGTAGGCGGCGCCAACAAGAAGCCAACACCACTTACCATTCCGCCAAAAGCAGTAGCACCAACCGCCGCAACCACAGCGCCCACAGCAGCGTATTTTGCCCACCTGACTAGGCGCCAGAAAATGAAGACGCCGAGGAAGCGGAGGGAGCGAAGAAGAGCACGGGTTCGGAGATGGATGGGGCGCGGGACGGTGGAGGAGGAGGGGTCGAGGAGGTATTTGAAGTTGGACCTGAGGGAGCGCAGGGCCGAGGAGGAGCGGGCGTCTGCTTTCAAGTCGGTTGCGCTGCTGGACGGTGGTGCGTGGGTTGGTGTGGAGGATGGAGGCCTTGGTGTTGCAGTGGCAGGCATTGGTGATTGAGAAGCCATGTTATGACCAACTGGTGTAGTCTGTTGTTGAGGGACTTTGTGGATGATTTTGGTGTTGCATGAGACGAGTGAGATTGAGTTGAGTATATCCGCCAAGGTGTTGCTATGATGTCATAGCTTCCGCAGAAAAGTCTTCAATCCTGAGTTTCAACGCAAAACGCTCACGAATAGGTCTAATGGGAAAACTCATCGAAATTGTAAAAGCCCTTAATTAACATGGCATTTTGTGCCATTCCATCTTACTTTCTCCAATCATTGGCCTGTTGCCATGAGGCATGTTGTTCTCCCAAGTTCCGGACGTGCCTCTCTACTCCTTTTGCTGGCATTGTACCCGTAGCTTAGCCGTGCTCGTCCCTGTGCAAGCTTCGCAGATGCGAGAGCTAAAGACAGCTCACTGGGTGCGGTAACTATGTAGCTGCACCCCCGGCCAGCCACGATCTTGAGTGAGCAGGAGTAAGATACCTTCAAAATCTCCACCACATGATTGGTGTCCTGTGCAAATGTGCACTTTGTGCTGGATAACTGTTGAAAATGTTGTTGCTGCAGTCACTGCTAATGCTGCTAGTAGTATCTCAGTCTGCTGCATAGAAGGAAAAAAGTGCATAACAGCAGCACAGGCAACTTGACCTCACTGAGACCGACCGCATCCTGATCTTACGTAAGAGCTTACGATGATGCATAACTTGCAATGGTGTTTCGGACTTAAAAATGGCACTGTTCGCTACGCTCATGCTCGCTTACGTGTTGTCTAACTTGGAAATGAGAAGTAGCTGTGGCCGTGATCATTTTCCGCCGAGGTCGCAATAGATCAACTTCCCAGAAGAAAGAGAACAGGAGTATGCTTGTAACACCCTAGGCATGGATGTTCTGAGCGATGATTTAGGCGAGAATGTGCATTACAAATCTAACATACGTTGTTCGGTGGCCTCTGCCTACCGGCCTTAGCCATAATAAAATTCCAAAGAACCCCACATCTTCTCAGTTCCTCTTAGTGCCAAGTTCAATATCACCACCAAAATCATCCCAATCGAGGCCATCACCATTCCCAAGTTTCCTCCCAAGATAGATTCCAATGGCAGTCCCAATGCCACCAAGAAGGAACCACGTCTCAAACCACACCTCCACAAACCTGCCCTCGACGCCTTTACCCAGAGCATGACCAATTCCACTTGCTACTTCTTTGGGCAGGTTACTCCTCAACAGAAGCGCTGACGAAATAACATATGTTGCCGAGATCTGTGCCACAATAAGTGGCAGATTCGCCTGAGCCTGTCTGACAAGTCCCGGCGTGAAGCGAGAAAAGATGTGAAGAGTCTGAAGAACAGAGTTGAAAGAAAGAAGCAGCATGATGCCGGAGAGGAAGAATGAAATCTGGCGAGACCATGCTGCTTGGTCGATGGTGGCGTCCCAGTGCCTGGCCACCAGGCCCAAGGCTCTGTTTATTGGGTCTGTGGTCGAGAAGGCGCTGGCTGGGTGGAAGTTTCGACGTATCGTTGTGTAACATGTCGTGATGATGCGGTAGACGCAGTATATCGAGAATATGTAGTCTGTTCCGATCATGCATTTCCCGAACGGGGTGGCGGCGCGTACTTGTGTGGCTTTTCTGGCGCGAAGCATGTTGAGGGCTGTGGAGAGCAAGATGGTCATCGTCTCTAGTCCGTTGATTTCGAGCTCGAGTGCTTGCATCTCCGTCGCATCCGGATTTCCGCGTATGCTGCCCATCACTTTGCCCATGAATCCTGTTTGTGTTGGAGCTTCGAGTATCTTCCGTTGAAGTGTGCGCAGACGGTGCTTCTTCTCTGCCAGCATATCGTTGGTCGCATCCAGACCTGTCGCCTTTCTGTCGATATCAGAGTCGGTTACTGGTCTAGGCTGGCGACCGAATTTATGCCATGGAGACGAGACGGATGCGAATCCAGCCAGGAGCGCCATCAGAGATACACCTACCACCCCCACACGAGACAGCGCAGCGTCTTTGAACGTCTTTGCTGCATCATCAGCCAGTGTAGAGCGGTTCGTCCCTGCCACATTGCCCAACCACCAGAATGCACCTAACCAAGCCGCAAATCCTACTGTCTGTAGAACAAATGCTGTCTTTGATACCCTCCTATTCCTATTCATGAAGCTCCATCCGGCGCTGCGTATCATCGCTTGTAGTTCAAGGAATGGTATCCACACAACAAGCATAACGAGCAGTGTCGGGACTGTGACTCTGAGCGCCGCATTGCGGGCTTTGGGGTCGAGAAGGTTAGAGATTTCGCATAGAATGAGCTCTGCGAGTACGGTTGCGAGCGCTACAGTGCTCGAGAATGTCGCAGCCGTGATCTTGCGGCGCAATGGCCATGATCCGTGTATGGCCTCCGCTTCTCTGGGCTCCTTTGGCACAGCAGAAGGCAGGAAATGGCCATCGTCCGGCTTAGTCGGTGCGTCGGAGAGTAACGGGAAGACGTGTTTGAGCGCGACAAGGCTGACGACGACGAACGTGAGTATAAAGGGACTTGCGCCGAAGAGTGTTGTTAAGGTAAAGAGCGAACCGGTTGGCGGGGCGCAGCCATCATCACAGGACTTGCTTCTGAACATTGGACCGCGTCCTCAAAGAGTTGGTAAGAAGGCTCATGAGGCGAGCATCAAAGATGTCGGTGCCTGTCTGTTAATGAGAGTGTTTTGTGGTGTGGATCTTGACCAGATGCTGTTGTTGTTCCACATTTATGGAGTGCTCGACAGCAACCCAATTTCCGGCTTATCTGCCTATCGGGTGATGTCAGATTGGGGATGCCCCACTGACGTTTGATAGACGATAGCTGCGAACAGCACCTGCCACGAATATATAAGTGCTAACACACATCTTGGAGCGATAAAGTCTAATTTTGCGACACTCCCAGTAGAGGTATAGCTGAGGCCGCTATTCGTTGCAAGCGGTTTCCAGAACCTCTCCAATGAGGATGAGCTGAAGAAAGTCGATTTTTTCTTATCTGACACGCATACTGTAGACACGTACAGAGGGGAGTTGTTGGTGGCCGTCCCGAGAATTACTGTACCGGACCAGTCCACCAAGGATGACCAAATCCAAAGGACAAAATCCCTTTGTCATTGCTCTGCCATCCAAATTCAATACTAGGTTCGGAAGACTTAGCATTTGGGTAACTTAGATGCAGTCGAAAGGCCTAGCAGTTCTGGTTTAATAGCGACCAAACTCGAAGACCCAATCCCAAACTCGTTTAGACAACACCGCACAAGGAGAACCGTGAGCGCCTTAATGGAGAGCCCATTAGTGCCGTATAGCCCTAACCTTCCGAACCTCTTAACGTATTCTCCCATCCCCAGGCCAGCTCCAAGTACCAACACATTGCACGGGTCGCCTCCAGTGAAACGACGACAGCGAGGTCGGCCCTTCTACGCGGTAACATAGTCGCCACACGTGACATGCTGGCGGGGAGCAAGATGAAAGGAGAGAAAAGGCTGACGTGAAGGGAGGCCGGATGGGATGAACGGGAGGCAGAGTCGTACTGTTGGGAGCTTGAAAGGGAATGGGAGCACGTGATATGAAGAGATATACTTAGTCTGGTCGTGGTGAGGTTGAGATGGAGTAAGTGACGGTGAGAGCGGTATCTTAGAAGAAAACCCCTTTTCCTGGCAGTCAATGGGCAGCAAGCTACCGTACATGCGAAGTGTGCTTTTTGTCGGAGGCGGATACATCTCCAAGGCCCCTCTCCATCCTCAACTATTTTCTCCCCCAGGCTGGCAGCCATGGCTTAGATCTTTACTCAGCACTGTCAAGAACGCAGATGCCGTGATCCTCCACGTGGCCAAGATATCATGATTGGCCAATAGAGGAGAAATACTACCCACAGTCTCAGATATCCCGCTCAAGACCTTCGGCTCAAACTGCAGAAGCTCTTCATTCGCTCTCAACAATGTAGGTGGACCGTGTGAGTATCCGGGCGGCCATCACTCAAATCTGGTACGTCCTCGGATGCCTCAAATTGAGATACGGGAAGATCCTCAGTTCTGGAAAATCGCCGGAAGCCGGGTCGTAAACTCGTTCGTGGGGGTTGGCAAATCAAGTTGAAAGTCGTGGAAAACCGTTGCATAAGTGCTGATGCAGACGGATTTGATGTAACGTTGCCTGTGGCTGTCAAGGGTAAAGACGATTTGGCCGAATGAGAATTGCGGCTTTTCAGATGACTGCCACGATGGTGAGACAGGATTTTTGACCGATACCTGCTTGGTTGTCAAGAGGACTTGTCGTGAGTGGTGATGATGTCAAATGTGAGCGAAGTACTCGTTCCGTACAGACCTTGAGAAAATGGACCAGGAAGACTCTGTAGGGACGTCAATATATTGGAAGATGCGAGACGGATTATGGTGTCTGGAAATTCGAGAGATTTCTACGGACCTAGCCTTTCAGCGGTGAAGGCTGAGAAGCTATAATCAGATCGTTGAAGAGGTAGGAAGGTGTACAAGAGGTACAACAGAGGAAGTTCAGAGCTCTAAGGAACACAGCAGGCTGGAAGGGCTGAAAACGAGCACATGAGTGCTGAAACTGGAGCACGACAGAAGAGCGTTTACGGAGCAAGAGTACTTGCTACTGAGCGTGGCAAGGTGAGACGGACATTTACGGTAGATATTGGCAGTAAGATGAGCTTCCATTTCTGTGACACTTGTCGACAGTGGTCTGATACTTCGGGCCAGAATTTCCACGACATCGAAGAGAATTGCCAACAAAGCTTCAGAACTTAAACGGAAGCCGCAATTTTTTCGTTTCAACATCTAGGCGGCTTGAGAGATGTGGAGTTTAGTAAGCATGTCCGAACAAAACTTGCCCCAATGCAGACAGACATACAGAGTGGACTGTAGCGGTACTTCGGGCTTCGGCATATAGTGAGGCGCCTCATGAAGCTAAGGATTTGAAGGAAAAGATTTGGAAGATGTTGATCGATACGGTAACTTGAAGAAGCTCACCAAGTTGGAAGAATCCGGCTTGGCAGTCGATTAGGAATCAAGAGATACCTTGGTCAAGTTCAGTTTGCGACCGTCCAGCGAGAACGTGGAGCCTTTCTCATGCGTATGAGAACGACCTACAACTAGTTCATTTACAGGCAGCCGCTATTGTCAGTGAGATTCCGATTATGAGAACCTCCCTCATGACGGTGAGGTCAAAGGCCAATATCCGGGGGTCGTTGAACATCCCATAAGCGTAAGTTGATGCAAATTTCCCATGTTGATGAACCCGATGCGGCTAATAAGAAGCGACGAGGGAGATTGCGATCTGAGGCTTCACTTGTGAACACGAGGCAAATGAGCAAAAGTCTGAGGGCAACATCGACGCCGCAAGCCGAGGTGTAAAATGGAGATATTTACAACAGTTAGGGTCTTTTCTAGTCTCTTCATTGAGAGTTTCTATCGGATTTATGCGTCGCTGCGACCTCAAGCCAAATGCATTCAAGTACCGGTACCTGACTCGATGTCTGCCTCAGGTTCCAACCTCGTACTGTACTCCACAGTCGCCTGCCCTGAGACGGAACCCCAGTCCACAAAGTCGCTTCAGACCCCCCCATCGAAGATCCATTTTGTCCCTCGTGTGCCGCTCGCGAAATCCATCATCCCTATCATTGTTGTCGTCGTCGCATACTCGTCGGTGACATTTGTGCAACTATTCCTATCAGCGACAGTAATATTGACACCTGTCACTAACGAATTTAAAACGCCAATCTCCACAGCGTAGCCCGACAACTGCTAGGCTTGTCCTCAAAAATCACGGCCCTTGGAGTGCCGAAGCCAACCACCAAGGTTCCCTAGTCCATTAATACGGCCGAGTGCTCTCCCACTCGTACCAACTTGCAGCGACACACTTCACCATCGCTCCCTCAATCCCATCGCAACCAGTTTAGCCTTACCCCATACTCTCATCACACCTAGCATCCCCCCGCAAATGCTGGCAACACCATCTCCGCCACTGTCACATATACGGTCCGAATAAAAGTGCATGCACTCCAGATTGTCGCGGCGGATTACTCCACCATCTAATACCCCATACTCCGGACGATCATCGCGAGGTGTCACTGTGTGATATATCGCGAGACGCTGTGAGTTACGTCGACGTCGTCGTCGCTCTTCAGTCGACCGTGTCGGGCCCGAAAAGCTCGAATCACCACCGCCTCTAGTCGCCATGTCGTCCGCAGCACCTCAGAAGCCGTCGTCGACGGCTGCACCGACCTCCTCGACGTCGGTCAAGCGCGCTTGCGATGCGTGTCATAGAAGAAAGGTCAAATGCGATGGCTTGAACCCATGTCGCAACTGCTCGTCAGCCCAGTTGGCGTGTACATACCATGCGATTCCACAGAAGAAGGGACCAAAGGGATCAAGGGCAAAAGTCATCAGCGAATTGAGGGAGACACAGAGACAGAGCACACTGTCGAGTAAGGTGCATGCACGCATGAACGGCATCAACTCGCCAGTGCCGCCGACTCTGGCACCGACGCCAGGTCTCTTGACGACAGACATGATCAACGAATGCATCGAGTTCTTCTTCAAGAACATGTACCCAACCGTTCCGATTTTGCATCGCCAGCGACTCGAGCGACAGGCGCAATACGTCGATCGCGATACTGAAACATACTGTCTGATGACATCGCTATGTGCTTTCATGATGATACAACCAGGAATGCCGATTCCGGGCGATCCGTTGGGGCTTGATAGCATGCCAGGTGCTAACCTGTTGAGCGGCACAATGTTGATGGAGGAGACATTGAGAGTGAGAAAAGGATATGACCATTTGGAGTCACCTTCACAATGTAGTCTCATCACGAGCTACTTCCTTTTCGGTTGTTACTATGGCTTGGATTTGCATAACAAGGCGTGGTTCCACCTGCGCGAGGCAACGACTTTGGCGCATATTTTGGGGATGAACAAGGAGGAAACATACCATCAGTTCGACATGATTGATTCATCGAGACGTCGTAGGCTATATTGGCTGTTGTTCGTAACAGAACGCGCTTATGCCCTTCAACGCCACCGTCCGTTGTCTCTTCAAGCCACCATCAACCTTCCCATCGCCACTGACGACCCGACCGAGCAGCAGCCGCCTATTGCCGGCTTCATCCACCTCGTCAATGTCTTTAGGCCCTTCGACGATGTATTTGTCGCATTATGGAACAAGACACGCACTGACTGTTCGCCATCATATCTCTCGACACTCCAGAACCAGTTGACCGAGTCCCTCCCAGCCTTCCTCCAGTCTACCGAATCCCAAGTAGCAGAGCTCAGAGTCAGCCAGCAATGGCTAAGAACCATGGTCTGGCAGCTCAGCATTCAGAATGGCTGCTTAAGCAGCAGCCACGACGATCCAAGCATGACATTCTCCTACCCAGTCGAGATCTCTAGAGACTTGATCACTATGACATCCGGATTTTCGAAGCAGAGTATGGAGGTACATGGCATCGGACTTGTTGAGAAGCTCTTTGATGTTGCATGCTCGCTTACGGATGTTTTGTCGCTGCTGCCAACGCCGAGTGACCCATTCGTTGTTGGTCCAAGGGACTACCTTAATCAATTCTTGAGCCTGCTGTCGTCATTGAGGAATGGCGATAACATGTTCCTTCCGCTGTTGTTGCAGAAGGTGCATGAAGTCCTGCCACGTCTTGTCTCGCCAATGTTACAGACTGTCCCAGAGAGCGCTGCATCCCAGATGGTCGCCAATGTCGACATTTTCGATGGCTTTGGAAATGCTGGCATGGGTATCAGCGCCCAGCAATTTGACACCAGCAAGAGGATACAGGAGTTGGCGGAGACGACGAACTCGACTCAGAATGTATCTACAGTCGACAACAACAACAATAACCACAACAGCCACACGAGCCATAGCAGTCAAAGCCCTTACAGTCAAGAAGGAGCTGGGTTTACTTCGCCGCCCATAATGGGTAGTGTGATGGAGGATCAACTTGGCTTCAACAACATTGACAACTACTCTTACCTCCACGGCGACAGCATCGGTGGTGGATTGAACAACAACATCACGTCGAATCCTTTGCAGCAGGGCGGCAGCATGCAGTCGACTAGACCCATGATGAGACAACAAAGCTCGAGTTTCATGGGTCAGCTTCCACAGCTGTCAAGGAGTGTTAGTGTGCAGGAGTACGATGCGAGTACGGGAGGCTATGATACTGGCACGCTGCCGCCAGGGCAGATGCCATTACCCACTGGGTTACCACTTGTAGACAACCTTGATCATTTGGGGTATAGGTGAAAAGAGTAAGAGAAAGGCTCGACTGAGGTCGGGCAGGGAAATTGATAAAGATTGAGACATGAAGATACACAAGACTAGTGGGCGAGGACTAAGAGAAGAGTCGAGTCAAGAGTATGTGAGAAGGAAGGAGACTGGAAGCATGATGTTACGCTTGATTCGCTGCAGCTTCTCACCACGCCAGACGTGCACTGAGAGTCCACACCTGCTGTCGTTATCGCGTCTGCCACGTTGGGTTCATCCTGACTGCACATGCTGGGGAAGGAAAGGAGAAAGAATGGACAATGAGGAGACTATGGACTCATAGAGTGAGGAAGAGTGAAAGGATTTGCTGAGTCGCATAATATGGGCGTCAAGTTTGGCGTTTGGCGTTTGGAGGTAAGACTTTGGAAACGGAGCCGGGCTCGCACCATTGTTGGTCAAATATACTCTACGCGTTTTGGTTAGGAATTTTTGAGCTATTCAAGCCACGGCGTCTCTTCATCTGTGCTTGTCTTCTATATCATTGTGCATCGCTTCCAACATTGTCGTCTCTGTGATCGGTCGCCCATAAATACCTCAAACCTTAAGCTTATCGTTGTCATCCTTCCCGCTCTGCCCCTGGATCTGCCCACCTTGTGTCTGAACCCCTCTGTAGAGCTTGGATTGCTCTCGCCATGCCTTGCAACACTGCGCTGCCGCCCAAAACCTCTGGCTTTCCACGTAACTAACCGACTAGCTATTTGCAAGAATGTCATCCACTATTACCACACGCATTACGGGGATGGATGGCGCCGGTGCTGTCAAATCGGAAATGGCCCTCCACTCGGCTAGACAGAGCAGACGTTTTTATTGAATTAGCTTTTGATGATACTAGGCGGTTATCCCGTATCGTAATATAGGCTTAGTTAGCGACGGTCTTCCTGCTTTGTGGCATTACGAGGTGCGAGGTCAGTCGTGGTAGCTCAATCCTCAAAAGTGGCAGTTTCGCAAAGCAGCAGCCGTCGAGGTGGCAGATGTGTAGTTCTCCGTACGGAGTGAAGTGGTCTTCTAATAGTAAATAGGGTTGTTTCCAAGCTTGTGGCCGTCAAACTGAGTATCAGCTGCTCAGATGCGTTAATGGTCCCAACCAAAGCACGACGGTGTTATGTCCTTATTGATATTACTGTTTTATCTCCATATTGATATTACTGTATTATCTCCATATTCAAGCCCTCTCCTCCCCGGCCGAAACCTTCTTCTCACACTCCTCAAACGCCTCCAGCACATCATCATACTTCTTCCACACCTCAGCCTTATACCCCCCATCCACCCTCTCAACCGTCTCGCTCTCCCTCCACCTGGCCCCAATCAACTCCTCAAAGCTCTCACCATTCTTCCTCTCCGTCGCCCAAACAGCCTTATACGCACCACCCAGCGCGCAAGCATTCCCGCCAACATCAAGTTTATAAACACCCTCAACACCACCAAGCACATCCCCCACAACCCTCGCAATCGCCGGATTCAAACTGCCGCCTCCAACGAGGTAAATCCTCCTTGGCTGAGCGGGGAGGCCGTTGCCGGGCGAGGTAACAAGCTTCCTACTCCTCAGCTTCAGACTGAGAACCTGCGACTCAACAATTGCTCTGGCATCGTCATCTGGCAAGTTCCAATTCGTCCCATCCGTCCCCTCGATCTTCCCATCCTTAAGCTCATACCTCCATGTCCCCGCCCTAACATTCGGCACGATCTCCGGTAACGGGAAGTACAGGCCCAATTTCTTCGCATCGCTCTCACTCTTCTGCCCCAGTGGCTGAGAGCCAAAGATCTGACTCTCAAAGCTCTCCCACGGATTCTTGCTCTGCGACTTTGGCAAGAGATCTCTAACCCTCTCGCGAGCCAAACCGCCATTCTTGTAACACAGCATGAACATGTAAAGGCCGTTTGTGGTTGGGTGGCTGAAGAAATGCGTTGCGGGGTCAGGCACATAATTCTCCGTGCTCATCAAAAACGTCGTGCTAGTCCCGAGACTAACCATCGCGTCACCGGCCCTCAGCGGCAAGCTCAAAATCGTTGACGGATTATCGCCCGTGAAGGGCGCGATTTGACAGTCTGCACTGAATCCATACTTCGAGATAAAGTATGGGGAGATGGCGCCCATACTGCCACCGCCGTCCAAGCGGACCTCGCCGAGTTTGTCTTCGAGGTGGATGGCCCCTTCGGCGGTGCCCCCGGCGGCGAGAGTGAGGAGTTGGTCAGACCACTTGGTGGCGGAGATGTCCCAGAGGTTCATGCCGCAGACGTCGCTCACATCGATTGGGGCGATCTTGCCGAGGAAGAGGGAGGCGAGGAAGGAGGAGACGAGGGAGATGCGGGAGGTATTCGCATACACCTTCGGTTGGCGCTTGATCAGCTTCATTATTTGAGGGCCGGTGAAGCGCTGTGGTTGTTAGCATTGTGTCCGTCACATGATTTACTTTCAACCCCTCAAGATAGAAGAGGGGAGGGGACTTACATGATGAGCTTTACTCCCCGTAACCTCCGCCAATCTCGCCCCACCCCCCAACTCAGCGTCAAAAGCATCACACTCCACCTGCGTACTACTGTCCTGCCAATTCGGGCTGGTTGCACACGCAAACGCCCCTTCAAGCTGCTCCTTCAAGCTTCCCCCACCGCGGGGGGTATCATCCTTCCCACTCAACCCCATCAACTTCTCCTCTCCCCCCTCAGCCCAAAAAACACTCCCATGCTGCTGGCCCGCCCCAGAAATACCCGCCACGAGATGAAGTGGTGCACCGCCGTCTTTAAGGCGCCGTAAAACCAGGTCAAGCGCTTCAATCCACATCAACACCGGCGCTGTGACTTCGGCAGCGGAGGGATGGAAGACGCCATGCTTGATGCCGTAGTGGTGTAGGTCAGCGTCGAAATCTACTTTTGCTTCATTTACGACTGTTAGGGAGGACGTTATAACGACCGCCTTTAGCTGTTGGGTTGAGAGGTCGAGGCCGATGTAGAGCGGTCCTTGTGATGAAGCCATTTTGTATATTTGTGTGTGGTATATTTGGGTAATTGGAACAACGGGAAGGCAAGGGATATAAGGAGATCGACTTTGAGATAAGAGAATCTTTGGGCAATATTGAGAGTGTGATACTTGCCCAACTATTCGGGACTTGCGTGATCCAGATGTAGTGACGGAATGGGAGCGGGCATGTGCATTGATTCGCGGTTGCCGAGCAGATCGGTGGAGCAAGGGGGGCAGTCGCGGGGACGATCCATGGGGGAGACTCTGATTTTGCTATTCAGGCTAACCTCCGGGGTCATGTGACTCTGCTTCAGAGGCGAGTTTGATCACTTCAGCCAGAAAGTCAGATCGCTCACCATTAAAGGTATTTATTGAAAGCATTGGTTTTAACTCTGTCGGGTCTGCACACATATGCGGTCAACGCATTCCAGATCATTTCGGTGTAGGTTGCGGTGCATTAAGAACCATCGTATTAACATATCTGGTCTATAGAACAAACCACCATGCAGCTATTCGTGACACATCCCCCTCCAATCAAGAATGCCAGCAATGAATCCTTCCCCTCTATCTGCCAAGCGAAATTACAAGATGCCTCAAGACACACTCGATCAGAGCATGTCCTTAATCATGTACCAAATGATCCCAGCCAGCCCCACAAACAGAGCCAGAATGAGCAGTGCTTCAAAAGGCAGGAAGACGGCCGCCGCGAGGACCAAAAGCCCATACTTCTTAACAATCCGGATCCGAAAGTCGCGCTGCCCATCTGAGCTGGCAGGACGCTTAGACCTTGGGATATTCTCCTCAGTCCACCTCCTCCTATTCTTGCCGCCCCTGCGTCTCCTGGCTCTCGCCTCTCTAACCGGGTCTGCGTCCTCGCTCGTGGCCCAGGAATCTTCCTCAGGCCTTGGTGGCTATCCGAAGTGGAAGTGCTGGCCGCCGCCGCCTCCGAACTGTTGGCCGCCGAAGCCACCACCTCCACGGCCGCCACCGAAGCCACCTCCTCCGTTCATCATCTGGAAGAGGATGTCTGGATCGATGCCACCCATACCTCCGCCCATTCCACCACCAAAGCCGCCGCCGCCGCCGCCGCCAAACATGTCTGCAGGGTCCACAAGGTCCTCTCCAGAATCGTATCTAGCGCGCTTTTGCGGATCCGACAAGTTCTCATATGCCTCACCGATCTCCTTGAATCTGTGCTCGGCCTCCTTGTCATCTGGGTTCTTATCCGGGTGATGTATGATGGCCAATTTTCTGTACCCCTTCTTGATCTCCGTCTCAGTGGCATCCTTCTCGATACCAAGGATCTTATAGTAGTCCTTCCTCTTGCTCTTCTTGAGCTCAAGCTCTGCATGTCTGATCTCCTTGGCCAAGGTAGCATCCGATGGATCAGCCTCCGCCAATGCCTTCAGCTCCTTAACAGCACCCTCCCAGTCGCCACTCTGTCCCAATGCGTTCGCCTTGGTCTTCTTGGCCTTGGTGTATGATGGGTCCAACTTGATAGCGGCCTCACAGTCCTCAATCGCCTGGTCGTAATTCTTAAGCTTGATATTACACAGTGCACGGTTCTGGTACAACTTGGCATTGGTTCCCTTGTTTGATGGGTCGACAGCGAGCGCATCGGTATACTTATCCATAGCGCTCTGCCATTTTCCACGCTTGTACTCTGCGTTTCCTTCGCTCTTCATGCGATCGAGCTTCTGCACCATTCTCAAGAACTTGACAGCATCCTTGTAATCTGGGTCGCAGTTGAGTGCTTGGCGGAAGTGCGACAATGCCTTCTCGTTATCACCCTCAGCGTACAGTGCTCTGCCACGAAGAACAAGTGCCTCTGGGTCAGATCTGTTTTGGCGGAGAAGGTTCATGGCGACGTTCTGTGCCTCACCCAGTGCGTTGACGTTGCCCATCTTGAGGTATGCTTCACCGCGCATTAAATGCCACTTCCTTGGCTTTGGCGCACCAAGACCAAGGTGCTTCTCGGCCTGGTCGAGAGCGTGAAGAGCCATGGAGCCAGCGGAGCTAGTCTTCAAAGTGTCCTCAGCAATGGTAATGTTGCGCAGCTGGTCCTTGGCAGGCTGCATGTCCTTAGCGGATGGTGGTGGCTGGATCTGAGCAAAGGTGTCCAATGCTTCTTGTGGGCGACCAAGCATAACGTAGACGCGAGCAAGACGGAGCAAGATCTTTGCGCTGTTTGGCTCGAGCTCATTTGCGCGCAGGGCGTCGGCGAGCGCCGTCTCGTAGTTGCCGTTGGAGATGTATGCAGCGGCGCGGTTGTTCAGGTATGTTGATGATGATGGCATGGCGTCAACAGCTACTCCAGGTTAGACATATGATTGCGCGCAAGCTGTAATCCACAACTTACCCTTGGTATACTCAACAATGGCCTTTCCATACTCCTTAGCCTTGTAGTGTGTGTTTCCAGCGTTCTTGAATGCCTCGGCCTCCTCTGGCGTTGGCGCCGGCTTCTCAACTGGGCTCGCAGGCGCGCTCTTGTGTGGTGGTGGAACTGGCGCCTCATCGGTGTCAACATCCATCTTGTCGGCAGTGCCATTGGCACAGTTAGTGCCCCCGAAAGATCCAGGCATGTTCTCCTTCTGGTCTGCGACTGGCTGTGCTGCTGAGGAATCGACGTCCATGGCGTCGGCACGTTGTGGCTCAGTCATGTTGTATAATGCTGCTTGACGCAGATGCGGAGGTAAGTTCAAAGGATGTGTGTCGGCGTCAAATGTGTGAGCTCGAATTGACGTGGGTCCTTTGGAGCCGTTGCTATATGTGGAGTTCTGGCTATGCCGTGTCTCGTCCCGCGACTCACGTCTCGATCTTGGTGAGGAGGGAACGGTCTTAGGGCTTGGGGACTGCCGGGCTGCGCGCTCGTCTTGTTCGTCAGGAGGGGGTGTCTTCTTCGATTTCTTAGAGAACTTTGGGAGGAAGTTCATTGAAGTGGAGAGAAGGCACAAGAAACAATTCGGGCGGGATGAGGCAAGGTTAGGAACTGTCGTTCGTCAGTCCCGCTCCCCCAACTTTTTTTTTGTCCGGTCGGTAGGGATACGCTGAAGGTCGACACCCGAATGGATGGCGAACTTGTGACCTTGCGAACTGCTGGGGCCTTTTTTTTCCACTTACTAAAACGTCTAAATACCCAATAACAAGCCTGCTCAACGATGTGGTTGGCTGTAACCAGGAATGTCGGGCACTTTTTTGAGGTTTGACGCTGGAAGCTTGTGGGGTCGCGATTCCAAACACTTCCAAGAGCTACTTTTGACCCGACCGAACTGAAAAAGGGCTGATATGTAGCCTTGTCTGTTGAGGTGCCCTTCGGTCGCAAGTCGTGTATGAGAGTCGGTATAAGTGCTTCAGCCTCGTGTGCTCAGTACAAGAATTAATGAATAGATGATACCGTGGATTTGGCAGTGATGACAGGCTTTGACGAAGGGGCTGAATATTCGAAATTGAGGTCGATGTGAAGATGGACGTCAAAGGGCGTCGTTTTCCGGATACTGGAACCAGCACTGTTGAAGCCGTTCGTTGGAGAGCGTGATTGCTTGGGCGACAACTGACTGGGCCGTACGGTGCAGGTGTAGTTGTGTAGCACGAAGAGGACTCGAATGAGGAGACTGGGCGCAGTTTACGGCCGAATCAATTACAAACAAATAGTTTCAAGAATAAGATCTAACAGAATTCAAAATGGCGGTAATTTTCCCATTATTTACCAACAGCTTTTGACCTTCCCAGCCATCATTACTTCCTGCTTCAGTCGTGATGCAGCTCACCACCATTGGCACATCTATCACTGCCAATCCCTCACTAAGTACGGTACTTTCAGATTCACCATTCACCACACTCGACCATCAATTCGCGGTTTTCAATGCTATTCTTCCCACTGGCTCAGAAGCCGGGCTTCTGCGGACACTCCGTAGCTGCATGTTGCATTGGTGACGAGCTTAAGAGTGCTTTCTAGAAGCTTCTATTTGTGGTTTGAAAGCAACATGCAAGCTTGCCGGCCTCAGTTGGTTTCGCAATTGTTCAGGGAGCTCAGGCCAACAGCTACGAAATACTGGGTCCCAGTGTGTGAAGTATGTAGTTCGTAAGGTGTCGAATGTGGAGGAGCTCATTATTTCCCCATATGGCACAGAGCCAGTCAAGACTGGTTTGAAACACAGTATACATAGTTATTGCTTCTCTCTTATAACAAGTAATGATAGTCGTAATAACACATGGCGGAAATCAGTAGCACAGCCCATTGCTTTCTTGCCGCTCATTCCGCCGAGATAATACATATCATCCAGTCAGCAGGCCCAGAAAAATCACTCAAAGCTAGTATTAACGCTAGAACCGCATGAAAATTGTACTATTTGAAAGCATCTCCATTGTTTTTTGTCATTAGACAGCTAAATCAACGCCACGCCGTAGGCAAGATGGTTGATTTATGGCCAAATGCTATACCGCACGCGAGAAATTACCTACGACCCAACTCCGAGCTAACGGCTGGACACGCATGCGGACACTCCACGCAGGCCCAGATGTGACTGTTCTAGAGCGAACAAATTTAGGCGCCCAAGCTTGGGAAAGCGTTGGTGTCGTTGATGGCGACTGGGGCGGCAGCAGCGCGTGGAGCACCACCGCGTGCAGCACCTCCTCTTGGTCCGCCACGGCCACGGGTAGCACCGTCACCGCGTGGGCCACGAGCAGCACCGTCACCGCGTGGGCCGCGGGCAGCACCGCGCTCGCCACGGAAAGCACCGCGCTCACCACCACGGCGTGGTCCATCACCACGGCCACGGCCACCGCGTCCGGCATCGCGCTGCTGTGGGGCCTCGACAAAGCGCTGGTCGATCTCAATGACCTCCTTCTGCTTGCGCTCACGGGTGCGCTTGGTCTTGCCACCGGTACCGGCAACGAACTCCTCCTCCTCCTTCTTCTCAAGAGCCTGAGCGGCAGCCCACTTCTTGTCCTCCTTGGTACCCTCGTTGGCCTTGCGGGTGGCGGCAGCCTGGAGCTTCAACTTGGTCTCAGCCTGCTTGACAAGGTAGTCAGCGTAAGAGATGTTGTTGTCGGCCTCCTCCTCCTCGAGAGTGCGTCCGTCAGCGTTGACTGGAGCGTCGTCACCATCCTCCTTGATGGCGACCTTCTCGGCGGCGTTGGCATCAGCCTCACCGGCCTTCTCGGCGTTGAGCTCGGCCTCACCATCGTCTCCACCCCATCCCTGAGCAGCCTGCTTGGCGGAGTCACTGACGATGTTAGTTTTATGTTACACATGAGGATCCGAGTTTCAAAACATACCCTCCGACCTGCTTGGAGTGGCGGTCGTCGCGTGGGGCTGGGCGGGAGCGTCCACCACGTCCGGTCTGTGCGCCACGGCCACGTCCGCTGAAGGTGTTTGGGGCACGGGTGCCATCCTCAGTTGGGCGGGTGCGGTTGGAATCGCGTCCGGCACCGGAGCGGAAAGCTGTCAAGCAAGATTAGCACAAGCTCAAGAACAGCTGCAAAGGCCGGTTGCGATTGAATATTGTACGAACCTCCCTCGTTGCCACCTGGTCCACGGCGTGGGGCAGCGTTGGTTGGAGCAGCTGGAGCCTCGCGTGGAGTGCTGCGCTTGTCAGTGCGGCCTGGGGTCTTATCGACGACCTTCACTGGTGGCTCTGGCTCCTTGTCGGAGTCCTCATCGTGGTTGTTGCCTGCATGTCAAAGTCTGTCAGTCGTTGTGCTTGAGTCATGTTGAAGGCGAAAATCCGTCAAGTGGTGGGAAATGGTGGTGGTGCGCCATACCGAGAAGCTCGTACAGGTTCTAGAGACAAAATTCGAGTCAGCCATCTGTTCGAGTCATGTACCGGTCCTTGCGCATCCTTATTAGGTGCGCTTTGGATGCGCCAGCGTCATCCCGCCGTTGGGGAGCGTTGTTGGCAGCTGTCGGAGATTGCTTGAGCTTTTGGAGTTGTATTTACCTTGGAAACGACTTGCGACGACATCTTGTTCTAGTATATGCCTCCGTAGAAGCTGTGCTACAAAAAGAACAATTCGGTTTTGAGGGTTGGAAGAATCGAGAATGACAGATCCTTTTCGTTTGGGATCTTGTCTCTCGAGATATCGGTTAGCTGGGAGAAGTTACGATGGGGACGTCAAGCGTGCTGAAAGAAAGTTCTCCCCCATGCGCAAGTGCCTCAATTCGTGCCTTGCGCGGTGCGGGCGCTTAGGCCACTAAGCGAGTAGGGCACAGGAACATCGTCACTGGGCAGAACTGACGGACAGCGTCCAAGCAGGCGCTATGGCCAATTAAAGTCAGCATTAGACATAAAAATATAAGCTTCATTCATTTAGTCACGATTATTAAGGTTGTCAGAGGGACAGCGCAAGCCAAGCTTGCACACAAATCTTAATCCTCAATCCTCAATCCATGACCACGACTTTGTTTACATTTTATAGCCAGCAATGACGTGTATGTGCACAGCCTTATGTTGACGGAGCTTTCAAATACAGCCCAATTCCTCCTCCTCCTGTTTTGTTGGTACAACACACGCTCGCCAGGCGGTGTGCTGAATTATGTTTTTTTGGTACTTTTAAAATCCCTGATGCGCCTGGAATATCACAAACTGCCTTCTCTTCAATGCATGTGCTTCGTGCTTTCGTAAAAATATTTATCGTCTTTCAATGTTGATTATGTCCCTCCGAGGCTCCGAATGCCACGTTCGGGAGGGCTGCATCCCCTTCGATTTTGTCATCAGAGAATTATAGCATTACCTGACTCCGGAAATGCCCAGATAACTCCTGCATAAAACCTTTTCCAGGGGTATCTTTCAAACTTTTCAACGCATATCGGAGTAGGTGAACTGTGTAGGAAAATGCATGCTTGCTGATAGACCAAATGGATCCATGTCCAGCATGGGATCGTAGAGGCCGAGGCCTTGCTGTTGCTGCTGTTGTGGGTTGATTGGCGGAAGTTGAGTTTCGAATGGCGCGGGATAGGGTCCTGGGCCAGCGGAATCTTGGTCTTCGACCATTTCGGGTTGTGGGGCATCATACTCCTGCTCTAAACACACAGAATTAGAATTAGAACCAGGGGTTTGACGAAACGAAACACGAAAAAAAGGGGCGGGTCAGCTTGCCAAGTTGTTCAATGTGATTCTGGAAAGGACCGGCATTGTAGTAGGCGGCATTTGGTCCCCCTACCAAGCCGGTCGCACTCAATGGAGCTTTCATCACTCCATTGGCGGTCCCTGGACGAGGGAGACCGTTGGTCGCATGGGCCTTCAACGAGTGCTGTGGGCGCTGGTGAAGCTGAGCTTGCTGCTGGATGTCCGAGCCTGGGGGCGTCATAACTCCCTGCTGGGAGAACGCCGGCGATGTGGAGCTCGGAGATGAGTGGTGAGATGATGGCGTTGGTCTTGACTGCGGAGAATGATTGCCCATGGCGCCTGCATGTCCGTGTCCTCCTGCTGACCCAGCGTCCAACTTTGGTGCAATGTTGGAGTTTGAGCGGCGAGCTTGGTGATGACGGTTCATGATCGCTCGTTGGACGGTCGGAGCCGGCGCCATGCCTTGCGGAACGTGGCTTGGGCCCAGAGAAGGACTGCCAGTCTTTGCGCGCAACTCGGCTTGGACATCAATGCCTGCAGTATATTAGCATCAACCGGTTTGTACAATCGCGTCTGGCTTACCCTTCTCCAAAAGAATACGTTCTAGCAGCGAGTTCTTGTAGCGGAGCATCAGGCACTCATCCGCAGCGCCGCGATGGGCGGTCTGCAGGCTCTGGAGATTCGTCTCATGGACGCGGATGGTCTCCTCAAGCTGCTTGATGTACTCGGTGCGGCGCTCGCGGAACGCTGCTTGCGCTTGACGGTTGCGTTGCTTGCGCTCCTCAGATGTGGCATAGATCTAAAAAGCGCATTAGTTGTGTTTTAACTCGTTGAGATATACGGACTGGCGCATACAGGCTTGCGACCTCCCTTCCGCTTAGGCTGCTGCTCGGTGTGCTCTGGATGGTGGGTAGGTTGTCCAGCTTCAGGCTCGGGCGTGGACTCCATAGATTCAGGAGAGTGGTCTCTCATGTCTTCGTTCTTGTCAATCGACATTTTCTCTTCCATTGCACTGCGGCAGATTCAACCGGGAGGGTGACGTTTGTCTTCTTATTTTCGAAACGCCATACGGCCTGGTCTTGACAACTACAAGGTAGCTGTGTTCTTACAGCTGCCGAAAACTGCAGTTGTATGATTGTCTCGATCGAGACAACACACAAGAGGTTGGAATTAAACGCGGCGATGCGGCGAATAAGGTAAGAAGAGCGCGGTTATGGCGACTAAACGCTGGGCTCACCAGTAGTGATGTCCGGATTTCACGGGTTGTACCTGAGATAGACGCGAGTATCCGTGCTTAGCGGCAGGTGAGCAAATCAGATTACCACCGGGTGCGATAAAACGGAATTGGGTCGTTGATCGAATATGGCAGTCTGCAAAGAGGAAACAGAGGACTGATAACGCAGTTTCGGTGGGCAAAGAGTTGGGTAATGAAAACGGCAGGAGGAGGATATGGGAGAATTTTGACAGGACTTTACTGATCTGACTTGCCGGGGTGCAAACCGCGATGCTGGACGGAGGGGAGGGGGGAAAGCGGCCAACAAGGAGTGGGATTAAGGATAGGCTGGGCCACTTACTACTGCACAATTATGAGTAAACTCGTACCGAGTACCAAGAGGTGTTGTGTTCCGTACTGGAGCGGCACGGTGGTGCGGGGCACATGGTGGGGGAGGTGGATGGCGAGTAAGGGCCAAGAAGTGCAAGCCAATGTTGAAAATTTCCGACAAAATGGGGGTCACGAGCCACCCTAGGAAATCCTTCTTTGGGCCCGACCCGGTGTTAGCCCGTGCTTTGATCGCCTGCCATCTGGAAGACGTTACTGCATCGAGGCAATATGAAGACTTTAGCGCCGCGAAGTGGAGCAGAGCCGAGGAACTATTGCCTCAACAGGTCAGAGGGGCATCTGGTGCTACGGTTTGAGACGAGACCACTGACATGCGGACAATGAGGAATGCACGAGGCCCGCACAGAGACCACGCATCTTCAGCCAGCAATTCTTCCTTCCATGAAAAGTAGGCTACAACCTAGAATTGAGTCAGATTCTTTTTGGTGCAACCAGGAGAGTGTTCAGAAATAACACGCTGGCTGATGGGATGATGGTTGGGATGATGGTTGGGATGATGGTTGATGATGAATGAGAGGCAAGGTCCACGATGCAACCAAGGGCAACAGTCTGGCCTGATCGCTCCATCTGTCGCTCCCTCTGTCGTTTCGCCGCATGGCATGGCCGCAGGGGTTGTCTGGCAAGAAAGTGTGGAGTTGATGGGCTGCACAGGCTGCACAGCCGCCTGCACAACATGCTATTGGACAATAGAGGAGTGGGGTTGACGGCAAAGCGGAACTTCAAAGCGGAACTTTCAAGCGGAATTGGCCAGCCACGGTGTGGGGATGCAACAAGAGGTGTGGCAGATGCTTGCTTGCTTCCAATATGGCAGCCCACCACTTTGAATGAGGACGGACTTGGTCGCGGACTCCAACCTCCATCTCCCAAATGCACTACACGACGCACGAGACGACGCATACTTGCAGCCTGGACCACGCTGGAAATTGGAAGTGCCTGAACTAACGTGGTACTTCGTTTACTTGGCACTGTAGGTTACAAGACTGGCTAGAACGTGTTGGCTTACATTCCGATATAGGAGATGGTATGCGGACCAGAATCATAGTGAGGTTCACGGTGCTGTTGGCTTGCATCATAATCATGCGTAAATACTCGTATTCAATCTGGGAATGTTAGGGCGGATCGAGATGACTGAAACGTTGATACGAGAAACACTACCGGAGTCGTCATCCAAAGAGCTATGTGATGGCCATGTTAGACGCGAACGAACTAAGTGGTTTGCCCGAGTTATAACTTCAACTCCATGTGTTGGACTACCTAGTTCTCACTTTAACTTGAAGCCATCCCACTTCAAGAGAACATCGCATCTGCTCGGCGTCGTGAGGTCCCTGGTATGTGAGCTGGCACAGGAACTTCTACCCCAAAGCGTGCTGTAAAGAAGCGGCATTGAACGGCCGTCAAAAGTCTCGGCGACCTCCGAATGAGGTGACGTTCATTTATGGATGGCCTTGGCAAGCTATATTTTTGCTAGTCAGGTGCCAGAGTGCCATAAAACGCCCATCAAGGCCACAGGTGGGTGAAGAGATTTCCAGCGCCCTGCACAACGCTGAAAGGAGGCTGGACAGCCTAGAGTCGCTTTTTAACCCACTCTGACGGCGGTGGAGGAGTGTTGAGGTCGGGCCAAGCATTATGACCAAGCACCGCTTGGCAAGGGACCATAAAGGCTTCGACGGTTGGCGACTTCTTGGAAGAGTGATCGGCTGGAGGTCTGAGAACGGACACATGAGTCCTGATCATCTACAGGCCAGCGTATGAATAAGCACAATTGACCAATGATAGAACAGCCGTCTGAGCCGCGTCCCATGGACCGCTGGGATGAAAAGCCAGGCGGCCTCTCACACAAACCCCACCAAGACGTTTTCATCTCCTCGGCAACAATTCACGTGTTCATCAACTATGACTCTTTTTTGGTGCCAAGTAAAAATGCATCTATGACTTTCTCATCTCCTTGGCATCAGCTCACGTGCTCATAAACTATGACTCGTTTTTGCTGCCAAGTAAAAATGCATCTATGACTCGCGTCCTTTGGAAAAGCAATTTCTAGTCGATCGAAGTGAAATAATTATTGCTCTGAATTGAGTTGTGGTTTGAGATGCGTCACGTGGGGTCAGGAGCTGCTCTACTTCTTGTTGCCTCAGGCCACAAGCAAGGAGCTATGGCCGCATGTAAACAAAGCAATCTTATCAGCTGATTTTGTTTGCTTGCCGCCAAGCCCCACCCGTTGTCGCATCCTCCCAGGTACAGCCTTGGAGAGCACCCGCTTCAACCTCGAGCAATTTCCATAGTTCAATAAACAAACACACTTTGAAACTTTGCTTCTTCCAAGACCATCGCGATGTCTCCTCCAAGACGTCGCTCGGCACGCATCCGCGGTGGAATCAATGGCACACCTTACAAGGTTTGTTTACCTCGACTGGCAGTGCAAACGGACCTCGAAACTAACCATGCAATATAGCCAACCAAGGCCACCCTCGACAAACTCGCGGCTGTAGCCGAGCATGATAATACCCCAACACGTGGTGCATACTCAAATATAGACTCTATGATGTCCTCACCAATGATCCCAAGCACACCAGCAACAGCTGGTCGCATGCTTCCGCCACCACGGTCCGCGATGCACCCCAGCAAAGTACACGCTAGCACCAAGAAGGAAGATCACGGCATCAATCTTGGTTTCTCTGACATTGGTGCACCAAGACGTGAGCCACTGGCTTCGCCGTCAAAGAAGACGATGCCTTCGCAGAACGAATTCGAGTTCCGCTTTGCCAAACCAACCGAAGATCTTGGCCCTGAGGCACAGAAGATGATGGCGGAGATCCGCGAGGAGGCTCAGCGCATCAAAGCTGAACTCCAGGCGAAGCACGAGGAGGAGAGGGCCAAGAATGGCGATGGTACTAGTAGTCTCTTGGGTGGCCGCAAGCTTGCTCAGGCCAAGAGCAAAGTTGGAAGATACAGCGAGCTTCATATGAATGAGTTCAAGAAGATGGACTCCATCGCCGACCACCCATCGGCCTTCAGAGCCCAGCCTGGCAGAGCTACACCAGTCGCAAGCCAGAACCAGAAGTCGCTCAAGCGCACTCAGTCCAAGGCGAACCTCGCAGATGACGGCCAGAGTGCTGTCAAGCCGACCATCAAGCTTGTCTCAGACAACGCAAGACTCGACAACCCTTCACCGCCAAAGCGTGCTCGCCAGCTCGACAGCCACGACACTTCGTCCTTGTCCAGACCAACCTCAGCTACGAGCTCGAGGGTCCCACAGAAGCCATCCACTCCATCGGTCGCACGTACTGCCAAATTCCTAGAGCAAATCACTACTCCGACCCATGCGTCTCTGGCGAGATCGTCCAGCAACAATCAGATCACGACTCCGAATGGACTTCCACGCTCGCCGTCAAAAATGACTCTGGCCTCGGCCACTGGTCTTACGCGGTCCCCATCCAAGATGGCCTTGGCTCCAGCCACCGGCCTCACTCGTTCGCCATTGAAGATCGCCTTGACGCCAGGTCTGACCAAATCTATCACCATGAACAATATTGCCGATGCTGCTGCGCCACCAAAGTCCGAGTCTTCGCACAGATTCACAGATAAGATGAAGTCCATTCTTCGTCGCGCAGGCCATGATAAACACGAGGCGCCGGTCCCGCAGTCCAACATCCCGACCTTGTCCAAGAGCCCAAGCAGACCGAATCTTAGCAAGGAATTGCCAGCCATGCCTACCACTCCAAGTGGTTCTCAACTTCCACGCTCCAAGAGCATGAAGAGCATTAAGCATGTCAATTTCACTCCTACTACCATTGCGCGCGATGGTGCTCAGCAGTCGCCGACGCCAATGAGGTCGGCAATTCCTCGTACCAAGTCCTTTGCCAGCTTGCAGTCTGTCGCTTATCCTGCATTGCCGTCTTCACCGACAAAGGCCCTCGAGGACGAAGTTGAGAAGCAGGAACGCGAGCGCATGGAGAAGCCAGCCGAGCAATCACAACATAAGCAAGGATGGAAGCAACCAACGAGATTACTTGACAGACCTGTAGAGAGGCCCAGTGAGCAGGCGATGGAGAAGCCGGCCGAGAGGAGTATCGCGAGAAAGCCGCTTTTCGACAGGCCAGCCGAGAAGGTGGCTGAGAGAAACTTCGAGAGAAAGCCACTTTTCGAGAGACCAGCCGAGAAGGCGATTGAGAAGCAGCCAGCCAAGTCTCTCTTCGGAAGGTCTCCTGAGAAGTCAATTGAGAGGCCAGTGGTGAAACAACGCGTGGCCTCAGTCGAGTACCCTACCTTACCACAAGCCATCGACTCTCCATCCCCAGAGCGCAAGAAGACTCTCCAGACTCAGCCAGTTCCAGGCGTCTTCACCTTCACCCACGGCACCCAAATCAAATTCGGCACTCCACCAGCCAAGATGGGCTTCGGAAACACTCCAGGCGAAGCAAGCATCCGCGCCGTCCCACGCGAGAGCATTTTCCCAACCTCGAGCATGCCAGGCGCTTTCCCAACAGGAAACAACAAGGAGAATAATGCTCCGACCCCTGCCGTGCCGCATGGTTTCTCCAATAAGAAGCGTGCGAGAGCTGCTAGCCCGAGTGATTTTAAGATTCATGATGCTGAGGAGAGGAGCCCGAAGAAGAGGAAGCAGGCTGCTGCAGAGGGGCAGATGCTCGCTACTCCGAAGCTGGTTGCCGAGAAGATGGAGAGAGAGGATATGGTGCCGAAGCGTAAGGTTTCTAGCCCTGCTAAGAAGGCCTCTGGTCGTGGGGGTAGCAAGTCTCCGGTTAAGAAGGGGGGTTTGACTATGAGTCGTCTTATTGCTCTTGCTACTCCTAAGAAGAGGGCTTGAGGAACGAAGGGTGATTGGTACTTTGAGTTTGCATGGGGAGTTTATTTGATCGATATGGTGGCGTTGGTATCTAGGTTACGAAGTGCTCATACCTGGATTGCATCTGATATTGTTTGCGGGTTGCATCTGGTGTTTGGGGAGCTATTGCGGGCTTTACTGGGAGGGAATATTATGAATACTGAAATTGATTGATGGGTATCTTACATAGCTGAGCAAACTGCACAATGAGTGTGGTTCGAGAGTAGCTATCAGAGCCTGTAGTCCTAGAGTTTATGGCAAATTAATACGATAATATGAAACCCGAAGCCGACGAGGTTGCCTTTTGGTAATCTCAAGACGTTCTTGCCTCTCGTTTGTACGTCACTGGCGCAGGGTCGGTTGCCCCTTCATTAACAATCGACTTCGTCGGCTGCTCCGACCTCAACATCCAGGTATGACCCAAAGGTTTCTTTTCTCCCTGTCTTCTCCAACATACATACTTTCCAATCACACATTCGCTTCCATACTACCATCGTTAGAGTAGTCTTACAAATTCGTTATATCACCACCACCGGCACCATCACTAACCCTATCACCCCATCACACGCTCAATACCCAGTCCCAACGCAACCACCCTCCCATCCAAACATGCCGTCCAAGCGCGACCCCCCATTATTCCTCTGCACCTTCTGCTGGCTCCAATTCCATCCCCCATCAAAACCCCAGTCCCTCGGGGCAGAGAAACGAATTTGCTGTCAGGGATGTTATGAACAACTCCTCGACCTGGCAATCTGTTGGGTATGTGGCGAGATTGTGGTTAGAGGGGAGGACGTTGTGTCTTTGGGATGGTGTTTCTGGCATAGAGGATGTTTGGGTTGCCTTATCTGCTCGCAGCCAATCAATATAAACGAAGACCTCTTGATGTTGGACGAAGAATTGCCTCCTTCGTCGGCAAAGACCGGCAATAGGATGAAAGATCAGATGGAGGAGGTGAGGGGTGGGAGGTTGGGGAGAAAGAGAAAGGCACAGGCAATTGAACTTGATGAGGTGCCCGTTTGCCATGCTTGTGATGCTATGCTTGTTGAGACCGGTGCACACCGAGATGAGGTTGGGATGTTTTTGGCGAGGGAGCATGTTGGGCAAAGGGATGGAGGGTTGGGGAAACAGAGGTGGAAGATGTTGAGGGGTACAGGGACGAGTGAGGCTGTTGATGCTGAGAAACAGGAAAGTTCGAAGGCGAGGAGGATGGCGAGGGAGTTTGAGAGTGAGGTTGCTAGGAGTAATTCGAATGTAAGTCGACTATCCGTTCGTTTGCTTCCGGACGCTAAGATGACGTTACAAAGAGCAGCAAAACAGTCACCCCCCCCCGTCCCAAACGTCGCCACACAGAAGACACAAGGGCCTCCTACGAATCCCACGAATCTACACACTCAAACCTCGACTCAACATACTCATCCACCCTCGGCCGCGACGGCAGCAACGACGTTGACCCCGATGAATACGAAGCATACATGCCACGCATGCCCCAGCCTCCGCGGGAACTCACACCGCCGCCACCAAACCCTATTTACGTCTCAGTCATGGATCCCATAAACGGCCCCTCCTTTCGTCCTAGCCCTACAAAGCCCATTCCGAAATGGATGCAGATGCTTCCCGGCTCTCGCTCTGCGCCAGTTTCAACAAGTACTTCTCGTCAGTCGAGTCTTGATCGCCAGAGTGGGACGCATAGGAGGAGCGGAAATGGTAGTGGGAGCATCGATAGTGAGATGGGTGAGCTTCATCCGCCGGAGCCGCAACCGAGTCCTAGTAGTGACCACCCGGCACCTCATAGCATGGTCTCCTCCACCAGCTCCCTACCCACCATTCCGGAGTCATTAAGTCCGTACGGCAGGAGGCAGAAGCATGTCCCGAGCTCCACGAACGATACCGTCTATTTCACTCCTCCAGAGTACCCCTGCGACTTCCTTCGCGAAGCTATGGAAGCACGGAAAGTCACCGATGCTGCTGGGTTGAAGAAGGTGCAGAAGTCGCTGAAGAAGGGGAGTCTGATGGAGCCGCATCGTGCTTTCCATCGGCGGACAGAGAGGACAGTTACGGAGAGTAGGGAGAGCGACTGTTTGGCTCATGTGGCTGAGGGGTTAGAGGCTGTTAAGCTGTCTATTGATACCAGTCCCATTCAGCCGGTCATTGCTGCGGGTCTTGCGCCGGCGGGGAGGAGTAATGCCGAATTCCTCGAGCGGTATAATCCTGTTAGACAGGAGGATGAGAGGAGGAGTAAGGAACGAGCGAGGAGTGTCCGAGGTAGCCTTGAGAGGGTTAGGGGACGGGGGAGTGTGAGGAGGGTTATTAATCGGGCGCTGGATCCTAGAGATCTTTTGGGGGGGTCAGAATGGGAGAAGGAGGAGGAAGGGGGCTCCCTGTCGAGGGAGGAGGATAGGGATAAGGAGAGGTTGAGGAGGGAGTTGAAGGGGATCTTTAGACGGCCGACGTGACTTTCTTTGAGAGACTTTCCGGTTTGTTTTACAAAGCCGTTGTTTGTGATCTTCTACAGTATAGGCATGCGAGTTTAAGCTGCCTCTTTGATGTTACACCCCTCTTTGCGGGGAAAGATGTGGTGCCAATGCATACGTGATACACGTTAGCAAAACGCATTTCATGGACGGCGCATAAAGACTGGCGTCCAGCTCGCATCTCCTGAAGATCTCCATTTCTAAAGTGGCACAAAGATGACGGAGGTTGTTCCAACTGAGATGGCTTCAGAAGAACTCGCCAGATCTGGCAATGCCTCCGAGATGCAGCCTCCTGTACCTCTCCTTGCTCCTACCGAGCCGCTTCCAGATAATATCGACGAGCACGTTGATGTTGTAAGTTCGCCAGCAATTATGCAGTTGGCCTGACACTGATGAGATTTAGGATGACGATGATGATGATGATGATGGCCGGAACTCGGCTTATGGAAGCAGACTTGGACGGTGTGTTTTGTTTGCTCCCACGCCTTTAAACTTTAAGCTGAAAGCCAACATGTCCAGTGACGAAACATCCATGCTCTCCTCAATCTACCGCAGCTACATGGAGAACGGGCGCTAGTTGGGCACGTTTAGCACAAGGTTATGGATTGTCAGGAGGGGAGCCCGCTATTCAGGAGCCCGATAACGGAGAAGGAGAATGCCCTTGATGTTGGGACTGGGGATGGGAGCTGGGCGTTGGATGTTGCTGGTGCCTTTCCGAGTCGTGGGTTACTCCAGGTGACGTCCTGGTGGTGTTTTGAGGGATGAGCTAATTGGGTACAGTTACTGTGAGGGGTGTGGATTTGTATCCGCCTAATCATGGCTTGTCGGCGCCGAATGCTATTTTTGAATGTGATGGTAAGAGAACAAGACCCAGTAAGGGTTGATGACGGTTGCTACCTCCAACAGATGTGCATGTCAGATGCCTGCGAGGTATTCGAGTTAACGACTGACGATAGCCGCATCTTGAAGCATGGACTTGGGGGGATCAAGTTCGATCTCATCCACATATGGTTCTTGCTCGGATCATTCTCAAAGGAAGAGAGTAGGCGTTTATAAAAACAGGCTTACAAATAAGCTTCCAAACCCCAAAACGGCCCACGCCGAGCAAACCAAAGGCATAGCAATCTTGCACCCTGAGGATGGATCGAGAGAACCGAGAAGTATGGAACCCTTTTCCGTCGCGAGCTCCATCCACTGACCTTTGGTAGTGAAGTGGAAATTTAATGCGACGTCGACACCATGCCAAAGGATTCGTTATTGGGCGACATGGGACCGCTTGTCCATTCATGCGCAGGGCGTTATGGCAATCCGCCTGATCCCTACGACACGACGAAGGCTGAGATCGAAGCCGCCGGATTCATCAACATCCATGAAAAGCTGTACAAAGCAACTATCGGCGCATGGCCTCGTCACCCGGTCAAAACACGGACGCCACGCTCTTGGAAATGGATTACTACAAGACGGGCATTGAAGAGTGGTTGCCGTATCTATTGACCCAAGGTATGATCTCGTACTCTACCGTGGATATCTGCTGACCGATTTGAAGTGTGGTAGTCCTGAGCCTTGGTCGACCGAGCAAGTGGGAGTCTTCAAGGCAAATCTTAGAAAGAAGCTAGATTCGGAGCCGACTTGGCATGTATACCAGAAGTCTAAAAGGTTTTGGCCTTAGAATTCGTATGACGATGGGCCACAAGCTGACAAGAAGATCGAGATCTAAAAAAGCTGGCGCTGACTCTAACTTTGCATTTCCCATGATTGTTCGCAAATCAGTTTACTATTAGCTTCTACGCTCGCAGTGAATTTACTGAGAATTAAAATTCAAGCTGGCACGTTTCGACGACCAGTGTGACACTCTGCGAAGCTTTGCGAGAGCTCTCGCTTTTCTTGAAATCCCAAGTCTCTACAGCTCAAATCCGATTTTAAAAGCCTAAGCTATGTTATTTTAGCCTTAAAATAAGAAAACATACTTCCAACATTCGCCATGCCCCACAGTAAAAAAACTTGCCTCAAGTTGTGAGAGTTTACATTCTTTTGTTTTCATTGTGTGTAAATGCCCCGTCTGGAAAAACCCGTTAGCTTGTGGAAAGACGTAAAACCTCAACCCGCAAGAGTCCAGCTGAAGACGTCCGAGCAAGGGATTCAAAGGAAAACGGCCTCCGTCGCACGCAATCACAAGATGCTAACTGGTTGCCTAACAATGGAATGAATGGAATGAATGGAATGAATGGGATTTCAATAATCTGGGCGCACCCTTTTTGGGCTTCGAATAAAGCATCAGAAGGTTCATCAGATCACATCCTACCCGGCACAGTGTCACTAGCTTTGAAATTGGAGCAGTAACAATATACGAGTTGATTTCGAATAAGTGGCAATTTAAAAAACGGGATAACTTCGAGACTTGGCAGTGCTCGCCAGCTCCGTATCTTCAAAACAATGACAATTTCCGCAGCGAAGCTTTCGCAGTTTCGCACAGTGGATTCACAGATATCATGGAGCACAGACTGTAATAGAAAGATTCAATATTATTCGCCCTCACAGCCTATTTATGGAGCAAGTTGACTTGTAACATTGCGCGAGAAACTCGAGTGATAATTTACTCGGATGGAATCTCGATCTCTCCAGACTCAATATCGTCAGAGACATCCTTTGGGCTGCGGCCATCGACCTGGCATCCAACCGAGAAAGCGGTACCGAGAATCTCCTTGACGGTACCCTTCAACTCCTTGGCGAGGGACTTGAAGCGCATGGTGCGGGCAATCTCAATAACCTCATCAAGGGTGATGGACTTGCTGTGCTTGATGTTCTTCTCCTTCTTGCGGTCACGCGGTGGCTCCTTGAGGGCCTTGATGACGAGGGAAGAGGCGGATGGAACAACGGAGACGGCGGCCTGACGGTTCTGGATGGTGAGTCTGACGGTGACACGGAGTCCCTTCTGTATGCGCAAGACCTATTAGCTGGCTATATCACGATTTGCAATTGTCTGGTAGATGCGTACCCAGTCACCAGTTGCCTTGGCGATATCTTCTCCGACCTTCTTTGGGGAGAGACCGAGGGGACCAATCTTTGGAGCGAGCGCAGAGGAAGCGCCGACCTCACCTCCGGTGGCACGGAGGTGGCTGTCATGTATTAGCTGAGTCCGTCGTACTCGTGGTTCTGCATAGTGTTGGGATAAACTTTTGTGCCGGTTTTGCGCAGCCAGAGGCCAAATCACTACCAGCGCATCAAGCCTCAACCAACACTAGCTCCAGAGATCGCGATTTCATCTTGGCACATACATGATCTTGATCTCGTTTGGGTCGACCTTTGGTGCTGTTTGAGCATTAGTTATTTGATACGTTGAAGTCGCAGTAACGCAGCGATGCGCCGAAAGAGTTCGTGGGAGCAGAATTTGTTCAATATGGCTCCCGAAAGCGCTTTCAGGCAAATGCGCCTGCTACGGAGCAGGAATTTGAGGTAACTTACGCATTTTGGCGACTGTTTGGGTATACGGTTACAATGTCGTGATACTGGTCGTGTCTCTGAGATGTCGTTGCCAATTTTCGATAAATCTGCCTGGTGCGGTCGGCTAATCAACCCTAAGGCGGTGTGGAACTGGTCTTGTGACGGCCTCAGGCACCACAACCTGGAGTCCGCCCGCTAGCGCTTTTTCCTCAAGAAATTTTGGGGGAAGCTCTGTGGAGAATTTCTGAAGTGAGAAAGTTTGACTGAATCGCCAGCACTCGCCGACAACACTCGACGTCGCATAATCTTCAACTACAACACCCAACTCCCTCAATCGTCACCAATATATACGATGGCTTTCACTCCAAGAGGCGGTGACCGCGGTGGACGTGGTGGGTTCGGCGGACGTGGTGGTGGTGACCGTGGTGGATTCGGTGGACGTGGAGGTGGTGATCGTGGTGGACGTGGAGGATTCGCTGCCCGTGGTGGCGCCAGAGGTTAGTAGCCTCAATGCGCATGTTTGGATGCGCAGCCTGTTGTCCCTACGACAAGCAGGCGCAAGACGGACATCAGAGACTAACATATATCCAGGTGGACGCGGTGACAGCAGAGGTGGACGTGGCGGAGCCAGAGGACGTGGTGCTCCACGCGGAGGAGCTGGTGCTAGGGGAGGAGCCAAGACCATTGTTGTATGTAGACACGCATGAAGAGTCAAGAAATGTATGTGCTAACCTTAGTTTGCAGGAGCCACATCGTCACGCCGGTATCTTCGTCGCTCGCGGAAAGGAGGATATGTTGGTCACCAAGAACTTGGCCCCAGGAGAGTCCGTGTACGGTGAGAAGCGCATCTCTGTTGAGAACACCAACGGTGTCAACGAGGATGGAACACCAAACACCACCAAGACCGAGTACAGAGTCTGGAACCCTTTCCGCTCCAAGATTGCCGCCGGTGTTCTTGGAGGTCTTGATGAGATCTTCATCAAGCCAGGAGCTAAGGTTCTCTACTTGGGTGCCGCTTCCGGTACTTCCGTTTCCCATGTCGCCGACATCGTTGGCCCAACCGGTACCGTCTTCGCCGTCGAGTTCTCCCACAGATCCGGCCGTGATCTGATCAACATGGCTACCCACCGCACCAATGTTATCCCAATCGTCGAGGATGCACGCCACCCACTCCGCTACAGAATGCTCGTCTCTATGGTCGATGTTATCTTCGCCGATGTTGCTCAGCCAGATCAGGCCCGTATTGTCGGTCTTAACGCCCACTTGTTCTTGAAGGTTGGAGGTGGTGTCCTTGTCTCCATCAAGGCCAACTGTATCGACTCCACCGCTGCCCCAGAGGCCGTCTTCGCCCGTGAGGTCCAGAAGATGCGTGACGAGAGATTGAAGCCACTTGAGCAGTTGACTCTTGAGCCGTTCGAGCGTGACCACGCCATGGTTGCTGCCAGATACGTCCGTTCCTTGTAAAAACGCTAGCATTAGCGTTTTAACAAGCTGTTTTTGTATTTTTCTCGCTCGGGTCAAGTGAAGGGGGTCATTTTCCACCGGTGTATCTACTTCTGCGTACGGAATGGCGTTTTCGGGATTCCTTATATGGCAGGAATAAGAATGTAAAAGTAAAAATTACCCAAGACAAGTTTTGATAAATTGGTGATGTGATAAGTTTGAGTCCTGGTCCTAGTTTCGTGATATGAGTGTATGGTCGAACGATCTCGAGAGGACAGTACCCAACAAGCTACATCATATCATAAACTGGTTGGTATGTGAAACCGCAAAACTGCATAGACTTTACATCCAGTTTGTCATGGCTGTGAGGAGGCACAGAGGGAGGAGCTTAAAGACGCCTCAGCTGGTAGCTTGCGAAGAGAGAGTTACGAACATGGACTTCTGGGCCTGAAGGCCGGAATACAACCTGTGCATGCGATGATTACATTGTGGACATCTTGTTGAGCTGTAAAACAGAGCAACCAAGTAGCTAAATAAATTCGAAGCGTTTTTTAACAGGGTATTTGTTGTTATAGAGGAAAAGATACCTATGAGGCCAATTATCAATTTTGGCGCGAAATCCGACAGAAACACATTGCGGTCCAGCTAGTGCTCGACCGCTTTTAGAGCTTTTATTTGTTGAGTAAATGTAATTTCGAAATTTGATGCTGCCTAAAATAGACCAGGTCATAACACTTGAGTTAGATCAAGATTAAAGCCCATTAAATCGGCGAATACATTGAAACTTGAAACTACTGAGTGACAAATTGGTTGCGCGCGATCGTTGACAATTCTCAAGCGAGTGTTTCACTTTTCAGCAAATTGACAGTCACGAAGCCAGCAAGTCTAAAAGTCGAGCAACGCTTTCGTCTCACAATAGAGAGACTCTAACTGCGGCAGAACGAGATACCAAGGCTGTGAATGTTCTCGGTGTTTCGCTGCTCAAAAATCCGAGTGAGCTAGAATGATGGATGTTCAAGTAAAACCGAGGCAATTTGGTTGGCGCTACGTAACCTTCTAATGTCTCTTAATATAAGCCGGCACAGCTATCACATTAAAATAAGCTTCCATACTTAGCCAACCGGCCAGTTAGTAGTCAGCCGCCTGCTAACTGATAGCCCTCCCGTATGTCAAAAAGAAGGTAAGTTCTCACCGAGTCGTGCAATACTCGTGGAGTTCGGAGACCAGAGTTTGATAGGTCACACAAGAGAGAAAACAGAATAAGAATGTTGTAGTTGCAACAAGCCGTCAGACGTGGGATAAAATCCCGAATTAGCACAAGAGGGTGTGCAGAGGCCGCCGATTCTATCAAGATGCTTCGCCTATCCGCCGTCTGCCGCCCGGAGACCAAGCCTGGCCTGCCCTCAGATGCCGTCGCCGAGTTAATAACCATGCATTGTGTCCGCGGCGCCTGAAGTGTGTGTGTAGTGCTGTGGTCCTGTGGTTGAGGTGTTGGCTGGGAGCATGCTCTGTGTGTGTTCGCGCACGGAATGAAGCCAGTGCGGTGCTCCTTCGGGCGCATATGGATCCCTGTCAAACGGTCTAGCGGAGCCACCTCAGCTCAAGACTCAGACATCATTTCGCACTCGTCGAGTGTACGGGGTACCTGGTGTCGCTTGCCTTCGACAACACAGAATGCCTTTGATCATATCTTTTTCCATCGCTTTTCTCAGTTGTGTTGCCGTTTGATTTTGCGCGCTGTTGTGCAAGTCTGCTTGTAGTGCGACGCGGAAAGCTCGAGAAATCAGGTCAGTTTGTCTGCAGCCTATGCCCACGCCAAGCTGCATTGAGCTGCATCTTGGAGCCTCGAGAACACATTTTCGAAACGAGTCGCGTTGTTTTGCGCACCAACCTGCGCTTCATGCAGACTTTCACATCGTCGCATTTATTTAGAGCCTCCACGCATTCTTTACTTCGTTACTAACATTCTTAGGCTCAACTAAGTGCCGTCGTCAGCATTCTGCCTTCCCGGAGTCGTTGGCGTTGTATTGACTGGGGCGTCACCGTAAGCAGCCGTTAGCATTTGACACGAGGAAGCGATACCCTGCAATCCGCACCGCATTTGGGCTTCAAACTCTGAATTTCGTGTATACGAGAAATCTCTAACGAGATCTTTCAATCATACGACATCGCAACTAAAGATGCGCCCTGGTGGCAGAGCAATTTATATTCGTGCAGGCATTGGCACATCGTGATAGATCCGCGCGCGTTTCTTATCGCTATATCGGTACCTCTCAAGGCGACGTCCCACCCGCACTATGATGCCTCACCATTTTTACGCCAACCTGCTGGAGAGCTCGCAGCTTGCACAACAAGTGCCAGCAGATAGAATAATCGGGCAGAATGGGCCTTCGCCGCCGCAAAACAACACAAACCGTGCCGTGCAAGGAGCATGGAGTTCTGGCAGAGTTGCACCGCCTTTGGGGCCTCCGCAATACGCTTTTCCTGTCAGACCCAACTTTTCGCGACAGTCCTCGCACACAGCAAATAGCGAGGATTCCTCATATCTGGCGAGCTCCGAGCATATGTTGAGGAGGAAGACTCCAAGTGGCACACTAGTTGCCGGATATGATGGAGCTCCGCTCAACTGGTCGACACATCCTCCGCCACTGAAGCATGTTGTTCTTCCATTATCAAACAGAGGAGTTCAACGCATTGTAGCGGAGAATAAAAATGGGCTACAGACTCCTCCCGACATGAGCTACCGCTTTGATGCTTCACGAATACCATCGCACGATTCTGGCCCAAGCTCTCTTTCATACAAAGAACATGTTCAAGGGGCTGGCTTTGGAGGATCATCTGCTGCACCGTTCGCGCAAACAGACATTCGGCATGTTCGTAGAGATGTCCCGACGGTGTTGCAAGCACCCTCGCAGTCGTACTTGGGTCCAACAGCATCAAATGGTCCAGGCAACTACGAGCCCTACTATGTTCATGGCAGGTTTCAGGCATATAAGCCCGCGGCAGTCCGGGACACAGCTTTCCATCCATTCAACTCGTGCTCTGGGCCTATCTTTGAGCACTTATATGATGAAGCTGGGCACATGAATGATTGTCAGTGGCAGAATTCAGGTCAAAAAAAAGGGTTTGTTCTTTCCTAGCCTCCCATCTAAGCTTTGGATTCTGGCGTGGCAGTGCCATGTAGCCTAAAAGAGCGTTTAATTTCGTGAGCATATTTAACTCCTGGTAGGTCAACCGGTTGGCAACAAAAGGCGCGCTATAACGACCACGCAACTGCTGGAGGCAATACATTTCGATCTCGTCTGGACGACACCCATCTTCAAGCATGGCAAGGACCAGCAAGCTTTAGTCCCATACCTTCGCCTCATATTGAGACCGCCCAATCTACAGAAAAGGTCCTGGGATGGGCGCATATCGTCTATGTTGACGTCCTTGCAGCCATCTATCAGACGAAGCGAAATGCCAACCAGTCGCGGAAACGACCAGGGGTTCAGAGGTCACACTCTCAAGCGAGCATTTATCCTAGACCACCTCGACAGACTGCCTCTCTGATGAGTCGACCATCCGAATCTGCTTATTACGGCGACGCAGCAGCCAGACACAATGCTTTCGATTACAGGCAAACTGGGGCGTCCCTTTCATCGGCGGAAAGCCGACGCAGACGGTCAAACTCGATTGCAAGCGTTATGGAGGAAAAGCGATCATTTGCCTCTCGAGTATCTGTTGCCAACACTGGTTATGCTAACTCCTATTTTATGCCTTGTCAACATGGTATAGGACGTGGCGAAAGCCCGCTGTCGCTCTATCTCAACGCCGTGCCGAATAAGGGAACCCTGAAAGATACCGCCAGGTCGGCTTTAGAGATTCTGGAAACGTTGTGCCATGATAGTGGCCGGCGCTGGATTGATGGAATGCTCCTGGGCGGATGCTTGGCATATGGCCTTGAAGAATTTGGAAGATCGCTTGATTGGTACAGCAGAATTGTTGACATTGATCCAAGGTGAGATCCACGTTCTGCACACCCCTATTTACAAATTTCGGAAACGCTCGGCAACAAGACCTTGGCAGAGAAGTAAAGAAGCACGGAAGTCCCTTGCACTTGCTTCACCTAGATGCCGATATGATGAGAATCGGCCAGCTGTATTGAGCGATTGAGGTGTTCTCAAATTTCCTATCATCGAATCAGCTGGTCCAGCGTCAATTTCAGCATGACGTTTCACCCCATCAATACGTCTAGTCACGATCTGGACCCGAAGCTGATATGCATCCGCTTTCTTTGCTTGATCACAGTACTGAACACTAACGTTCAATAGCCACGTAGAAGCTATCTCAAACCTTGCTGCGACTCTTCTCTCTTTGGATAGGAAATCAGACGCAGAGCAGCGCTGGCTGCAGGCGGTCAAACTGCGACCGTGTTATTTCGAAGCTGTTGAGCATCTTGTTGGGCTTCTCTGCGGAGACCATCGCTCCGTCGAAGCCGTCCAAGTGATTGACTTTGTTGAACGATCACTTCGCGTGCACCCGATCGGGGCTGCTGAACGCCAAAGTGATGCATCTAGTGACGGATATTTTTCTTCCGGGAGCTCTGTCTACACATTTCCCGATCACGCAGCTTTCGACCTCGACCTCCACTCACGCCGAAGCAGCTTCTCCTTCTCTGTACACGATGATGACGCTATCAAGCAGCCTGGTTTTGGGTCAAGTGGTTATGCCATACCTGGCTCTGACAATGGCAGAATGCTTGCGCTGGTACATGCCAAAGGTAATATGCTCTACGCACAAGGAAACATCAGCGGGGCCTCGATGGCCTTCGAGGACGCCGTGCTTATCATGGTCGGCATGAGGGCTCGAGGCATTCAAGGTCTGATAAAAGACATCGTCAGTGTTCTGTCAACAGATGGCAGTCCGGCAAGAGCTCAACAAGATGACTCTTGTGATGCGATCGGTCGACTGAAAATAGTTCTCCTTCCGCCTGAAAAAGCTCTTCAAACAGCAGCGCTGGTATTTTCAAAGCACGGGCAGCTCCCTGGCTCAAAGTACCTCAATCAGGCATCAGTCAAAACAGCCGCTAATGCCACAACGAGCAATTCTCTCCTTTCGCTCGCCAAGATATATCAAGATGGCATGAGCAACGCCGCAGGTCCTACATCAAGAAAGTCATGCGGAACTGCAGACATCTTGGCGCTGTATTATCTCTCGCTTTCGCTTCAGCCAAGTCCTTCGACGGCTAACAATGTTGGTATATTGCTCGCGGGCATTCAGCAGCAAGCCGTCGAAGCCAAGTCGACCGGTGAGAGGGATCGCTCGACTCCGCCACTACTCGTACCTGGTATTCCGCCTGGTTCCGGCATTGCACTGGCGCTGTTATACTACAACTACGGGCTGAACTTGGACAAGCACCATGCGCATCTGTATACCAATCTTGGAAGTCTGTTGAAGGATATTGGTCAACTGCAAGCTGCCATCAAAATGTATGAGAAGGCCGTTGAATGCGATGGACACTTTGATATCGCTTTGGCAAATCTGGCGAATGCTGTAAAAGACCAAGGCAAGATCAAAGATGCTATTGGATATTACAGACGAGCAGTTGAGACGAGCCCCGACTTCGCCGAAGCAGTCTGCGGGCTTGCGAATGCTCTCAATTCCGTCTGTGATTGGGGGGGCCGAGGAGGAGTCATATTCAAGGACTCAAAGTATGATCGCTGGCACGTTCAGGATAATGGGATGTTATTTGATTCGAACCCGATTGGTACTGGAAGCGGCTGGATACATCGTGTCGTCACAATCGTTGAAAAGCAGCTCGAAGATGGAGCCGCTTGGGGCCAAGGCATATTGCGAGGACCAAATTTGCATACCCTGCTGCAAGAGCTGGAGATTGCGGATACTGGCAACCAGTGGCCGCCAGAGAAAGCTCGACTGATGTATGATTGGATCACATCATGGATCGGCAAGCCATCTGAAGGCGCCAAGGTCATTCAAGTCATTGAAAGATCCGTCAAGCGAGCCATGCATCGATGGTATCAGGATAAGTACATATACCGCAGAAATCTGCCGGAGACATGTTACGCTCGACCTCATGTTCCCAATGCTTTGTCCATTCCTGGGGCGCCAACGGTACTACCATTTCACACGTTCACCTGCCCGCTGTCGGCAAAAAGCATCCGCCAAATATCCGAGAGGAATGCGCTGCGCATTTCATGCTCGACACTACGCGCTCCATGGCTTCCTCAGTCGGTCTATCCTCCTCCGCGGCCTCCATCGCCGCAGCTTAACATTGGATATGTGTCATCTGATTTCAACAACCACCCATTAGCACATTTGATGCAATCTGTCTTCGGAATGCATGACCGCGAGCGGTTTCGCGCCATCTGCTATGCAACGACAGCTAGCGACAAGTCGGCCCACAGGAATCAGATTGAAGATGAGGCGCCCGTCTTCCGAGACGCGAGCTCTTGGTCTTCGGAAAGCCTCGTTCAGCAGATTGTGGAGGATGGAGTTCACATTCTGATCAACTTGAATGGGTATACCCGCGGAGCCAGGAACGAAGTTTTCGCCGCGCGTCCGGTCCCAATTCAGATGTCTTTCATGGGATTTGCGGGCACCCTCGGTGCTGCGTGGTGTGATTACCTCTTTGCTGATCAGACAGCGGTCCCACAGAGAACGCTGCGGCCATGGAGAGGCAACGTTGACTTAGAAGACCAACAACGAGGTGATGAATCTGCTGACGACGAGGACTGGGTTTACTCGGAAAACGTCATCTTCTCGCGCGACACATTCTTTTGCTGCGACCACCGTCAGAGCAGCGACGACGCTCAGCTTCCGTGGGCCGAGGAGCAACTGCGAAAGTGGACGATGAGGAAAGAACTCTTCCCTGATCTGGCAGACGATGCCATCATCCTGGGAAATTTCAACCAGCTTTATAAGGTACATACATTTCGATGGCTCATTTTCACATGTACTAATACATCGATCAGATCGAGCCAACGGTATGGCGTTCATGGCTTCGAATCCTGTCCAAAGTGCCAAAAGCCTACTTATGGCTCCTTCGCTTCCCCGACCTAGGCGAGATCAATCTTCGCAAAACAGCTCGGCAATGGGCAGGAGAGGAAGTAGCTTCTCGCATCATATTCACGGACGTGGCACCCAAAAACCAACACATCTCACGAGCACGCATTTGCGATTTGTTCCTCGACACACCCGAATGCAACGCGCACACCACAGCGGCGGATATCTTGTGGTCATCCACACCATTGCTTACCTTGCCGCGATACGAGTACAAGATGTGCTCGCGCATGGCGGCTTCGATACTCAAAGGCGCCTTACCTAAGAATGAGGAGGGAAGGAGGGCGGCGGGAGAGCTTATTGCTAAAAACGAGGAGGAGTATGAGGCGTTTGCTGTCAGGCTTGCGGGTGGGGTGTCTTATGATAAGTTTGGGAGGGGAAGAGGGAGGCTGGTGGAGTTGCGACGGTTGCTGTATGAGAATAGGCATAGCTGCGCATTGTTTGATACGATGAGGTGGGTGACGGAGCTGGAAGCCGCGTATGAGGAGGCGTGGCGGAGGTGGGAGGATGGGAGGGGGGGGGATATATATTTGTGATGTGGGCGAATTTGCACCATTTTGGAAATTCCCCATATTAAAGGATATACCATGAGCGACTGGTTAGCGGTTAGCTATAAGCCGCAAACCCTGCGAGACGTGCGCTACCGCTTTTTAGAAGAATTAGGCATTTTGGATACCACAACCACGTGTCTCAAGCCACTTTCCCAAGGCCTTTGAAGGTCGCTAATATGAAGCTTCCATCCTCACAATATTGATTTTGGCGTTGCACTCGCACTCTAAGCGCACATGAAGCGCATGACCTGCGAACCCACAATCCCATTGGTCTCGGCGATGCCGATCATTCCCAACGAGTATACGGCGCTAGATCTCATAGGGCTGAGGCGTCAGGCTCGAATCCAGCAGACTCATCGAGCCCTGCAATCATAAGTCACGGATGCTTTCGTGAGTCTGCCCCGGAGATGTGTGATGTGGAAGACAGCCTGTCCCTGCAGTGCGACCCGAGCAGATACAGAATCATGCCATTCCAAGCCGCTGTCTCAATTATGTGTGCTGTCAATGAAGAGAAGGATAGACTGTCTCGATGATATTCCTCCGCCTCGTGTGAATTGAGTGAAGATGGAAGTCCCCAAGAGTATGACTCTTGGTACCTGGCGCCTCGCACGCTCCGGGCCAATCCCAGGAGAAGGCCTGCCCGCATGCAAGATACATGAGACATCAACTCCTCTCGCCACTCAAAATGAGGAGGGCGCAACTTGGAATCGTGCAGAATACAACCACATTCGGACAAGCGCATTTCAGGGTAGCACTGCTCACAAGAGGTCCGACCACACCGTCACGCCAAGCCTAGCTATTGGTAAACCTTGATAGCTAACGCATGAGCCACAGGGCCCAACCATTCAGATCAAGCACTTGGCAATCTGCCAGGAATAGCAATTGTGCAACGCTGGCATCACCTCTGGCGCGGCAGATGCCGCTGGCCGTGGTCCTATTTGGGATCCCCCCCATGCAACAACTGCCACACCAGAAAAGACTGTGAGAATCAGTTTCCGTCCGTGGCATAGGCCATTCCTTCATCAGGACGAGCTCATGCAGGACAGATAGTGTGGAGACCTGCCAATCACGGGGAAACCCGTGAGAAAGGGTGTGTGTGTGAGGAGCAATGTGGCTTGTTGGACCTGACGTTGGCTTTGACAGCGCAGGCACTGAGTCAATTTAACGGGCTGTATAGACAGCAGCAGAGCCGCAAAACAGTCCCAACCCCAGACAACATCGCGAGACAACATCGCGAGTTTGGGTTGTGATATTCTGAGGGAGAAGGTGGAAAGATCTGCCCACTTCAGGGCCATGTCTTGTGGGGAGGCTCAGTGTGGAAAGATTGTCCCGAGATCCCACTTTATCAAGCAATGACACGTCCCAAGGCACTTAAGGCGCACGCTTGTACCGCCATCACCATGTTTGGCCTGGCGGCGGGCTTAGCCACCTCAGTGGATCCACGTGATTGCACAGCCTTATGGGGTGATCCACGATTCACAGCAATCGGACAATGCGAATCCATGTTGCGGGTTGCGGCATCAAGAACGGACCCACCAGTCACTACTCGGCTTGCAGGCTGCACCAGCGGCCCTGAAGAACGAGCCACACACATGACATGAGAAGTCGGACCCATCTGGAGACGAGAGGCAGAGCGCGTGAGCAAGACTCGTTCCTCAGCCACGGTAGGCAGCTGTACGAGCTTCTGTACGAGATTCTGTATGGGAGTTGCGGACGGTGGCACGTTACAGAGCCGTGTTCGAACTGTCGCCTTGCAAACCACCAAGTGGACGGTCCACTCCTCCCAGCCCTATCTCCTACAGTAGTCGCTCCTACCCCTGTGTCGTCTGCTTCATCCGCCGTCTCCCCGAGATTCACAACCGACACTTGGACCTCATCAGTACGGAGTACGGAGCACGGCGTGCATTGCAGACGGGGCACAGTTGGCAGGAAGCAGCCACCACAAACTCTAAATGAAGGACCATCTTCGCATAACATCCATCAATTGCCCGCCATTGGCAAGGCGCAGAACACTTAACCCGCCGGACTGTCAGATTCGTATTTGCACTGGGGCAGTTTTAACTGGAATTAGACGCAAATAGCGGCCTTGCACCACATCGCTAAGAAAGAGTCGGCGGTACGGGTGTGGAAGTACACTTACGAACTCCTGTCTCCCCCCCGTCCGTCGAGTACGGTTTGTATCATGAGGGCGCTATCATTCACGCGATTCTTCTCAGACACGTCGTGGTTGAGAACATGGCGGCCACATTCCACATTCCACATTCCACATACCCCATACCCCATACCACATACCAAGCGAGACGGGAGCTGCAGTGAGCAAGACCAGAAAGGAGGTGCCTCCATCAAGATCAATCCACTAGCATTAATTTTGCCCCTTTCGGCCATGTCACACACAGCCTTCTCATACCTCTTCTGTCAGCCACAACTCCGCATTTATGCCCGTTCTTCTGCATCCCCCCCTGGTCTTCTCAACATCGCCAATTCCGCCGTTTTGATCCATGTCAGACCGTCAAACAAGCCATCCTTGCACCCCTTGTCACCCATCAGTAGTTACCCGCTCCCGTACCCAGGTATCAGGAAGTGGGAAGCAATATTCTTCCCGAAACCCTTTGCAGGGGAGTAAATTCCCCATATCTACCTGGTGTCCATCTTTTCCTGTATCTTGTGTAGTGAAGCAAAAGGTCGATCTAAAATCATCGACAACGTCGGATTTGAAGCAACATATTTCTGGCCAAAGCCCTCTCAAGTTGAGAGTTCTCTGCAAGCAACAAGTGAGAAAGTCACCTTCGTCGCGAGTCTCGACCGCCAATCTTGAGTCGAGTCAGAAAGTCATCGTCGACCACCAATTCTCAGTCGACCACCAATTCTCAGTCGACCACCTTCCAAAAAGTGGACATCGCTCATCAAACTCCATATATTTATTCGGCACAGTTAGGACCCCAATAAATAGGCATCTTATTTTGCGGCCCAAGTCTCGGCGGCCCTACCTACGCGGGCAGCACTTAGAGCCTTGAGAGAACAGCCGGCGTAACTAAAAGGCATCGACATCCACATCGCCCAATCTTCCAATATCGGCCGACAATAATTCTATCCGCCATTGCATCCGTTAAAGCCATCTCGGAAATTCGGTTGCGGCGTCATTTCTGCGAGGTGAGTTCAGCAAGGCGGTTCCACATTTAGTTTCATCTGAGGTATCCGCTGCTAATAGACAGTGCAGTGCGCAGCCTGAGCACAGCCTCACAACTCAAGTATGATGGCGGTCCACCACAACTCATATAACAACGCGCGCGACATGATGTTTATAAAACACGAAGTAGATAATCCATCTTTCCAAGTATCATCGGACATGTACAGCAGCAACTTCCATCAGCACAACATGGATCCGAGTATCGTTGGCTTCCACTGCTTTCAGCGCACATACCCAAACGACTTCGGTACCCATATATTCCAGGACGCGCAAGGGTTCGCTCAGCGTTCGCCAAGTCTACATCCACATTCGGCCGCCTCGCCAGAGCTTCATCACGGGCCCTTCCACTCCAGCTTAAGCAGCGCATCAGGACAACAATCAGCATCATCGTCAGCAATTGGATCACCATACAGCAATCATGCGATAAATACACCTCAACTCCCACAGCAATGGCTCGGTCCCGTTGGTTTGGGACTTCAACCAAGTATCGCCGGCGACTATGGCTACGACTACTCATTTGGCGGCACGTCAGGTATGGAACACGGATTTCAGTTCGCCGACGCAAACAGCAAACCACTTGGCTTTGTGGGTGAGTCTGTCGATGTTTCTGTGTCATAGTTATCTCAGCAGTCTTCAGTTGCACTTTCCACTTCTTCCTCAGAGACTGTCGTGGCACCAAATCGAGGCGTCAGCTCGGCCACCATGTTTGCAATGGAGCAGAATGGTGGCCAACAGATGCGCGCTCTGCCAATGTCTCCTCCAGCCATGAACAGGGGTGGTCGTGTATCATCTTCTCAGTTCATTTCGGACTTTGCTCCATGGTCAGACAAAATTGTTGTGTGTACGTCTCAGGTGCAGGGGTTTAGTCCAGTGAGCCCACCAAGCCAGAGACCCGATGCTTCGGCTTCATGTAGTACCACATCCGCCGCGCAACGTTTCAAAGTGCGTTGTGTGCTCCCCCACCTCCATTCTTCTCTCAAAGCAGTGACCGCTTTCTGCCTCGTTTCCGCTTTCCTGGGCGGTTTCCTCTGCCACTTTCATACTGTCACAAGCACAGCATAGCTTAGCATTAACTAACATTCGCAGCAGATCCAGCCATTCTTGGTGATTATGGCGCTCCGATCCAAAGCCCAATTCCAGAGCAGCAGGGCTTTGTACGATCTATCAACCCACTTCCTTCTCAGTCACCGGCACCTTCCGACATGTGTTCCGAAAGATCGTCAAAACGCATCAAGTCGTCTCAGTCACCCTTCCTCGAGAGTAATGACACCTTCCAGTATCCCTATGCCACCGCCGGCCGCCGCAACAGCATCACTTCCATGGCACCATCCTCCCCCGACTCCTCATCATCCGTCCCCAAGAACGTCTGTCCCCTCCCCGAATGCGGCAAGACATTCAAAGACATCAAATCCCACATGCTCACCCACCAACTGGAGAGACCTGAGAAATGCCCGATCGCAGCGTGCGACTACCACGCCAAAGGCTTCGCGCGTAAGTACGACAAGAACCGCCACACACTGACGCACTACAAGGGCACGATGGTCTGCGGTTTCTGTCCCGGCTCTGGCTCCTCTGCTGAGAAGAGCTTTAATCGTGCCGATGTGTTTAAGCGTCATTTGACTAGTGTGCATTATGTTGAGCAGGTCCCGCCTAATGCGCGCCGCAAGACTTTGGGCGGTTCTTCGAGTAGCATTCCTCGTGCAGCACCGGACAGTCTGGCTGGTTATGCACCTGATGCGACCGGGAAGTGCAGTACGTGCTCGGCGATGTTCAGAAATGCGCAGGATTTCTATGAGCATCTTGACGACTGTGTATTGAGGCTTGTGCAGGAGGAGGAGCCGAGTGAGGCGATTAATGCGAATAGGTTGCGGGAGGTGGAGAATGATAGGGATGTGCATGACACGCTGAGGAAGAACAATCTGCCGACGACCACCAGTACTCGTACCAGCTTCAGCGATTTCGTGGAGGGGGAAGTGGTAGCGCAGGACGACGAGAAAGATGGCGATTACGCCACTGGCCGGAAATCCAAGAAAAGCAAGACGACCCGCAAGACTGCTATCACCAAGTTGACGAGGAAGAAGCGGAAGGAGTGCCCGAATTCATGGGGCTGTCCGCAAGACCAGATGAAGATGAAGAAGAGGGTCATGTGTGTGTTTGACGGCGCGCGCAGGCTGTGGAAGGACGACATGATGATGAGTTCTGACTTCGAGGTCAGAGTTCCTCTTCAAAACAATGAGCCGAGGACCGGTGAGCGGCAGTATGTTACCGATTTGGATGTGCAGAATATGAAGCGTGCGCATGCGATCGCTGACGCTACGGAAGAGGAGAAGGGGCCTTGGGAGAGCAATGGGGTGATCGAGGCGCTGATGAGGAAGTGAGTTGGATGCGCGCGAGGATGGTGTTGTCTTTTGTTGACTTATGATTATGATGTATGATGGGTAAGGGGTTAGAGGGGCAAAGTGTAATGCTTCATGCTTTCCTCATTGCGGCTTGCTTCCATGCAGCATCTGAGCGTTTGATTTTAGCGATACCAGTTATGTTTTGTTAGCGAGGGAGATATCCGTGATTTGTGTTTTAGTTAGCCAGCATAGTTGGCATGAGGAGATTGTGTTGAGCATATAGCGGCGGGACCGTAATAATGAAGAGAATTCAAGATCACTTTGTCATTGCCTCAGTATGTGTGCCTCCCGTGCTTCGGTTTCGCCCACTAAAGTCCTCTGAAACGGCCCGGGTGTCTTCTGCTAATGCCCATAGTCACCGAGGTGGCCTTTACGGGAGAAGGCAACAAAAAAGCTGCCACAACATCGGCGGGTCCTAAAATTTCATCCAAGACAAACACAAACCACTCTCGTAGTCCTCCATTCGTCGTCGCGTCCGAATCCCGCCTGAAAAACGCAGTAATAGTTATTGTGGATTTAGCAAGTATCATGTTACTAAAACCTGTATATAATTTTATAAACATCTATCACAAAATAGGAACCAACTTTCCATTTTTCCAATACCAACTCCGTCGCACCTTCTTCAATCGTCCCTTTCATTTTTTCATGCTCCCCATTGTGGCTTTATATAATTATCTTTAAGCGGTTCAAGAACGTCAAAAAAGGATATGATTTAGTGGTATAACGCTTCTTGGAAACCAGATTCGAGGTTTTCGTTGCCCGCCTCGGGGCGCTCACCCCCGCCTTCAACAGGGTGAGCTTTCATGATGAGGCGGGTGACCCGCCAACCACTAACGCACTTACCAGACCGAAGGTACATTCAGGTACCTACAAACGCCGAGCACTGCCGACCGACAGATGGACTTCTTTCAATCTGACCCATCCAGTTCCATCAACGAACAAGCCTTTCGTAACGAACAAACGGCTTCTCGTCGCTGACAGCTGCTACTGGATGGCGAGCTCGAATGCACCGCCCCAGGCATGGGCAAGAAATGCCATCCCCAATCCAAATTCCCTCTTGGACACGGCAACGTGCTTCATGACTGGCACGCCGAAGTCGTCGCCTTGCGCTCTTTGAACCGTTTTCTTCTCTCCAAGATTGTTTGCGACTCGGCGTCTAAATACGACTATTATATCTCATGGGAAGGATACACGGGGTACCACCACTACAAACCCAGAGATGAGGTGAAGCTGCACATGTACTGCTCCGAAGCACCATGCGGAGACCCGAGTATGGAACTCACCATGGCGGTACAAGAAGACGCCACGCCTTGGGAGGTGCCTGTCCGTTCTGCACCTCACTCACCATCCTTCGCGTCACCTTTTCTCGAAGGCCAGGAACTGGCGTCGGGCCTGGTAATGGCTGCGAGGGACTGGCCTGAGTGCATGCCGGCAATTGGCTGAGGCTTCTGAGGCTCCTTGGCCAACTCATCGAGGACCCTTCACCGAGTCCAGGAACTGCTGTGACTACCAATTAGAGCTCGGCGAGAGGTACCCCGTGTGGAGTGAGAGATAATTAATTGGCTCTTGCCCTCACGAGGCTGTGTGTTACCTGCATATGCACCATGGTTGCTTCGAAGTGAGTGAGCTTGCATATGCCTCGGTCTGCCTCAGTAAGCAAATTTCGGGCAGTAACTCAGGTCTATAAACCCGCGCTTCTTCCCGCGCTTCTCCCGGCGCTTCTCCCCTCACTCCTCGCAATGCAAACCTGTCCTGCGATCAATCGATTTCGTGAAGATTAGTATAAAAGCCGCCTATGTAGTATATATGTAAAAATGAGGAATAGCCCATCACACACAAGCTTCTCAGGCGCAAAATGTCTGAGCAATTTGATTTCGTCGGCGATGGTTTAGAGGCAAATTTTAATCCGTTTGCCGTTGAAGATGTCCTTCAAGCCTTCAACCAATTCCAAGAGCAGTGAAACAACCAATAATAGGTTGTCATATGCTTACGTAACGATCCCCATAATCAAATTTGAGAAACCTGACCTGGAGCCCTGGCGAAAGGGATGACCGCTACGAATCTGAGCAGATGGCCCAATCTTTGGGTGGATATGTGCCAATCCCAGGGAGAAGTATGACGCTGGAACAGTCAGTCCGAATCCGCATGCAGAGGATAGTTGGGTACCTGATGTGGGGAGCACCGCCTTTACAGTTACGTATGATGTGAGGTTTTCTCGGCAAAAGCTGGTGGCGCTTATGTTTAAGGGGTGAACGAGGCCGCGAAGCTGCCGCCATGACAATTATGTCCAATGTGATCTTTAAAGATGTAACATAGCAAAAGCTATGATAAGTTAGTCGATCTATAAGATCATCACGCAAGGAGGGTCGCTATGAGCACTTTCAATGTAACTTACATTGAGTGATGTTTTGACTTAATGCTGGTCTGAAGGGGTTGCGATGAACATACCACAGTAAGCGCCAAGCACACTGTTGTGTCAAATTTAACCCAGCACGCAGCGCTAGTGTGTTGATTAGATACAAATTTAACCCACTCCAGGACGTTTAACAGCTCGAGTTATAATAACGCTCTCCGTGCTGGAACTGTTAGACTCGGCGAGCTCCCCTGTAATTTATTATTTGTCGTGGTAGCGCGGAAACCCGTGGAGATGAATCGTTTTATTGCCGGAAAGCTACCACTGTAGGAGCAACGCTGCGTCTTCAAGTACTCGTGACAATCACCTTTGGGAAGCCGGGCGTGCCTTGGCCCAATATGAAGGACTGTTATTGCAAGACCTTTGGGCTGTGTACGCTATGGTGTACGGACGACAGAAAGTGTGGAGGCTGCTGGGAGGATAGGATGGGGGAGAGAGGGATGTGACGTTTTGGACGCCACGAGGAAGTAGGTTTGCATCACATCAAAGTTTACGCCAACATGTGCAGCTGAAATAAGAACATACCTAAATAGTGTCTCGCGTCCGGTATTTACGACTTGTGTCTTACCCTCGACATTGTTGAGAGCAAATCTCCAGGAAATTTTGTAGAGTGGTAACGTGCTTCATACGAGCAAGGTACCGTTTGTGTAAGCTTTGACGGCGGGTAGGGAGTAAGGGTGGGATGTTTGGTGTGCGGTTACTTTCAATTGAGGGGACGCCATTTGATACGATCTCTGTGGGGTACCACTCTCGGTTTGCCATCTTTCAATCCGCCCCCAATCAAGATCCTACGAGGTGCAAGTCTCCATGAACAAAATAATAATCACTACCGACTTGGGACCAAGCATCATGTCAAGCCTGATGCGCATCCAACATCTAAATATGTGTTCAAAAAGGAAATCAAATGCAAAAAACAAGCATCAGGACTATACGATCCCATTAAAGACGACATGCAGCTGTGGAGTCTCGCGATTGGGACGGAAAGGGAACGGACGGCTTGCATGGCGCGAGTGCCAACACAATCCCAAGGAGGTGAAGCAGTACAAGGAGAAGCGCGGGCGACCTCATCGACATCCGCGTTCTTGTTCTCGATCATCAAGCCGCCATATCTCCCTCCTCTTGGTGCCACTCGAAGCAGATATTGATTCACCCTCAGACTCTGTCGGGTGTGTTAGGTGCACTGACCGGAATCGTGATGGGACGCACAATAAGGAGAAGGCTTGCGTTGCAACAATGACGGGCAGCTGTTGACGGGTTATAACGCCAGGGCATCGAGACAGTCGAGAAGCTCTCATTATGATTGGAATAAGTACGGTAGATATTCGCAAGTTACAGTGATTAACAATAATTAAATCACTGGCCCATAAAGGCAATTAAACACCTGAAAAAACTAACCAATTATGAATAACTCAAGGTATTAACTTATATCCCGCAGGCACAAAATACGCAAGGACTCTGCCGATTTGTTTTTATCCCCTTGGGAGCTTATTCCATTGATATGAGAGAAACGCTCAGCGAACGCAAATACAAGATCAGTAATCAGCGCCATCCAAAGAAAAGATTACCGCCATTATCTCATGCTTCAACAGCTGCACATCCTCACACAAATTAAGAGTGTCGGCATCCATGCAACGGCCTACGACGGCCGCTGCTTTTGTGTGTGCTATACCAAACTTTTTGTGGCCATTTTGGACGCTTCCACTAGAAAGAACGTCGCCCAGGATCCAACACGGATCTTTTTTAGGTCCAACACAAATCTTGCCCGTGTCCCAAAAAGCGATGTTCTCCCGTGGCCTAACACAAATCGTGCCCCTGAACTAACAAAGCGCTTGGCCGGAATGCCGCAACACAAGGATTTTCCTGATGCCAGAACAAGACTTGGCAGCATTCGCAACATCCCATATGAACAGTCTTCGTTAGGGGACTGGGGTCATTTCTGAAAGATGCCAACGAGCTACAGGCACTCCAGCACTAAACGCCATCACCTGTGACTAAAGAACATCCACTAGGCCTTTCACATGAAGGACCAAAAACCAATGAGGTAACGCTACCCAGGAAAAGGAAGACTGATGAGTTAGGAGTTTCTCTCTCGTTAAATGACTACCAGCGTTGCGATCTGGTCTGAAGCTGGTGCCGCAAGCCACCCAAGCGATGTATCCATAGATAGCACTGTAACTTGACTGCAGCCGAAGGTGCTAATTCAGGTTGATCATTTGGCCACGTTCCACAGAGCTTCGAGTCTGCCAAATTAATCATGTTCCACATTGCAAGGGTGCGCTGACGACGCACGCCATCCAACATGATTATTCGCAAGCATTGGATACTTTGAGCCGGGACACATTGCGATATTTTTCAGTTCCTTAGTTATCCATGGCCTCCATTCGCCAGCTCGTCGACCTGGTTGAGATTACTGAGCTGCTCCATAATCTACTATCATATGACAGAGACCAGAGCTTGGTAGACTGGGTCCCATTGTTGGGTAGATACGAAGGTCGGAGCTGAAGATCAAGTCTAAATATGCGTCTCTAAGCTCCTTCACGCTACGCCTGCCTCGTCGAGCTTAGTGAAATTAGATTCCGTGGAACTCTAATGATCATCCCGGTCACTATCTTCTGGTCCAACGAAGAGCTAATGTTGCTGCACGTCCGTCGCTTGTTGGCTTTAGGTATCATTAGCGACACGGCCGTTCGCTACGGCTGATGGGTTATTTACTGTGCCCTTCAACGAAACCTTTAAGCTCATCGGTTTTCTACCTTGTACGATGTCATACATTTCTCAAGATTCGATTCTTCAGTTTCATCAAGCAAGTGATCAAAATTTCGCTAGACTCACAAGCCAATCATTATCCGCTGTGTTAGAATGAGTACTCTTTCACGTGAAGCTGCGAGGGTTTTTATAGGAAAAATAAGGGAGGGGAATGGTGGAATTTCACCCCAGGATCGAGACCTCTCTCCACCTGCAGTTTTGAGAGTTCTTGAGAATCTCCGCCGCAAACTCGGTGCGGCAACAAAAACGTATATTTCTCTAGTTCTCTTTTTGGCATTTTGTCTTCGGAAGCAATCCTTGCTGACTTTCGCTTTTAGGCTTGCGACCAATCTCTACTCTAAAGACACACGGTTTGTGTATGAGTTGATCCAGAATGCCGAAGACAACAACTACACGCGTGCTGAAGCGGACGAAACTGATCTCTATCTCTGCTTCAGCCTGTGCCCCGACAAAATTGTGCTCGACTCAAATGAAGACGGGTTCAGTGAAGATCATGTCAAAGCAATATGCAGTACGGGAGAGTACGAAAATTGTCTCCCAGGGTTTCATCGGCGAGAAAGGTATTGGATTTAAATCTGTCTTCAAAGTAGCGAAGAAGGTACACATTCAATCAGGTCCATTCTCCTTCTCGTTCGAGCATCAAAAGGACTCTTTCGACGACGGGCTTGGAATGGTCACCCCACTCGACGAGGATTTTCACGATCTTCCCGAAGGTATCAACACGAGAATCACCTTGACACTACTCGATCCATCAAGCTTTGAACAACGAGCCTATGATCTGTTTAATGTTCCGGACACGCTCTTACTCTTCCTCACTAAGCTCGATGTGCTGCACTTCAAGATGTATCCCCAAGTCGGGGGATCAACGGAAACTAAGTTCGCCTTTTTTTATTCTGATGAGAGCGATACGCTGGAAACGATTACAAAGACCACAACGACCGATGGGGAATCAACAAGACAAGATCATCGCTCCTGGGTGATACGGAAATGTATCAAAAATCTTTCTCGCGACGCAGCGCGTCCTTACACCAACCAAGCAACAGTGGTTTTAGCGTTCCCAGTAGAGGTAGACAGCAACGCAGTCATCAGGGAGCAGCTTGTATACGCCTTCTTACCTCTTCGCAATGTTGGATTTACAGTATGTTGCCTTTTTCTAATTTCTCTGGCATTGGTCAGTTGTAGAGTGGTTTCGCAGTTTCTGTCTAAATCTTTCGTAAGACCGTAAATCATGGTATTTATTGTTAGGTATGTGCACTAACAACGGATTTACAGTTCCTGATTCAATCGGATTTTATCACACAGGCTAGCCGCGAGGATGTCTTTCACTGCAAGAGAAACATAGACCTACTTTCGGGGGTCGCCGAGGCATTTCGAGATGCGGTGCTTCATTTTTGCAGTCACCCCGTTCTGAGATATCAGTGGATGCGATACCTTCCAAGCGAGTCAATCTCTGACGAGTTTTGGAAGAAACTAAGGCCCTTATTATTTCTCTATTGAGGGGAACCCGAATCTTGCTGCCATGGAGCGAGACTTCACTATGCTTGCCAAGCCAGCTTTACCTGGTCCCAGCTAGTTTTAAAGACGTGCATGGCTTGCCCCTATTCCCAGATTCCGAAAAGGAAGAATACTTGTCACCAAATTACACTTTCGAAGACTTTGGAATCCTCAGTCTACTTGGGACTCGACAGATGAGTTTGAACAATTTGATTGAAAGGGTCCGCTCAGACCTCAAAACAGCGGACCCGAAGATGTGGGTGGTCAACCCTATCAACGAAGATTGGCACGCGCGGGTTGCGACGCAGCTATTGGGAGGGTTCTCAGGGAAAGCCAATTGGTATAATGAAGTTGTCAAATCTCTAGAACTGATACCGTTGCCGCGCAGCAAGACCCTTTTTGCGGACGCGCCACTTTCCTCGTCTGGAGGGACAGAAGATATCTGGGTTTCTGCGGAGAAGATGCCTATCTATTTCCCAAATACGGGGAAAATTCCAATTCCTATGGATCTGGGACTTACACTTGTCAACCCTACTGCAACTTCGAACGATGTCAGAAGGGCTCTCTTTTCGCAACTTGGAGTTGTCACTGTTACGACCTAATTGGGGAGAGAGTCGTCCCAAGGGATTAGGTCGTTGATTTAATTGACTCTGATTCTTTTCTACTTACTTTTCAT
>RCNJ01000134.1_pt1 | contig 61255 bp, 50 predicted proteins | sample 2041171 | NCBI WGS metagenome assembly RCNJ01 (sample SAMN09708213, study PRJNA481090) | feces metagenome | biome: feces | host: Pygoscelis adeliae | place: Antarctica: Rookery Lake | collected 2010-03-01 | reverse complement strand
TCCGACCCTCCTTCTGGGCGGTAGTCAGGGCGCCTTGAGGGTGCGTCGGCCGGGTTGGCCTTGCCCGGCCGGTATTCTATAAAGAAGTCGTACCTGGCTAGCGACTCAGCCCACCGGGCTTGTCTGGAATTCAGGTTCCGCTTCGTCATGAAGTAACGAAGATTGTTGTGATCTGTTCGGACTCTGGTGGCTTGCGCGACGCCTCTGAGGTACTGGCCCCAGTGATCCATTGCTAGGACAATGGCCATCAATTCTTTGTCGTGGGTATCGTACCGAAGCTCTACGGGGGTCAGCTTCTGTGAGAAGAAGGCGATAGGGTGCCACTTTGCGTCCGTCCCTGTCCCAAACAGCTGTGATAGGATCCCAGAAACTGCATACCCTGAAGCATCGGTTTCCAGCTGTGTGGGAAGGGCCGGGTCGTAGTGACGGAGTATAGGAGCCTCAGTGAATCGCTTCTTGAGGATGTCTAGTGCGCGCTGGGCTTCGGGTGTCATGTGGAAAGGCCCTCCACTGCCAGTTCCTGTAGTTCTCAGAAGATTGGTCAGAGGCCCGGCTACCCGGGAATAGCCTTCAATGAATCGCCTGTAGAAGTTGGCAAATATGAGGAACACTTGTACATCCCTGATCGATTTGGGCACCGGCCAGTCCGACACGGTGGAGACTCGGCTCGGATCCATCCTGAGCCCCTTAGGTCCGACGATGAAACCGAGGAACTCGATCTCGAGGGTGTTGAAAACACACTTATTCAGATTGGCATATAGTTTATGTGTGCGCAGTCGATCCAACACCTCCTCGACCGCGGCCCGGTGCCGGCTCGGTTCCTCCGAGAAGATGAGAATGTCGTCCAAATAAACGACTTTCATCTCAGCATAGATAAAGCTCCTCTTCCATATTGTTAGGAATTGAGTCGCTAGGAAGTCACTCGCTATGTACCTGAGTAGCTTTGTACTGGAGAAACTGCAAGCCGGAGCCAAGTGAAGGGCACACCATATAACACGAAGGCCTTCCTACTCGGACAAAACTGTACAATCATCAATACATAATCTGACTCCATCAAACCTTGAATACCCGATTATGATATGATCCTTACTCTATCTTTCGATCAAATCTTAACACCATGTACTCGACAAACTCGACCCTTCCTGCATAAGGAAAGTAGGCGGCCGGGTCAAGCAAAAATAAAGCATAATGGTTTCAACCAGAAGTAAAGAACCGTTAAACTTGGAGGATTTAGATGAACATTGGAACGTTAGAGCTCAGCCAGCGTACAGGTCAGCCCAAAAAGGGCCCTCCTGCCAAAATCATGGTTCTCCATTGCCCTCCCAAACCAAAAGATTCCTCAAATACGCACTACAGAGAACATTGGATCGGATCGACGGGAGTTCCCAACTACAGACCCTGGCACGGATCAGGTTACTGGCGAGGGGACTATTGATAACGACGCAGACATGTCGGATGTGGCTGAGAGGACTGTCGACCAATAATCCATATCCTCATTTGTTGTACATAGTGGTTAAGCTGTGTTCATTTTACAACCAGCACACTTCTCCCGATCGCTCCTTCTGCTCGTCAACGTACCAGCATTGCAGGTTTCGAACGAGAACTCATTAAAAAGCGTAGCATGGCATTGTAGTGAAGAGCTCCTACTCCAGGGGACTCTTTACTCGTCCCCTCGAGTAGTTGACAGTTCAATCTAGATACCTGAGTAAGCAAAGGATGGTTGGAGCAGCAGTGAGTTTTATCTGGACTGTCGTGGCCGAAGTGTCGCGGGAAAGAGCATTCATCTCGCCTCGCACTACGTTTTCCAAGTGGCAAATACATGTACTGAATGTCGATGCCGTCGTCCGTTTTCAAGGATGGTTGGTGCACGCACAATGTCGTTGTGATGTCCATCGGGGTGCTGGTTCTTTGCTCCTTCCCTGCCACATTCACTTAGAAGTAGAGTTGGGAAGGTACGACTCGATGGTGGCGACTGATCGCCCTTTAATGCTGTGAGCCTGTTACTTGTCACCGAGGATGACACAGCCGCCAGACGAAGTGAAGGCTGATGGGAAGTGGTTGAAAAGTAGAATGCCTTATGAATATATTCGCTGAAAAGCAAATGCCAGTCCTTTGGCCGTTGTAATGGGTATATAACCGCAAAGAGTACAATCTTCCAACTTCTCCACGGTATCTGCTTCCTGGAGGCTCCTTCGTCGAATATCGCCAAACTCTCCACTCTTGATCAGGGCGCATCTTCCATGCCCTCCCATCCATTCTCTCTTTGCAGAAGCTCCCTCACTCGAGTCTTGACTGCCTCTAGTTCGCCACCAAGCGCGCTTTCCCATTGCTCTTCCACACAGCGCACTTTATCCTTCAGATCCACAGTCAGCTCCTTCTCCTCCTCTTTTCGCTGCTCCTCTGCCTCTTCGGCGATCTCCTCCTGCTTCTGACCTTCTTTCACCTTCTCGGCCACAACCGCTCGTACCTTGGCTCCCGCCACAGCATTCTTCACTTCATGCAAAAGACAAAGCAAGTTAATCTGGCTTTCCATAAACTGGTAAGTCGACTTTCCACCATGCTCAAGCAGAGAATACAAATACTGCATTGGAAATTCGTGGTAACTCGGATTTTCGTCGTACTCGGATTGAGGGATCTGTACTCGGAATTGGTGGCGGATCTGGGCCGGAACCTTTTCGATTAGTGAAACCAGTCCAGGTGCAATGTCCCAGAAAGCGCTGAGCTGTACTTCGACGCCGCGCATGGCATTCGACTCAACCACATCCATGAACTCCATGGTTCGCTGCAAAGCACCTTGCCCAAACTCCAACTTCCGTTTTAGAGCATCGTCGGCAAAGAAGCGTTCTGCGTTCTCCACCTTGCCTGGTCGATTTGCTGATCGGTATGGCTCAATCACTAGCTCTTTGTACCTGTCGTTGCGATCACTCAGCAGCCCAAAGAGCTCCTTGTGAAGTCCTTCCCTGGTTTCGAAGATCCACTTTAGCAGCGTCAGTTTCTCGAGCAGCTCGGGTTGCTCATCGCCTTCCTCTTGTGTAGTATTCGGATCCTGCAAAGGAGCATCGTCAAAGAGCTGTCCGCGGAGATCCTCGAAAAGGTCGGTAGATTTTAGAACACGATCCATCAGTAAATCGTTGACAGGAGCGACCACCGCAGACTGGAAGAGATCAAAGGATGCCTTGGTAGACGCCTTCGCAGCTTCCGCTTCGGCGGCTGCAAAATCGGCCTCTTGCTTTGCGGCGTCTGCATATGTCATCGTTCGTGCCACGATCTGACGAGAGATATCGGTCCGAAGTGCCTGCCTGCGCTGGGTAGACAGAGTCTTCGCTTTCTGATGGATCTGCTCACATGTCATCCTGAATTGCTGCTTGATCTTCTCCACCTCTGAGAAGTCACTTAGCGCTCTCACCGACACTCTTATGGCTGTCAGGTCTGGATGGTTGTTGTTGACTGCTGGATGATGACGAGGATAAGGTGGCGGCAATGTGACTAGACGAGAGACGTCCAGATGCCGTGGGTTCGGCGTCACGAGAGCTGGTGAGTACGACATATGCATTCTCGGCGTATCTTGAGGTGGCGACGCAAGTCCTCCCTCCTCATGCCAGCCAACCTTCTCAGGAGGATACTCGCTCGGACCATACCGAGGCTGTGCAGCTTTGTTGATTATCGTCGACGTATGCGATGATGCAGACTGCTCGTTGCCTTCCCACTGCAACGATTCTCGCAGCTCACGAGGCATTCCCATGTACTTCGACTCTCGTTTCGATCTTTCCAAAATGGTTGGCGAACCAGCTGAGCCAGCTTGTCCCACCTCCCACCATCTGCTGGATGTTCGTCCTCTCGAGCTAGTCTCGTCCATGGCTTGGCTGGCTGTCATGCTGGGGATAGGCGAAAGTGACGGCATATATCCTGTCCACCAAGTACTTTCCGGTCTTCCTCCGGCAACTGGTGATACCATACTTCCTGCACTCGAGGGCGTCGAATCAGAGTTGGGTCCAGTTTGTAGCGCAGGTAGATTCTTTTTCGACCTGTGTCCTACTTTGCCACCTGATGTTCTCCTATTTTCTGTACCAGAATATGGTCGGAACAGATCCCTCGTCAATTCCAAGATCTCAGATCCCATGCCATCAATGGCTCCCGAGTATCTCTCTCGTCTGATCCTCGACTCGGACACAATAAACTCCGCGAAAAGACGGACGCGGTCCTCGTCAGTAGTTACGGTTACCTCTTTGTCGATAAAGTTTTGATACCGCTGGTGGGCAGCTCGACAGAAGCTCTCGGTCGTAGGAGAATGAGTTATGCCGGGCTGACGAGCTGTTGTTCGAATTGGCGATATTGGCGGCGCGATGCCTTGATCATTCAACGGTGTGTGGAGAAGATGGGAGATAGGTCTTGGTGAGCTACCAGTTCGCTTCCGATTCAGGGGTGGAGGAGTGGGCAGTGATTTGGGCGGCAGTTGGTGGTTCTGGTTCTGGTTCTGGTATGGGATTTGGTTCGACGACGGCCCATAACCATCCGGTGAAAAAGGAGGGGTTGGAGCTTCAATGTGCTTCAAGGGGTTCAGAGGTCGCGGTGTCGAGACTCCCGTGTCTGGCTGCTGCGAATCCAACACTCTCGGAGTAGTGCCATTACCGGTATTCGATCTCGCAGAACTGGGCGTATGCTGATTATTTTGACCAAAGCGAGCACTCCTTGGAGTCGATTTATTCATTGTCGGGCGTCGTCCCAGAACTGTCATCGGTGGCACGACAATGTCCGACGGGGTCATTGTGATCGCCTCTGCCCAAGGATTATTGGACGACTCCTCCGGCTGCTTGCCACTGCGGCTTGCACTTCTCCTCTCCCGGATGCTCCTCGATTCGCCACGGATCGCGCCGCTTCTCGAAAAGCCCTCTGATCCCGAGCCAGACGCAGGGCCACTTGGGCCCGTCAGTGCGGCATTGGCAGTAACTATTTGCAATGGCGGTACTGTCGGCCGTCCTTGTGGCTCATTCGGAAGCCTCCTTGGACTATCCACCCATCCTGCTGGAGTTGGCGGTATGGGACCTAAGGTCGAAATCGGCTGCGGTCGTCGTGTAGGAGGTGGGATTATTGGGTCATTGCTGGTATCTCTTGTCAAGCTCTGTGATCTGGAACTAGTTGGCGGGGGCGGGCCAGGAGGTGGAGGAGGCAAGGGCATCCCAGGCTCCCATCTACTTGTTGAAATGGTTCGAGAACGAGATCCATGTGATGATGGGGTTACGATTGCTCCAGCGGAAGCCGCTCTCCTAGACGACGGCGGCCTTTGGTCGACGACAAGGTTCAGAAACTCGTCGGCCCTGATGGGCTCGATCGCCAAAGGTGGAGGCCTTCTCGATGAAGATGTCATGCCATGATCTCTAGCCATATCCATGGACGATCTCGAATATGCAGAGGCAGGAACTTCCTGACCAGAGGTCTTTCTATGAAAGACGTTTCCGAGCTGGCTCAATAATGGTTGTGCTCTATCTCTTGACCGCTGACGGCCACCTGAAGCTGGAGGGGGGGGGAATGCATTGGCAGAAGGCTCAGGCGAGGGGCGATAATTATGCGGACTTGCTCTAGACATAGGAGAAATTGCCGCATCATGAGGAGATAGTGTATGAGAAGGTCCATTTCTTCGAGGTGGAGAATAAGGTGGTGGGGCAGGGGCTTTTTTATCCATCAGTTTCAGTTCAGCTTATGATTTTATGAGTGGTGCTCACGTTCGACTACGTCCATTGCGGCAGGAGAGTATCTACCACCGTTTTCGGGTGGATATGCACTTGGACCACCAATCCATTGCTGTGGATTGTAATGTCTAACAGCACTGGCAGAAGTAAATGGAGTCTGGTTTTGAAATGGCGAGCTCAATCCAGCTGCAGATGAAGGTGGCTGATATTGCTGAGGATGTAGAGAGTTGAGTTCTGTGCTGGGAGGATTAAGGTTCTGTCGCCGGCGCTGAACATTGTCCATCGTGGAATTCATGGCTATCAGGTCGAGCCTGTCCCGGCCTCAAATCCAGACTTAAAACTCAGTAGCGTCGACAAATCTAGAGAATCGCCCTCCCACTGCGAGTGAGGCACTTCGTTGAGCTCCGACAAACGTCTATCGAGATCACGAAGCAACGAAAAAGAGTCTGAACGAAAGCTTGTCGCGGTCACGAAACACCTTTGGGCTAGCTGTAAGCATCGCTCGGCTCTTGCATCTTCATTGGGGGAAGGGAAGGCTGCGAGCAACCAAATCGTCCGATACCACCCAATGCAGGCCTGCGCACTGGAGAGTTGCGGCTCGAGCTGCCTCCTGCAACCACTTCAAATGCAAAGGATGGGGTCCTGAGCGAACCGTGCATGGGGCATTTCTTGGAGAGACACAGCATTCGCTCAGATTCTGTCCGCCGTTGTGCACCTCTCGCCTTTTCTGATGTTTCCATCACATAGCATATTCCGCTCCCTTACAAAGAATGCAGAAACTTTTCTGCCGAGTAAATACTAAACACATCGCTGGAGGATGGGATCCGTGAGAATGGCTTCAAAGAGCGTTCCAAGTGTGTCCACGTCCAGGGGTAGACACTTAATGTGCCGACATTGATGGTGGGGTGGCCGCTTGTCCTTCAAGCGGCGTAGCGTAACACAATGCATCCGAGCGAGAGATGCTGATTGGTGGGCCCGTGTTCGTCGGCGCTTAATTCCTCAAGGTCACTGGGCGGAACCTGGATGCCTAAAAATAGAGCTCGAGAAGCGTCGGCGTGGTCGCGACTTCCGTTTCTACCAGAATTGGTGTATGAGACGGGCGAGCTCCGCTTATTAGACGCCTTTGCCGACCTACCACGACAAACCATCAAGGCACATCCTGCACCTTAGTTGCACATCATCGACCCTCAGACATGGGATAGAACTCTTTGCGGCATCGTGGAATTGTGGTTGTTACGGTGATAACCTCCATGTGTAGCTGCAAATTAGCAATTGACGCTTCTCACTTCACTTGAGCGGCGTTGTGGTACACAACTCATCTAGTGGCCAAAGAACACCGAACACATCAGCACAGGCATCCTATTCCATTACCTCTTTTATGGCAAACACTTACGTATATGGGTAGGCCAGTTGACGTCGACCCATACTAAATGCTTCATGGCGCCTTGAACATTGCCATTGTTCAGGAAGATAGGACTCATGGGATGGCTGTCACCAGCTGCCAACCGTCATCTTCACTCGCTGTGGTTAGTGGCCGCGGTAGCTGGCAAGCCACATGGAATACTGGACGAGCTTTCCCACGTCACATCTGCTTTACAAAATTTAAAGATATCTACAGACAATATCACAACAATCAATCATAAGTTGGTTCCATAGTGTAGTTGGTTATCACATCGGTTTCTGATCACATCGATTATACCGGTAACCTGAGTTCGAATCTCGGTGGGACCTAACAGTTCATTTTGCTGCCCCAGGCTTTCAACATGTGGATGATATTACCTAACGACGGCATCACAGCGTCATTGACCTTTTGGCGGCCTTTTCAACAGCATACGCCATTTGGGAAGATAACCTCATCGGCGTTCATCTACCACGTGGCTCGCGTGGCTCTGACACGCCGAGGGGCGACAACTATCTCACCGGACTCAAATGCTCTCATCGAGGATGCCACATAGACCGACGCCTCAAGCAACCGCTGATGAAGGAGTGAAGGGCCTTGTCATGGCAACTCATGGCAGATACCGTACCCTTGGAATTACTGGAGGCTGTTCGTACCACCGCAACGACCAAGACCTTGACAACATTAACAGTCTCTGTTGGACGACCGAATATCGGATTGGAGCTCCCCAGTACTGTTCGAGGTCTAAATTCTAAGGGAACTGGTAACAAATCAAATGTGCGATATATACCACCATACGCCTCGCCTCATTCAATTAACACCCGCCTGGGTAGCTCAATCGGTAGAGCGTGTGACTCTTATCATCTCCCCTCACAGGGAGTCTTCAAGATCATCTCAAGGTCGCGGGTTCGAGCCCCGCCTCGGGCTCAATACCCGAGTCTCTCGCAAGGGAAAGCTCAAATTTTGCTGTTTCCGTCCATGGATTGTTGTCGTGGTGGAGTTGAGACGAAATCTGGTTGGCGGTTGAAGATTTTGAATGGTTGCACAGTGTGCGCCGCGCACGGACTTCTTCACTTTTTGTCCAAAAACCGTTACCCCACAATGTGGCCAAATAAGGTCTAAAGCAGCAGTGTAACAACCACATATAATGTGATGATTCGTAGACAGGGTGAGCAGGCAAGCTACTTGCATAAGAGGCACGGAGGACGCAACATGTATTTCATAAACTAATGGGCAAACAATGTGGCTAACTAGGTTACTATTGTCGCTGAAATAGGAAACTGTTCTGTTTTGCCAATATCATGGTTCACAGTTTCAACAACACAACTACGTGCATTATTCCTTATGCTCCTTTTGCAATCGATGCAACGCCGACCGGTTAGCGACCCTTTGTAGAGACTATCCTACGTAAGGGTTAACCATATGAGGTAGGGAATCTGGCACAAAGGCAGAGGTGCCATGACAGTCGTTCCATTACTAACTCTGTCATGACACGCTCCTCCTGCTCCAGTTCCGACTTCCACACAGCGGCTTCCGTACTATCCTGGCGCTAGTACATCCGGGGTCCTAAAACCCACAGTCTGGACATCGCCCTGTAGGTCGAGTATTTCTACAGGCTGCGGTGTTCCAGTCGTAACAACAAAGTCGAACGGCCGTTCTGGGGCGTCTAAGAAATCAAGGAAACGCAAGAGAATAAACCGAAGGGCCAGCTTTACCACTACTACTTATAAATAGGGACGAAAGGTAAATAAGAGTAGATAACTTAATAGAAAGAAGATAGAAGGCTGGAAACATAGCTGCCTAATATGACATTGCACGCAAAGGAAACTATTTGCAAACCGACATCCAGCATTGCCACTTGTACTCGAATTGGATCGTCGAGCGCGAGGAGTGAGAGAGCCACAGCCGGACACATCCACGGGATCTGAGTTGGAAGAGATTTGCGGCAGTCACCTACTGCCACAGTATGGACGTGTCCTCGATGGTCAATTATCTCCTGCCCCGGATCTGGTCTTCATACTTCGTGGTATCTAAAACGTGACGGATCGCTCTATAACTGAAGTCCTCATCTGCATAATGCTGCCCGCAATCTGGTCCCCCCTTTTTTCGACTGCCTCACCTGGAAGCATAATCGCACGATCAAGCTTATAAGGCAACGCACGGTGCCGCCCACGAATCATCGCGGCAACAACAGCCAGTTTGCCTAGCGTAGTAAATTTAGTCGAAAGGCTGGAGTTGATGTCCGAGGCCCCAAGCGAAACCCCCACGGTTCCGTACGCAGAGACAATCTCAAAGAGACAAGCAAACATTGAAACCGACTGCTTTTCTGTATTCCGAAGTTGCGTTCCTTCTGCGAGGGCAACGACGAATAGCACCAAAAACACATACCACAAATCGAATCCCAGTTGATTTCGTATGTGCGCGCCCACGTAACTGGGTGTTCCCCTGTCATCGTCTTGGTACTTGATGCCGTAGACGCCAAGGCTTTGCTCTTCGTAAACGTTCGTGCCGCGCACGCCGATGGCGACGGGGTAGACTGCGATGAACATAATGACCAGGTAATACACTTGAAGGCCTGGGTGCACGTTGGCTAGGTTGACGACGGAGAAGCCAGCTGTGCGGGTGGAGATGGCTTGGAATAAGCCGTCTAGCACTCTGTAGCCGCCACTAAGACCCAAAGTCACGGCAGCGTTGTTTCGCTAGCAACACCAGTTAGTAAAAAGGCACCTTCGCCCATCGGCCAGCCAGTTAGGTGGTCGATTATAGATGGAAGAGAACTTACGTCCATGACGATGTAGAAAATAAGGCCCAATGCATTCAGAACAAATGAGAACCAGAAGAGCCACCAGGTAGCCGTACTAGGGAAGAGAAGGGTAAAGCAGCGTCTAGGATGATCAAGCAGAAAGGACAGCTCTTCCCAGACACCACTGTTCTCGGGCACGATCTTCGCGATAATCCAGATGTAAAGTCGGAGCATGAACGGAAAGCCGGTTTGTCCCGCGATGATGAGAATCGCACCTATGATCAAAGGAACAGCGGCCGTGCGAAAGGAAATCATTGAGTCAGGCGTAAGTGTGTACCCGCAGTCGGTAAACATTGAGCCGGGAGTGAAGATGCCCCTGAAATAGTCAGCCATCAGCGATTTGATTTGTGCGGGAGGGAGGGTGTGTAAAGGAGTAAAACAGAGGGTTCAAATGAGCATACCACCAGACTCTCGATTGGCCGGCGCTATCGACAATAGGTCCCCAAGTCGTGCTGCGGACAATCCAAGGGACGAGAATAATAACGGCGATAAGGTAAAGGACAAAGTAGTATGCTTTACGCCAGCAACTGTCAGCGTTTTGCTTGCAATTCAACAACGTCTGGGCGGCATGCAAAGTTGGCGTAGAATAGAACTTACAGATTAGAACCCAACTGAGGGTTTTCAAGGAGCGGTATTCTATGCCACCGAGTTCGTCTTTCTGCTCTGCTGTGAGACCTACAAAGGCTGAATTCCTCCCGATGGTTGGCTGCCAACTCAAGTATGGTGCTGTGTCCCTCTCTCTGCTCGTGGATGGCCGTATATCACGATGTTTCTTTGACCGTGACCTGTGCCGAATGGCAGATGGAAATGTCTCTTCGAACGTCGTTTTTTGTGGCGCCTTATCGATCTCGCCAAGGTGATGGATGTCGAGGTCGTTTGATGTGTTTTGCTTTTCTTGGCTGGCATTAGCAAGGGGATTCAGCTAATCTGGTCGTGGGACTCACCTTCACTGCTTCTCGGGTTCTCACAAGGCCCAAATATCCTAAGGGCCATATCATCCTTGGGATGACGCTGATCTTCGATGGCGATATGCCGGTCTAGACTGCGCTGCTGCGTCATCGTCTTATGAGGCGAATCTGGAGTCTCGTCTTGCTCAAGCTCGAGACCTTTACTGATGCTGGGGTGGCTGGACGAGGAAGGCAGGCGCGACGCATCTGATGATGGGGATTTGACTTCTCCCTCAACGGTTGCAGTTTTCTCCGACGGTACTGTCAGCTTTTCTGTGTCCTCACTTCCTTTCTCGTACTCGTTTCTTGATGCTTGGTGATTCTGCAACTGGTTACTGCCGCGAAGGACCACGATTGTTCGTCCATCGACTCCTCGGCTATTTCGCTCTATGTCATTACTGATGCGGGATCGACTTCGTGATGACCGCCGACTCCGACTGCGTGACAGACGAACGGTATTTTCCAAATGCTTCTCGAACCAGTGAAGTCGAACGAAGACAACAGATGTATGAGTGACGACTGGGGTTCCCAGCATAAAGAGGAAGAAAAAGACGACCTAAAGCGGAATTAAAGACTGATGAGTAGTTCAGGGTAAGATGCCAGATAATTACCTGTTGATAAGTGTTGAGGCTGTTTATGTCGATGCTGCATTGTACACTTAGCATATGCCCAACCACGTACGGGATGTCCTTATTACACGTTCAGCCCACACTGCGTTGCTGCGCTTGCGCTCATAAACACCGCATCAACGTAACTCATCCCACCATTTGGATATACGAGTATCGATCCCAGGATTGATATACCAATTATGTATGCATCTACAATAATCCAACGCATTAACAGGTATTTCAAAACGACGAGTTCCTCCCGCCCATAGAAAGGCAACTTACAGTGTATGGTAAGAAAGTTCAAATAGCGCTTCTTGAATGGTGAACTGGGTCTCCAAGACCGCAGCGCCTCAAAGAACCTTAAGATTGTGCCGAACATGGTCGCAGAAGGAAGTCTTTTCCCTGGCCGATGGCCGATGTAGGTAGTAAGTTAGTAAGGTAGAACTGATTATTTGTAGCAACAGCGAGCAGTAGCAGCGACTAAAGATTTCTTATTAGTGGATCTCAATGAGGTATTTTATGATGCTCCCAGTAGCAGTGGCTGAAGTCACATTTGGAAGGTTTACTACACCGATGGCGTGGGAGTTCTCATTAGAGGGTCTTGGTGAGGCATTTTGTGTAGAGGGTCTCACCGAGGTATTTTGCGTTGCTCTCAGCGATTGACGCATAACCGTGCGCTGCAAGCGAACTGCGCCCCGGGGGGGAGCTGCGTCGAGCCACCGCAAAATATACAGGTTACAGGTACCTTTACATAGTAAATTGTATGTAATGCGACAGGGAACAATTTTTATCATATGTGACTCCTATTGCTCTCAACGCTCCCACACTCGCTCCCACACTCGCTCCCACACTCGCTTCGCTATTCTTCTCCGCTAATCCTCTCCGCTTCTCGAGCCTGCACCTGTGGCTCTGGAGTTGGGGTCCTGGTCTTCTGGAGAACGTTGAACAACGATCTTCTTGGTCCGTCTTTTCACATGTGGATATCGAAGGACCCCCCACTGATGGACTTGATGGAGCATGCCTCAGTGGGTGGCTCCCGTTCGACGTCCTCTAGTGTTACACGTTGAGGGATAAATGACAAGCGCGAACTGCCACTAGCGTGGGCTGCGCCACGCGATGACAGGTGACAAAAACTGTCTGGCCCCTTGGCGCCTCACGACTCACAGGCCGCTGACACCTCCCGTTGCATAGGCTGAATGGTGTTCACCCATGCACGGGGATATAATCTTGTCACACAATCTTGTACTACACTCTACTCTCTGCACTGTGATCGTGGAATAAGAGATCCAAGCACGCGAAGAAGCAAGCCGCATTTGTCACGTACCGTAGTGCAAGGATTCGCTAAGCCCATGCCTTTGGATGACGTAGAGGGATGGTACAGATAAGGACTACTGTAGTACAGACTTATACGGACTTGTAAGCACTAGTCCATGCTAGTAGGCATTGCCCGATACCACCCATACTAGTACTTACTAGCACGGACCACCCATCTGCAGTTTCTGTATTCATCAGAACTACTGTATCATGTGCATGTGGTAGATTGACGGGTGGTCCTACCATTCTCAACCTCCCCTGTCCGAAACCCAACGGAGATCCATCACACGAGAACACATGTCGTCCCATCACCAACAAACCAATACCAATTGCTTACTGAGTACTTATATCAGCCACTATCCCCTAGCCATTGGCCGTCCCCAGCCAGCCCTGCGCACTTCCCTTACTGGCACCCTGCTACGCCGGCCCCTGTTCTGTGTCACTGTCCCTTTGTGTCTTGCAGATGATAGCCATACTTTGATCCACTAAGTTTCAGCTTCTAAGCTGTTGGCAAGGCAAAAATGTCCCCTACCTATCATACAACGATGTGGACAGACTACTGCGGTAGACAGTATCCGGGTCCCCCCGTTCCTCTGCTACATAATGATTTACCACAAATCGAGCACACGACTGCTCTAAACGCACCTGAAGATATGCGTAAGGGTTGAAGACTTAATAAGCTCCTATTCGTTTTAGGGTGTTCAATAAGAATCGTTACATTTATATTTCGGTCACAGAAGCAGCAATCCGCAATTGATTCGGCTTATGTATTTATTTTATTGGGCTCTCTTGTCGGCTACGTAATTACATCCACAAGTTCACATCTTGCTACGGATGTTACGCTCAGCAGCGCACGGCGGTGTTTAGATTGAATAGACGCCGAGTCGTGACGGACCATGAGCTTATCCAGCCTCTGGCAGCCTCATCACCAGTCATGGTAGTTGCCGTAATTGACTGCCCGTAAAATCCCTATTCTGCTAGAGAAGGCTCCGTAATGGACTGCCCGTAAAATCCCTATTCTGCTAGAGAAGGCCCGTAATAAGAACATGTGCAGACGGCAGAAGTTGTGCCTGCAAACTTGCAACCATTATCTACACAACATATCAGTAGATGCAAGGAGGTTCAAATTCTTGCACGCCTAGTCCAACAGAAGTAAAGTGTGCCATAGTAGGTCCCATGGTCATTGTAATCGGGTCAGGTGACGGGCAGTCGTTATACTTGATGGTAGTTGGGCAACCCAGAAGCCACATCGTCGCGGTTGCATCTTATTATCGGTATATTTTCAACTGACGGAGCCAAGGGACGAAACAAAAATGACGAGGCTGTAATCTCCGGCAAAAACAATGACTGTCTCTGTCGAGCCAAGACGCGCAGAGCCAGCATGTAAAAGTAGAGTGGCAAGCATCGTAGTTGTAGTTGCAGCGATATTATATGTGGATGGGGGTGGAAAGGGTGCTTGATATCCCAGTTACGTAATTATGAGTGAACGAAAAACCTATTTAAACCAGCTCTGTCGAAGACTCCCGCAGAGATAAGACCAATTTTGTCTGGGGAGCGTAGTGATTCAAATTTAGCTGCCACAAGGGCGTCAAGCTTTTCTTGATCTTCTGGATTGCCATTGGCTTGAAGTGACCGGGTTTTGAGTAAAATCTTATCACGTCCACTGCCGGTTTACCAATCCCACTCTCCATCAACTCCGTTATCTTCTGTAGCTGCTCCGCATTTGACTTCATGATGAAAAAATGGTTCTTGATGTCCCCCTTCATTTCCGCAGGCCTCATCGGTTCCGGCGACTGAAGAATACTGACAATCTCAACCCCCTCCTTCACTGTCCACCATGCATCCTCCAGCGGCTTCCTCCCAATGCAGCCCACCACCAAATCCACTCCCCCCCCCCTTCCCATCACCCACTCCCTAACATCCGTCGTGGTATAATCTACCACTTCATCCGCCCCCAATCCCGCCCCACGCCGGCGACAACCCGCCACAACAACCGCCCCTGCCAACTTCACAAACTGCACAACTCACACGCCCACCCCGCCGGCCGCACCTCCCCGGTGACAAACACACGCTTTCCTCGGGCCCCTTCACAACCCACCGCCGCCAACACCGCTTGCACGAACAGCGCCTGCCACGCCGTCTCCGCGGACATCGGCGTCGCCGCGCTCTGCACCCACGACTGCCGCTGTGGCCGACGCCCCATCTCCTCGGTCAGGAGAATGGTGTACTCCCGCGCGCAGCCCGTGTGCGTAGTTGGTGTTGAATGTAGTACTATTCCAAGAATCGTCTGATCCGTGGCCGGTTCGGTATAACGGTTTCGTATAAAGGAGCAGATCTACATTCCTGAGATCTGCCGCACCCGGCACCACTCCAAAAACAGGAGCTGCGTTTCCATAGTTATCACATATAAAAGCAGAGTAGATAGCCACGAGAATAAGAGGTACATTTCATATTAATATGCATTCGCTATCTGCTCTGCCCAATTGCCTATTTTAACAGTTGGTTCGGGCGTAAGCTTCGGTCCCAGACGGGAAGCCGGAAGAAGGTGGGCAGGAGACGATGGTTCCGGCGACTTCGAAGCAGAGGACAAAAAATTTGACAACGGCGGGGAAAGGGGAGTTCTTGCTCCAAGGCAACTCGCCGTTAGGGGGCGGTGGAGTTCTCGTCGGGCTAGATGGTGGCTTTTTGGGTTGTGTGGATAGTGGCCGGCCTTCTGGATGCTGGTGTAAAGGTCGGGGGATAGTAGTTGTGATTTGATGGATTGGATTGCGCGTGATATAATGGTAGCGTAGAAATAGTGGGATAGCATGAGATTTTAGAAAGGTAGCTTAATGGGACATTTGACAGAGCGCACCTTTTCGTGGTTATATACCATTTCACGTGTAAAAAAGAAGCGGAAGGTAATCCCGCGAACCGTGACAAGAATTCCCATTCCCGGACATCATTAAGATAGATCACGTCTGTGTGACGCGTCGGCCTACGCGTAACAGATCCCCTAACCCCTCGCGGCTACCACGTTGTTTCGGGTATCTGTTCACTAGCGCTCGGGTGTGGCGTAGGGCTGAGCGATAGCCTATTCTCGTCCCACATATCCCGGCACTACCTTGCGGCCTTCGAGCCAACCAGGGACAGTTCTGAAGTCAAGCCTGCAATAGGCTATTGAATTCCCGAATACCCTGTCGAGTAGCCATACTAACGTCATGAAAGGTCTATTATAAGTATCTCACCAATTCTTCGAGGAAGAGGATTTCCTATTTACAGATCGAATAGTGATTCATATCTCAACAGCAAAATGGTGTTTTCTGAACTTGCCAACATGGAGGAGCCAGTCTACGATGTAACGTGAGTGATGTGAGACCTCTCCCCCGACCTATTTACAGGATTGACCACGATGCACCTGTAGCCGCCCACCCCCAATCGTCGAATTCCTCTACAAATACAAACTCCTCAACACGCCCGACAAAACGATCCTCGGGATGAAGGTCACCTTCCCCCCCAATTCGTCGACACCGCCGCACACCCACGCCGGCGCCTGCGTTGCCGTACACGTGCTAACAGGCTCGGTGCTAAATAAAATGAACGATGACCCGATGACGGTCAAGAAGGCTGGGGACAGCTTCTACGAGGCGCCAGGCTGCAGACATCGCATCAGTGACAATGCGTCGATAACGGAGGAGGCGAGTATCCTCGCCACGTTTGTGCTGGAGACGGAGAAGCTGGAGCGGATTCTGGAGACGGAGGGCCCGATGGGGTTGGTGGTCATTGATGACGAGTATCAGGAGGCGGTGCTTGCGCAGATGAAGAAGATGCAGGCGCAAGTTGGGAGGGCTTGAGGGAGGGGAGTTGGCGTGAGCGACCGCGAGGAAAGTAACGAGTGCTGAGGGATTTAATTGGCTCGTCAAACTCAAATTCCCTTTCTTCAAAATTGTGATGGCAATCTTTACCATACCGAGAGGGCAAATTCTGGTTAAGTCTCTCTTCCACTGTCTCCAAAACTGGATAAAGGTTCTATCCTCCAGAGACGAATATTAAGAATAAAGAAAGCATTGCCCAACCCAAAAAATTCATACTCGATGCATCATCAAGAAATGGTCCCTAATTAGAAAAATGCTAGCACCCCACCCATTTCCATTCCTTTACCACATCCCCATTCATTAAAAAATCCGATCATGAATTTCTCCACTGGACCCCGACCACCCACCATGCCACCTACCCCGCCATCGACCCATTCCTCCTGCCCTCTCCACCGCCAGAAAAGTCTTCATAACAACCGGCCTCGGCTTTGAGAAACCCATGCAAAAGCCGCCGTAGTTATCCAAGTTCGCACGGTAAGCGTTCACACTTTTACCGCCTTGGAGATCCGCAACCTGGTATCCGAAGCCCGCTACTTCGTCGTGGACGCCGTGGACCAGAAACGCATCCGGAGCTCTTCGCAGCATGCAGGACGAAATTGTACCATCAACGTCGTGTCCGCAACACGAGCTACTTTTCGAACCCCACCCCACTCCCCCCCACCCACCTCCGTCACCTGTGACGCTAACAATCCGTTTCGTGAAGGCTGATCGATATCTGCGCTTATTGGATCTGCTGGCATCGTTCCGCGTCTGGATGGCTGGCACTGAATCCGATATCTTGTGAAGGGCGATGGTGTGGGCGAACTGGAATGTGGAGGAGCCGAAGCGAAGGAGGATGAGATTCTGAAGTGTGACTTGCTGAGATAGGGGTTGAGAGCATGGGTGGCCGTAGAATATGTGTCCGCGTGTTCGTTATTGCTTCGGTCGGCTTGGGAAGGAATTGGAGGCATAACTTTTCCCGCAGTTATCAAACAACGTCTGCTATTGAATAATCAGTAATCCCCGTGTCCCAACCATTCCACCATCCGAGAGATGGAGCCCCACATCAAGTCACCTCGACCCCCCGCGGCCCAACCCCCTCAGCCCTCCCCACCCCCCTCAACTCCAGCACCTCCCTCGCAATCCCCCTCACCTCGGCCACCGTCACCCTCCCCACCTCCCACACCCCCCCCAACTCTCCCACCTTCCCCAGCCCCAAGCGCACACGCTCCCGCGCCGCGGCATACCCCGGACCCCTCAGCTTAAACCGGCACGCCGCCAGCTGTGCCAGCATCGCGAGCGCGAGCCCGCAGATCACAAGCGGAGAATGCGCGGTAAACGGCCCGGGGAGCGTCAGCAGCGCGAGCGCGGTGTCGGCCGCTTCGAGGGTTTTGGTGGTGTGGACGGCGTGCGCGCGCTGTTGGGCGGTGGCGTGCGTGGAGGACGGGGGTGGGGCGCATTTTGAGGTGTGTTCGATGAGGTTGTAGGAGAGTTGGGAGCGCGGGCGATGGAGGTAGATTTTTAGCCCGGGGGTGGTCAGTCGGGGACGGTGAGTGGATGGGGATGCTACTCACGTATTGCAGAGCATGTGTGCCTGAAACAGAATCTCGTCCACCGTCCCGAGATCTTCGTCAACGAGCTGTTTTCGCTTCGGCAAATACAGAGACCAGTTCATCAGGCTCGCATCGGCGCTGATGACGTCGCGCTCGAACAGCTCACTGAGCTCTATGTCCAGTGCTAAAACAGCGCCGAGGGTGTGCCCTAGGTCGATCAGGTACGTGAAAGAGGAGAAGTGGAGTTCCTCGCCCGCGAATTCTCGCGAGTTGTATTCTTCCAATGTGCGGGGCTCTGGGATCTCCTACGAGTTGTCAATTGAAATCAGTGGGTTAGTGGGCATCATACTTACTCCGTTTTGGTAGTTGATCTCCTCGCAAGGTAGGTCGACATCTGCATCTATCTCATATAACGGGAATGTCAGGCAATGCCGTACACCAGCGAAGATCCCGTCCGTTACATAGAGATACCACCAGGTCCTCCTCCAGCTCTCCTCTATCACCGCGCATCCCTCGCCATTCGCCGGGGCAAACGACTTTGATTGCATGTTAATCTCGAGTGCTATCCGGGCCGCACGATCTAGGATCCCGCGAGCATAGACAAACTCGTTACAGGAATGCACAGCGATGGCGAAAATGAGAAGCGCCTGGACCGTGAAACCCGTCGCCGGGAGATCATCAGGGAGTAGCGCGTCCTCCGCACAAGCCCGCAGCACCCGCTTCGGCGCACTGTGATCGAACAGCGACCCGATGAATTCCATAACGTGGAGAAGATGGTGCAAAGAGGCGCTGTTGGTCTGTAACCGTTGAGTCAAGAACCGGTGGGGGAGGACAAAGGGATGGGCGTCGTGGAAGGAAGCGTAATAAATGTCTATGAGTTTGGGTAAATCATCTAATTCTGGCACTGACCGCGGCGCGGTATCACTCCCCCCAAAAACACCTGACGGGCTGGGTGAACTCTGTCCCAGGCCCATGCCACTAGTGGCCGAGGAGACAGATGACGTCCCCTGACTGGCGGCCCTAGGCTGGAGGTTGAGATACTGTCTCTCCAAGTCGATTGCCTCCTCACATCTCGTGGGCTGCTGACGCTGCTCCAAAGCGGCGAGTTTTCCTCGTCCTCGGCGGGACCGTGCGTACGAGCAGGACCGGCCGCTTGCACTACATTGAGCGCATACTGGAGCCGTTGCGTCGCACCTGGTGTGGCGACTGCGACAGGGAATACACGCCAGGGAGACACGGCTCTTGGCGCGCGTAGGCGGGTGCGGGTCCAGCGGCGTTGGCGGACCTGAGGGCGAGAACTGGGGGAACTGGGCGTATAAATCTAAATCTAGGCTCGCGTCGAAATCGGACCGCGTGAAGTCATAGTCCATGTCATGGATTTGCAGGAAGGCGTCATCACTGGCCATCGCATCGTGCTGCATCAGCTGGTCCACGTTGAACCACGCTGTCTCGGCGGTGTTGTCCATTCGTCCTGGCTCTTGGTTCTTCTGTCTTTGCCAGGCTTGGGAAGCGGCTGTCACGGTGATAAACGCGCTTAGCGTCAGGGACGTTTTGTAAATATTTATATATAATGGTTGGAACTAGAAATAATTGTAGACAAGGGCGGAGTGAGTCTCGAGAAGATGCTTGGAGTGGAAGGGAGCATGTTTATTATTTTGTTGTTGAGAGGGCAGAGAGCGTGAGGTTGTTCCCGTGTAATACTTCGTCGAGTCACGCTAGGCTCCGTATGATAGGGCAAACTTCCACGTGAAAAGATTATATGGGCAATTGCCAAGTGGTGCCAAGACATCAGTGCAAGACCACGCTTTTCAGCTTGGCAAAATCTAAAATTGTCCGCCGCGTGGCTAGTCACCCTTAGCCAGCCTTGGAACAAGATAGCTCAACATCAACCGTTTATCACGATCGTTCATACAACTCCAACTCCACGCCCACCCTCACTTCGGTCACCATGCCAAAACCCTCTTGATAATTTTTCTTCTACTATAATAAGGGACCTAATGGACGTGATGGATAATAGAGACGACCAGCACTGGTGAGATAGGGAGAAAGTTCCATGGTCCCAGTTGAGCCCTTATAGGGGACACAACTTCGGTCGACTTTACAGTGGATTCGACATAGCAGACAAAGTGGAAGATTGCCGCCAGGAGAACCTAGACAAGCATACACTATATCATCAACCTACCTTGTATCATCTCGATTCTGATTTCACCCAGCACACCCAATCCACCTATGGCCATCCAAAGTCGTGGTGCAACGCGTCTCAACATGGAACCCACTTCTTGGGTGTTGAGATGGTCGCCATAACATATTTGATGTGGCCTCGTTGACAACGCAGCAACATCGTGAGGGCCTCAAAATCCTAGAGGGCGGCGACGCTCACCCGCTAGTCCGGATGGCACCGTCGTGAGTAAAAGCAAGTGAAAGCTGTGGAAGCTCCAGGTTGGAATTAGTAGTTGGGTGGGCGACCACCAGCGAATACCCACTGTTGTATGTTTTTGCAATTATTTTTGATTGCTCCCATTCTCATCTCATATCACTCTTTACTTTTTGTAGGAGTTGGTAGAACTTTTGGTCCTGAGCCAATTTCCTCTTCTCGTGAATCGAACCTGTTCGTGTAGTCTGCGTTTCGTTCTTCAGTCTTCACCAGACGTCATCACATGCAGCATCAGCCGATCTCGGGCAATATCGGGTGAAGCATTAGCCGGCAAGTATCTTCAGTTTCTTCGAAGTATTCCATTGCAATTCTCCTGTTCTGTGATTGTCATTCGGCATCATCAAAACCCATGTTGTATATAATACATCGTCATGGCCGCCGACACCGCAACTTTCAACCCACTCGACCGATCACCCACCCTCGTCAAGCTCATCAAGACCCGCCTGGCACCAATTCGCGAGAGAGAGTTGATAGCGAAAGCAACATGTCCAGATAAGCCGACTAAGCCAGCCCCAGGGGACTGTTGTGGAAGTAGTTGCCATCCGTGTGTTATGGATAACTATGCGGAAGAGTTGAGAGTGTGGAAGGAGTGCTGGGTTAAGTGGGATGGTTGGGATGAGAGCGAGGTCGTGGCTGAGAGTATGAATCAGAAGGGGAAGCGGAAGGTTATGGAAGGGTATGAAGAGAAGAAGAAGGAAAGGAAGATGCCTGGTGCTTTTGAGTGGTGAGACGGGATTTTTGGAGCCACGAATCAAAGCATTAACAAGGCAAGCGGCAACACGTATAAGGATAGGAGTTACAACCTACAGGGGGATCCGCCATCGTCCTTTACAGTCCATGCTTGTTAGACCTGGAAGTTTCAATCCATCTCAGCATCCGAATCCTTGCACCGAGATACAAGCTACTGCAAGCCAACACCAGGCGTAACATCCAGCTAGAGAGGTCCGAGCACAGTATTTAAGGTCTGCATATCGGCGCGCGAACGCCTCTACTCAGCGCCAAAAGACTACCCCCGCTACATGATACGAGGTAACCCTTCCGCCCGCATTCTCGCACAACCGTCCGTGGAGTTTTATGCATGAGAACGATGTCAACAGGCAAAACGTTGACCATATCCAGCTGAGCAGCATGGTTCCATTCCGAACCGGAGAGTCGAACCACGCGCAGCCGCGGACTTCTATTCATCGAATAGTGAGGGGCGGATATGAGAGAGAAGTCAACTGAAACATTGTGTATTATGCTTCCAAATAAAATAAGTAGCTAGCGCCATGGTGCCGCTTAAAGGGGTGGTTTGCAGGGATCGAAGGTGAGGGGATAAATGCACAAAGTAGAGTGGATGGTACCTAGGGTGGTGCTGAAGTCGAGCACCCCTGAAGACCACCTCTTGACACCGTAGTAGACAAAAGGTGTGTAGACGAATGAACATAATTGGCTTCAATTATCATCGTTGCTTCAGCTGTATTACGACTAATCCAGAGAGTGTTTGGTGAGTCAGTCACGCGGCAGAATGATTCGCGTGCTCCTACGTGCTCGAACTCGATTCTGTCCGCCTTATGATTCCTATACACGAAGCGGTGGTCTGACACCGGTCTTTCTATAATGGACTCCATTGCTGCCTGGATTAAGAAGCAATATGGAAATGGCAAACGAGAATTATAAAAATCACAGCCGTCAGTCAACAGGCATCAGCCTTCGTGCTAGCCTAGACTGGAAAATAATAGCAGTAGATGACACTACAAGGTGGACCAATGGAGGAGGTGGAGAAGGTCGAACATATTGAGGATCAAGGAGGGCCGAAGAGGTTGAGGGGTTCGAGAAGCGAATGACGCGGAAGGCGGATGCGGATTATTGGACGGTGGAGGCGAAAATCCTCTTTATGCCCGCGGATCTCACCGTGCTCTGCACTTGTGCTGCGAATTCAGAATACCGATCGATAGTGTCACTGTAAGTTGATAACTTCCGAACTTCTAGAATCTGTGCGCTGGACAATTGGGACGACAGTAAGGGATGGACCTGGACCTGATCCAACCCGCTGACAGTTCCAGAGAGACCACCGTGGTACCACCTCATCACATTTTCGTTGCTCATCGACGCTGTATATATAAGGCCGCCCTTTTCCCCTAATAGCAATGGCAGCGTTCAAGAGCCTTGCATCCGCCTAACATCTATGTGTTCTGCAACAATGAAGGCTGCGCAAAAAGAATATGTTCAAAATGTTCGACGCTATCTAGCAATTTTTGATATGAGACATCTCTACTCCAACACGAAAAAGGTAATTTCGAACGTATAAAGGGGAGGACAGGTAGTAGGTCTTGACAGGAGACCAGAAAGCGCAAAAATGTTGACATTACCCATCTTGGATGGGTGGTTTCTTTCCGAACCGGGGAGTCGAACCCCGCGCAACCGCGGACTTCTGATGCAATGAACAGTGAGAGGCGGATATGTTACCGATACACCAGTTCGGATTGGGTTGTTGTGGCCCACAATGAATTGCACATTATGATGTAATGATTGCCGAGGCCGGTGCGGGCCGGCCGCTGTGAATGATGAGTTGTATCAACGAACCGAACAACTTCAGGGGAAATTAAGCCAAAGGTGCTGGCAGCACTAGTTGGTGAGATGTCATGATGAGCACGACGGCAATTAGGAGCTGCCGTAGGCCGCGTGGACATTTGCATTAGCAACAGCTAGGCCAGGATGAACAGTCCTGAAGCACTGGGACATATCTGAACAAGGGCCAAAGGAACATGTAACAAAATCTGTAACAGCACTACAGTCATGGTCTTGGATTGCTTGCGTAACTTGGTATCCCCAAGAAAAAACCAAACAGGCCTTATATAGCGATTCTGACAGGACTTGACTCGGTTTACATCTCCTCCAGGTTTACCCAGCATAAATACCGCTGAGTTCAACTTCCGAGACACGGACGGCGGGTGTATACAGTGCTCGCTGGCACTGAAGTGACGAAGCTTTTAAGAAAGGAAGGATTTGGAGCACAAGTCCACAACTGAGAGCGCTGAAACTTCCGCGTAAATGTCACATCAAAAAAGTAGACCTCGCCAATGTAAACAACGTGTTACTTCAAAAAATACGACGTGCTAACTGGTTAGGGCGCTGATAATAAGTATCTTTGGGCAACAATAACTTTCATGCTTGTCCACGTCTATGCCAGCATATAGAAAAACATGAGTAGATCAAGTATGATGGTCAGCCTCTCTGAACACTCAGTGAAGCCGAGGAATCATCCATGAACTCCGTCTTAGGAGATCGTGATCTGTGTGGGTCCATGGAGCAAGGCCTCCACGTAAATTGCGCTAGCAATGCTTCCTTGCGGAGAAGAATCCACAACAACAGCAGAGAAATTCGAACCCTCCACAAATGAAAACTCCCACAAGCTTTGGAACCCCGATTCTTCCACATAAAGTGCGTGCATAATTGGACCTCCCCCCGGACGCAAGGCTAAACAGCCTCGTTGCGTACCAAAATCGCAGGAATGTCAGAAAATGACGGTGAGGCTCGAAGCTTAGGTAGAGCTGGAGCTCTTTGTACCCGTCATTCATTGCTTGATAGCTCTTCGTATTCGTGGTTGATTTCTGTATACCCAACTTCTTCCCTTCTTCAACCTTTTTCGAGCTTCACATATTTTGGAAATACCCATCAAAGTTGTAAAGGGAACGACGATAAGAAACAGAGAAACCAGAAAAGATGCCGCCAAAAAAGAAGAACAACCGCAAGAAGCAAAACCAGCGCAAAGGCTCAGCAACCAACGTGAACACGTCAACCGGTTCCTCACCATCCACAAATGCTGCATCCACATCAGCATCCAACGTAACCCCCCCAAATGCAGCACTAACCGACACCCCACCAAGCGGAGGCCAATCTACCACGACCTCCTCCACAGTCGAGCAAGAGCTCGTCACCCCCGGCGCCCTGGACCTCCGCTTCTCCCAGCTCGGCCACCCAGACGTGGCACCCGTAAGCGAGTCTGGGACCGAACGAGGAAGCAACATCGAGCTCGCCACCCCAACAGCATCCGATGTGCTGGATGACTTGGATCAGACACCAGAAGGGACTCGTTCCGGTCGGCAAGATGACATCGAGTACCAAACCGAGGTTGAGAACGAGATGGAGGAGCCCGGCATGAAGACGCCGACTCAGCAAGAGATAAATGCTTACCGCGGCCCTGGGCAAGATGGGCAACAAACTCGGAGCACAGAGCAGGCGAAGCCAGCTGAGGCACCGCAGACGGCTAAGCCGGAGGGGAATAATACGGGCATCAAGGCTGCAACTGCAGCCGCGGTTGCCGCAACGGCTGCTGCGCATATGACGCAAGAGACACCTGAGCAGGGCTCTGCGCAGCATCCGAGCCATGAGGAGATGGTTGAGCCGCCGCAGAATGGGCAGAATCCGTTTAGCGATAGCAAGCTTGTTTCGCATGAGAGTCCGGAGGTCAAGGCAGCGGGACTTAACCAAGAGGAAGATAATGATAAGGGCTTTGACGAGGTAACGCTTGGGCCCAAGGATCCTGCACCGGTTACGGAGCAGGGAAAGCATATCAAGATTTTGGCGCCAGAGCCGGTGAAGGAGCCGCTTGCTAACCCGGCGAAGCCGCATACTCCTGGTTACCCGTTTGTGAGTCCTGGGATGCCGTTGGAGCGCGAGTCTCATGAGGAGTATCTGAAACGCACACATCTCGGCTACAACAAGCCACGTCCGTCAGAGCCGTTCATGCACTCTAATGTTGTGCCAGATGCGGTGCCACAGGATGGACAGAATATTGCTCATGATGGCGGCGCCAATTTGCCAGCGACTGAGGAGAGACAGAACCTCTGGGCACCAGGCCAGCAAGGTTCTGAGAGGAACACTGGCGGAAACACAGCTGCAAACACCACGGCAGACACCGGCGCCAACACTGGTGCTAACCCAAGCGTTCCTTCGACGACTGTAAGTATCCTCGCCAGTGTAACTGTTTCACGCCCAACCTCGTGGAGGTGCTTCTGAACTGATGCTGATATAGACAACAGAGCGCCGCTCTCTGGGACGTGGTTGCTGCATCGTCCAGTAGCGACGTCTTCGCCATCGAAGAAAGCCTTACCACGTCAACCACCGGCTCGTACGAGCCTGCGGAACTAGAAGAATGTATAGGCTTCTCGCGTGAGTCGCAGCCGGGTCTCTGGAAGGATCCCCATCCTTACCGTCATGAAGAAGAAAAGGGTCGGCAGTTGTCGACGACGGAATATAACGATAATAATGCCGCTCCTACCTCTTATCCGTTTCCGAATACGAATCCTTTTGCGAGCCATGTTTCTGTCGCGCAACATGATAATCATTATCCGAAACCACTTTTGTCTGCTGATCCGAATGTTCCTCTTGCTTTTAAACCTACCACGTCTAACCATGCACCATTCGGAAGAGATGATCCGGCGAAGAATCGGCGAGAGAGCATACCTCTGGCCTCCGGAGAAGGAAATCTCGATGGCCATCGTAATCCGTGGACTCGCTCCCACGAGAACCTTGTCAAAACCCAGATACCGCCTCCTGTTATTGAAGTGGCAGCTCTCAGCACATCAGATCTGACAAGAGGTCGTTTCGGAAGGAAAGTATCAAACCCTTTTAGTTATCGCGCAAGGACATCGACTTCAAGTGGTGGTCCGACCGCACGAACTCAATTGAATCAGACTTTGATGCCAACCCTGCCGATTCTCGCACGCAAGCACATCAACATTAATGAATCCCAACTCCGTAGTGCACGGCCTTCAATCCTTACTCCACGTGGTGTTCCGCCTCCGTTCAAGCAACAGTACCTCGATCACGGCACCTCCAGCGGCCGCAGCACACCTTGGTCTGTAGGGAAACCACCACCACCAGTCGTCGAAGCGGATCTTGAGAATATCAATCTAGATGACCGTACTTTTACCAATCCACCTCGTTTTCGAAACCAGTCCTTGGCTACGCCCGCCCCAGTGTTTATGCGAGTCAGAAATAGTAGTCGGGAACGATGGTTCGATTTTCGGAACTGGCCGCTGAGAGCGAGATTGCTTGCCATCGCTGCATTGGTAGTAATTGTTGCGCTGGTGATTGGACTTGCTGTCGGATTGTCAAGACGGAATAGTTCGGATGGTGCGGATGAGAAGGCATCGTAGATGTGGCATTCCCGTTTGGTGTAAACTACATTTCTGCCGGCGTGGAGCTTAGTCCTGATGGATTTATATACATATACGAGAAGCTAGCTGTATTAATGATATGTGGCGGAGTTTGGCGTTTGAAACAAAGAGTGTTTGTGACTGTGTTTGGGGGTGGCGGGGTAAGGGAGAAACCGAGTGTTGGCCTCATGTATGGAGTGTTTGCCGTTGAGAATTTAGACTGCGTGTTATTATAGTAAAGATTCATAGGAAGAATTAAAAGAAGAATTAAAAGAAGAAACGCATCTCTCGTGACAAGGTTATCATCTTGGCCGCTTGTTGCCTTTCGTGAAGTCAAGGTCAAGTGAATGAAATGATAAGGTCTTATCATCTGATCGCTGACGTAGCTGAAACAGCGAGGCCCACGACTCTGCCAAGGACGCGCAGCGGCCGTTCAAAGACAGCAGCTTCACGGTTTCACGGCTTCACGGCTTCACGACATCTTTGGTCGCAATCCACTGGCATCGCCCTTTTAGATGGTCACAAGAACTCGGCAGTCCGTGCTAATCTCAACCATTACGACGCTTTTGGACCAAGCGACTAGTGGCGGTGGCTGCGACCCACTCAAAGCGTCATAATGGCGAGGAATGCTTGTATCGCACTGGTCACTCTGTCTCGACCACACAGCGGATTCCTAAGCAAGAGTCCAAGAACAGTACAAACAAGAAACATGGCGTCCAAAACAACCATGTCTGCACGTGATGCCAATGCGAGGTGTACGCACGATGTAAGAGACGCTGCGACAACTGGTTGGAGCACAGTAGCAGGTCTAGCTGTCCTCGGCCTCAATGCCCTCAATTTTCTTGCTTTGTTCTTCTCGTGATATCTTGCTCTATTTCTTTCTGCTTAATTTGATTTACGGAGTAACGTCGCTGCATCTTCGCAAGTCATCCGTACATTCCAGCGTGGCAAACCGACACGGGAAGCGCGGCATACGGAGACAAATACAAGGGCTCCCATCCACATCTAGACCAGGCCTACTTGAGGCAGAAGTCTATCATTCGTAGTCTCAATTATCTTCGTCTCTCGCTATCAGATTGAAACGTTCAGCTCCCCGTGTCTCGAATTGCGGAGTTTTCAAGACAATTCTCGCCACCATGCATCTCAGTGCGCTCCTCCAGCTCTCGCTGGTGACATCAGCGCTCGGTGGTGTCGTCAAGCTCTCCACTGAGAAGAAACCCATTACTGCAAGAGATCTTACGCATAAAGATGTGGTGAAGAGGTTTGATGCCGGGCAGCCCTTGCAAAGGCGTGCAACGATATTAGAACAACTTTACAACGATCGCCAGAAGGGTGGATACTTCATCAACATCACCGTCGGTACACCACCACAACCATTGTCTGTTATCTTAGATACAGGCTCTTCGGACTTATGGGTCTTATCACCAGACTCGGACCTCTGTCAGAGCCCGAGGTTGCAGGAGCGGTTGAATGAGAAGTGTTATGGTGGACAATGTCAGTTTCCCCGTCTTGACAGCCGTGACCTGCTGTCACCTTGAAGGGTACCAAAACAAAAACTAATCATAAGAATAGACGACCGTACCAAGTCCTCCACGTATAAGCAAGCCATAGAAGGCGGTTTCGAAATTAAATACGTGGACGAATCCGGGTCCGCGGGCGACTATATCTTCGACGATGTAGGATTGAGTGACGACAACACTATCAAGTCCCTGCAAATGGGCCTGGGTCTCAAATCCTCAATCGGAGTTGGCATCATGGGAATTGGATATACCGAGAACGAAGCCGCAGAAGTGCCATATCCAAACATCATCGACGAGATGGTGAACCAGGGCTTGATCAACACAAGAGCATACTCCCTGTACCTCGATACACGCGACGCCACCCACGGCAGCATCCTCTTCGGAGGTCTGGATACCAAGAAGTTCATCGGGCAACTCGCCACCCTTCCTCTCGCCAAGCGCAGAGGATCAGGCGTGGACTCCTTCACCGTCGCCATGACTGGCCTCTCCATTGGACCAAAAGGCGATCTGGAATCCCTCACAACCTCCGAATTTGCCATTGCCGCCCTCCTCGACTCGGGCACCACCCTCACCTACCTCCCAGACGCCCTCGTCGCTGTGCTGGTCAAGAAATTCGGCGCCTACGCCGACGTCGAGGACTCGGGCTCCATCTGGCTTGACTGCTCCATTGTCACAAATTACCCTGACTACGTGCTCGCCTACCAATTTGGCGGTCCTAAAGGTCCAACCATTAACGTACCTTTGAAGGAAGTGATTTTCGACATCCCGGCGAGTTACCAGAAGTACTTCAACCTGCCTTGGAAAGAGACATGTTACCTCGGCATCTTACCTTCAGGTCAGGACACGCATTACCTTCTCGGCGACAGCTTTCTGAGGTCCGCTTACGTGGTTTATGATATTGATAATGATGAGCTCAGCATCGCGAATACGAATTTCGAAGCAGTGGAGGAGAATATCGTGGAGATTACTTCTGGTGGCTCAATTCCGTCGGCGACGGGTGTTAAATCTCAAGTCACTGTGACCGCAGATGATGAGATTGGTGGGCCGGATGGTGGAGAGAGGACGAGTATAAGCGGTACGATTAGACCTTCTGCTACGGATGGCCTTGGAGGTGGGTTGAGTGGGAACAGTCAGATCACTGATCCGACGGCGAATGGGAATGTCGACGGAGACGGAGACGAAGGCGCCGCCTCGAGCCTCTTAGCTGGAGGTATGGTTGGCCTGCTGGGCGTTTGGACCGTGGGTGCTGTGGTGGGCGGAGGTTTGCTGTTTTGGTGAGTGATTTGGCTTTTGGATCCGACGATGCAGTTTAGATAGGCATGATAGAGCATCTGACGTGGAGACATCTGCGTTACAGGCATTTGCAGGCTTCGAAGTTATGAACCCGTACGGCGTTAGGGATGGATATGAGAGACGCAAGTCACACAAGAGCTAGAGATGGATTATGGAGTAATATATACACATATCATATTGATGCCTGTGCAACCGAATCATTGAGCCTGATAATGGATGATTCGGTTAAATGAATGATCCCTGTAATAGAGAATTGGAAGAGGGTAAGCACTTGTGTCCTCGGCGGCATTCAGCCTGCCACTCGTACTAACAGGACTGTTCCCACCAAACCTTCACTTTTACGATGTGCTCAAGCCTCAAAGCGTTTTTGTATAGAAGAGGTGTTTGACTGGCAAACACTGGAAACGCCCAATCGAGAATATACCGTGTTGGTTTTATTACAAGTTCCTGTGGAGGACGACCCGGCAGGACGTCTCTCTCCAGTCTCTCGGGGGAGATTCATCCACATTTTTTCAGGGATTAGGGTCTCTGGACTGTTGAAGGGGGGAAGACACTGCTATCACGGCCCTAGGAGATGATGAGTTGATGACACGCTGCTGAGGCCTTCAATGGTGGCTGAATGTTGTTATTGAGCTCGCAGAAATGCTAGAGACACACTACGGCACTTATGAGAGACTCGAGACAACTACGCTTAAACTGAACGGATTGAGACTTCTCAAGCTCAACAACGGGCTCTCGTATCGTTACTGGGAAGCTTGAAGATGGTGTCTATTTCATCACCGATTATTGGCACGTGACATTTCAAATTCTGGTCTCCTTCCGACTCTCGCCTTTTCAAGTCCTCACTTGCTTCTTTGACGCCTCGCATGATGTCTAGCAAAGGAGGCTTATGGTGATCTTCACGCAAACACTTTGGCCTCCCATTAGAGCTTGCCGTTTTTGACGTCTGTCGTGGCCGACAGACACGTGGACCAATAGCGGGCGGTCGAGTTTGACGCGGTCTGGTCGCGGATTGGTTGCGGGTGGCCGCGGACTCGACGGGTTGTTGGGCTTCCTCCAATGGGGGTTGGAATCACATCTTCAGGATCTCGTCGGGAAGATAAAGATGAGGAGAAGGACGATGTGAGAAGAGAGAAGACGATGGAGGGTGAAGATTGAAAAGAGGTCAAGGGTTATGGTATAAGCAAAGAGTCAAAACAGAAGCCAGTGACTCCAGGCAGTCTCAAACCCTTCCAGAGATCGGCCTCGATTGCCGAGTCTTCGACGCCTTGCTGGATATCCAAGTTGAAGCTCTGATTGGTGGGCGTGGGAGAAGGGATCTGACACGTCAATGCTGGAAGACGCTAGGGCTGGAATTCTGGCAAAGCCAAGATCTGTGCATGCCAGTCGTCATTGTGGTCGACTAGTTGGTATTTGTGGGCAACGAAAAAAGGCTAGTAAAGTAAAAATTAGTCAAGCGGCCTTGAAGATTATGATGCCATGGGCTCGGTGGCTCGGCGCGGCCCTCGTCGTGCGCTCCACTGCCACTTTTCCATCTATGGGCACAAAAGTTTGGTAGCGAGCTCGGCGGGCAAAGTAGTGGGTGACAGCTCAGACTCTAGGTCACTAGAGGGGAGCTACCCCGGCACAGCACGCTCTATGGGCCGTCGGGAGGGTTTAATTAAGGTGCGCATGGTGACACAACAAGCGTGACCTCCTTGCTCGAGGAAGATTGAATGTCTCATAAGTGTCCAAACATTCCTCACCTCGCCTGATGCTTCATATTTCAAACAAACGCCGAACTATTAAAGAGTGACACCATGTCGGGTACGAGCAGAGCGACATACGCCTGAGCACAAAGCAAGCGCAGAGCGTGCAAACGAGCCCAAGCTTGATGCTTCCCTTGCAGGAGCAGAACAATTGAGCGACTTTGGTATACATTGGGACTCGACATCTGCCCGACACACCGAGGAGAGAAAGGTGCCAGCTCACAGCTCACAGCTCACCACTCACAACTCACCACTCACTTCACTCCTCCAAGATCAACCGATTAACTATACTATACTTGTTTTCACATCATTCTGTCATAATTACAACCATTTCACTGCTAATCGATCGATCGATCTGTTCATGATCTGGTCTCTGGTCTCTGTTCTCCACCGGCCCACCGCTGCGCCAATGAAAGTGTCAAGGCACGGATATGCCATTGATAACGGGGACGTCGCATAGAAAGAAGGACACCTCTGCCGCATCCGATAAACAAAAATCCCTATTGAGAGCAGTGCAACGACCGCGCATCATCGAACACCACCGCACCAGCTGTCGTGCGCCCCTTTGTGGGCAGCGGAGGAGAGTTGCGACGAACACTCGAGAAATCGCTACCTCTGCCCAATTGATTTGTTGCGCGCTCACTGCCAACTTCGCGCAGCATCACCAGCCTTTCATCCCGCAACGCCAGCGGGCCATTGGCCTCCAACAACTGACCCAAACTCTTTAATTCGTTGGTAAGAAACATTTTTTGAGGTGTCGGCTCACCCGTCTCCGCTTATAAGACTCGCGCTCGCGTGTTTCGTGGTGCTGAGCCAGTTCGCCTGCGCCTCCTGCTTTTTCCAGCGACACCCAGCGACGCCGACCAAGTCCCCAACCTCCTCATATACTATTCTGACGAAATCGAGCTACCTACCCTGGACGACCGCGATTCTGGGTAGCAAGTTCGCTTTCCCACATTTCTGCGATCCAACGCGACCACTTTTATCCTGCGTCACTAAACGTACGGGAGTTTGCACAACGGCTAGACACGTTTGTTCCTTTGAGCCCGATACACCTTGAGGTTTCTACGAAAGCACTACGACATCACCACAACAACACCAATAAATCTCAACAAAGAAGAACAACGTCAATTACGTACCACGAATACACCTTGGACTTATTCAATAAATATCAAACGCACATACATCCCCACAACACCGGCGCATCTCACGGCGCGCCAGGAGAGGACCCTAGACCGCAGCCATCCTGCCGTCTAAGCTACCCACTTCGCCACCACCACCACCATCACCACCAGACACGTTGACGAAATCACATCCTACGCGCTTTAACGACCCTTACGAGCCCCACGACGACACGACTGCATCCATTGCATCTGAGAACGCTCGAGCCTTTGCCCATAACTCGGCCCAGCAAACGGCGAGCAGATCCAATAGCGCATACAGCCATAAGCATAGCAGCTCGGTTACTTCAACGAGGAGTTTAAGGAGGACACCGCATATTGGTAGTTTGAAGCAGACATATACCGACGAGTTTCTGGGGAATAGCGAGAAGCGACCCAGTCATATCAGAGCTTTCTCACTCGGCTCAGTCCGCCTCAGTGTTCCAAATACTCCAGAAGCTTCGTCTAGGCAGTCTCCGAACGTACGCTTCGCGCAGTCGTATCGCACAATTTCTCCGTCAAGTCAACCGTACGAGCAATTCGTTCCGTACGGCGAAGGAAAGGCTTCTCCAGCAGTACAGGAAGAGGATATCTCGTCAGGCACATCAAGCGTCTTTAGACAACGCGACCTCCTTACACCACCGCCATCAAATCTCAAGCCAAACTTCAAACCCCATCGCATCAATCGCCACGTCGCGGCTTCTATCCTCTATACCCTAGAAGAAGCACTCCGACACCCCAACCCCTTCACACCCGTCCTCGAAGAGGAAATCGCGCCAATGCCAGATTTTGCACCCAGTGGCCGCGCGCCACTAGAACCGTCAGCCTACGGCGAGAATAGTGGCCGACCAGCGACTAGTGGGGGTATGGGGCCACCGCCTGGACCGCGTGTACCGCAGACGAGCGGCAGTCCAGGAATTAAGGGCCCGAAACAGATTATGATTGATCGGCGAGCGAGAGAGGAGAAGAAGAAGCTTGCGGCGCAGATGGAGCGCGAGGAGAGGGCGAGGAGAGAGGAGGAGAGGAGGATTCTTGAGGAGAGGAGGTTGAGTGACGAGAGGAAGGCGATGGGGGCTGGTGGTGGGAATGGTGGTGGTAAGAGAGGAGGAAATAATGGAAACTTTAATTCACAGAGACATCAGAGGACTGCGAGTGGCAGGGCGAGTAGTGGTGAGCAGCCGGCTGTCGCTGCGGGTATGGCTACGAGTATACCAGTGAGAGGCAGCTCGGGTGCAGCGCTAGGAGTTGACCCGACAGCACAGAAGAGAGCTCAGAGGGCTGCGGCTGCAGCAGCACAGGCTCAGCAGTCGTCACAGCAGACGCCTAATCCGGGAATGCACGATTCAGGCTTCGCAAATCAAGAGGACTCGCCTTCACGGAATCCAACCGGAAGCACCGGAAAGACACGCACGTCCTTCCCTCATGCATTCGAACGCTGGGAATCTTTATCAGCACACTGGGAAGGCCTCACCTCATACTGGATCCGCAAACTGGAAGAGAACACAAGACTTCTTGATAGCGACCCCATATCCATGCACCTCGCTCACCAAGTCACCGACTTGGCGGCAGCAGGCGCGAACCTCTTCCATGCCGTCGTCGAGCTCCAAAGATTACGCGCAAGCTCCGAGCGTAAATTCCAACGCTGGTTCTTCGATACTCGCGCCGAGACCGAGCGCCTGGGCGAGGTAAACGGACAACTCCAAAAACTCCTCAACGAAGAACGGGCCGGCCGTAAACACGCCATTGAGGAAGCCGTTGAGGAAGCCAAGAAAGCCTCTTCCAACGACAAAGCCGTCCAAGAACTCAAGAGAGAGCTGGAGATTTCCAAGTCCGAGGCGAGACGTGCATGGGAAGAGCTCGGCCGCCGCGAACAAGAAGAACGCGAACGCGTCGCCAGCCTCAAGGAGGGAATGCAAACTATGGTCGGTGATGTGGCGGTTATTCCTATGATGCCTGGCCATACACGCAATACCTCGACTTCTGCGCGTCAGAGGCCGGCGACGAGAGAGGGTCCGTACCCTGGTGGTCCTTCCGCGGCTATTATGGGCGGTATGGAAGAAGACTACACTCCGCAGAGGACAGTCTCCGGCCGTCCGTTGCCGGATCCTTTCTCCGTCCCAACCACGCAGGCGGGACAGCCGGCGCAAACTAATCTCAAGAGTTCTAGTACGTCGGCAGCCTCGACGGCCAGACAACAAGGACCGAGCTCGAATACTACTCCGCCTGATCCGAGGGGTACAGCAGAGACGGCCGCACCGCAGTCATTGGGCAGCTATGGATATGATGAGGGCTATGATCCTTACCCCGCCTCTCCCGGCGTAGAAACAGACGATGGAACGGAGTATGAGGTCGACGAGGATGGCAACTACTTGCTCGACGAACGCGGTAACAGAATCCGTTATCCAGTCTTAGATCCTTCTCAGATTCAATACTCGCACACCACGAATGTCACCTCGGCACCAGCGTCGGCCCCAGCGCCTGCTTCGACTACGTCCTCGGGCGGAACTTATCTTGCGCCGGCGGATTACGAAGGCCAGGAGTATGGTAGCGGCGATGGATGGGAGGGCATCGCAAGACATCAGCATATGACGAGGCTGAGTGATGTGATTGAGGAGGATGAGAGGAGTCGGACGAGTGCGTCGCAGGTGTCGAGACGTGACTGAAACTCACGAGATCCAATAGGAGAACAGTGAAATAGCACGGAGAGCGAGGAAAACGGAGAGACCTCGCATGATAATAAGATGGCAGTAAAGGGTTGAAGGCGGATGAGAAGGAGAGAGAATGGTTTGATTGGAGCGGATTTCTGATGATCATGCATGGCATGCTTGGCCTTACCACTACCTCCTTTTATTTGCTCACCAGGCAAAGTAGAGTTGGGGTGGTTTATTTCTTTTCGTTTCTGCATGGCGACGCAAGGACAGGATAGCTACTTGGATCTCTTAATTTGTACGATCAGATCAGATAGGATGGGATGTGATTCTGCAAGGGATGGAATAGAGAAAAGCTTTTAGCTTGCGATGCTTTTGAACTCGTTATGATTTGTGTGCAGTTGGCGAAGTATAGCCTGAAGTCTTTGTATTGAATGGTGCGTTCACATGGCAAAGACCCTTCAGAGGTTGAGTATAAGTAGTGCGGTCCGCGCTACTTCATTTCCTGACTAAGCTAACAAAATCCTGTTCTACAACAATCTAATGGACTTTGAACAGGTTGTCTCGCCACCTGGTCTTTTTTTTTTTCAAACTATATCCATTTGATTTCAATGATCTCGTGGTGACGATGCCGCCTTTGGAAATAGCAGCACCAACAACGATGGCAACATATTGCTAAGTTACGTAAATGCGTTTGCCCTGTCCAACAAAATGCCACTGCGTAAGGCTGAGCGGCAGGTTTGGTGCCCATGTAGTTCTGCTCTTGGAGAAATTGTGGCTATGGTTGTAACGAACTTGATGCTGAAGAGCTAGATATCTTTCTTCTAAATCGGACTTTGCTTTAGACCTTGTCTTGCACACGAGTACCAGCATGCGACATGGGATTACTCAGAAGCGTGATGTGTACGGTAAGCGAGTGCGCTGGGGGACTGGTGTTTGAGCGGGTATATAACTTACCCGGACGACATTGCAGGAGGCGTGCACATCGACGGAAAATGCTCAACATTAATAGTTTATGAGCCTTTCTCTACGTCCTGATCGATCCCCTCACAACTGACCTTGACTTACGAAGTATCTGTCTAGTATTGCCAGCGCTCTTTCCTCACCATCGAGATGATGGCAATTGCAGTCTTGACACTAGCAATGCTACAGCACAAGGTGACTCTCATGATCTGGGCGCTAGACGTGAGCACCCAAACGCTTGGCCAGACGCTGCTCTCAGGTTTATATCGATTGGTAAAATCTAAATCAAGCTCCACATTCTAAGTTGGTTGATGTAAATAGTTCGCCATTATCCTACTGAGCTAGGAGAACTGTGGTTTCTATAGAGATCGAGTAACGGAGCTTGACATAGCGGGTTCTTCTCTACGCATCATCAGGAGAGAGGGTTCTTGGATGAGTAGCTCACATGCAACACTAATGTTCAATGGGTATAACTTCGAAAAGTTTTCGGGTCCGCGGTTCTAGACCTCCAAAGTAAATTGATAGCCACAATCGTATGTGTTGTTGGTTTGAGAATGCACTTAACCTGGACTGCAGAGAGCATGCATTCGTGAAGTATTTATTACTTGAGACCTATGAAATACTAGGCAATGGCAATCGGCTACGCGAATGGTTGTGCTCTTACAGCAATGTATGGTTTGGCGTCGTTGGCAGGTTGTTATGCCCCACGCAGCACAAATCTGATTTGAGAAGCCAAAGATTGAAACCCCAGTTTGAGATGGCCTCAATCTTGTTAGTCGCCATGTCATCGACTGGAGCAAGTAATTAGGTATTGATAAGAATCAGGTCTGGCATTTGGCAAGCGAGCTGGTATATGCTTCTCAAGTGTAAGTGTTGAAGATCCGTCGCTCAGCGACTCCGTTCGACTTGCTCAGGGCGGAGATTGAGGGATTGGGGTCGTGAGTTCTTCTATTTCTTACATATAGATCGTTCTGGATATCATTACACCACCTCTGAAGTTTTCATGCTTGAATATCATACAGCTCGTTCGACATCCTTAGCTCCTTGGAGCACGGTCGATCTTTCCGCGGTAATCCGAGATATGCTCCAAAATGAGTCTCGCGGCATCCTCAGGGCTGTGTTGTCTACCGATGGCCTCCACGAAGTCTCCCTCTGGATCCATCAAGTAAAAGTAAATGCTGTGATCCACCAAATAATCCTGTCCCGACTTGACGTCCTTCGGTGTTGAGAAGTACACTCTGTAAGCCTTGCAAACCGCCTTCACTTGCTCGTATGTGCCAGTAAGTCCGATCAGCGCAGGATGAAACTCGCTCAAATACCCCTTCACCACCGCCGGGGTATCTCTAGCCGGATCACACGTAATAAAAACCGGCAACATAGCACTCGGCTGCTTCTCCTCCACAAGATCAATCATCCGTGCCATCTTGTCCAGCTCTTCTGGGCAGATATCCGGACAATGTGTGAAGCCAAAGTAGACAAGGGAGTATTTGCCCAGGAGTTTTTGTTGTGTGAATTCGCGGCCGTTTTGGTCGACGAGGTCGAACTCGCCGCCAACCTTTGGGCGTCCGACACCCTTGGCTGCTTCGGCGATGCGGGCGCGCTCCATGCGTGCTTTTTCGTAGCGGAAATAGAAAATCAACGAGGCGCCGGAACCGAGGAAGAGGAGGCCGGCTTTCCAGGAGAATGGCTAATAACTGGTTAGTTGTGGATTCACAAATTGTCGTAAGCAGATGATGGAACGTGGTATCGCATGATAGCAAGAAGTTTGCGAGAGTGACATACTCCAGATTTATGTTTGCTCTTCTGCTCTTCTACTGTGCGCGCCTTGTTCATTTGGCTCGAGCTGGTAAAGCTGCGCTTAGAAGCAGCATGTGTGGCGTTTGGGACATTACGGCGGACCGCGGGTGAACATTGTCGGCGGGCGCCAAAAGAGGAAGCGCGGGCGGAGAGCGTGGCAAGAAGATTTCTGCTGGGAGCTAAGGATTTGGACATCTTGAGGGTTTTTGGGAGGTTTGATGGATGATGAAGGCGGCGGGCTGGAATGGGCCGTTGTATCGTCACCACCGGGGCATTTTGGCGGAGAGTGCCAAGACCGCAGCCTTGTCGGATACCTGGACGTCACGTGGTGCCGCGTCTACATTACTCGCGACGGCAATCCCTCACGAACCCCCTTCGCAACAGGTATCACAATACACCACGCCATGGCATTGTAAGTTATTATCATCCAAAGCTATCCTTAACTACTGCTCGGCACATTATACTGCCGGACTCAGCAATCACTTCCTAAGAGACGACCCAATCCTCCCTGTATACGATTCCACTTCATTTATACTTTGGTTCTCCTCCTGTCTTCTCCGCACGCAAGTGTCTTGAATGCTCCGCCAAAATCTCCCACGAAACTGGATCTCGGCTTGATCTGGCTGTAATGGAATTCACCCTAATCGTAATCCACGACCGGCAGAACAAGTCAACAATCAGCTCTCTAGCAAGATTGCGTCCCATCTCCGAATTCAAGACGCATCGCCGACTTTTGAGCTCTTCCGCAACGAACGAGGCAACGATTTATTACCGTCGTTCGAGATGATGGTCTGGCTAGATCTGCTTCACTCATGCTAATCAACCTCCACCTTGTCCGAGATGATGGTCTGGCTCGACCTGTAATCGCCGTCATTATGAGCCCCCAACTCGGGCTCTTCACTGGCCACCAAGTCGATCGTCTTAGGCTTCTTGTTGCCTTCGACCTGGTCTGCCTGCCACTGCGTCTGCATATCCGTGCGCTTCTTGTTGGACTCAGCTTGTTCGGTTCGTCTGCTGTCTCTGATGGGACATGGGCGGTTTCACGCTCCACATATGCATCGGTGGTATGTTACCTGGCTGGATTGGTGGCATCTGCTGCATTGATGTAGACTGACGGGGGTGGCTCGGTGGCATCTGCTGCCCTGGTGTAAACTGACGCGGCTGTATCGGGGCCCACTCCTGCATTGGTGCTAATTGGTACGGCTGAACCGATATCATCGGACTTGGGGGCATCTGTGTCATCTTCAACTGCTTCTTGTGTAGTTTCTGGATTCGTTTGGGCTGTGGTATACGAATTTGCTGCATGTTCTGAATCTCCTCCATCTGTTGCCTTTGTGCGGGGTTCATGATTACCATGGCCCTCCGTGGCAGCTTTGAGAGGCCATGGTGATGGTGTTCAACGAGGCTGATGTGGGTGTGAAGGTTGGAGTAAGAATGGGCGTATTAATAGGCGCTCGAAGTGAATGAATTCGACGGTGAGAATTACTGGTGAAGTCGAGTTGTGAGGTAGATAGTGAAGTCGAGAGTGTGTCGCGAAGGTGTTGATCTGTACTGATGATAGCTGGTGTGCTGGCGACAGGAATACTGTCGATGAGAGCCGGCGTCAAGCGATTCTGCGGCGGAGCTCGAGATGTCGACAGCAGATGACCCGATGATGCTCCAGCAACAGGAGTTGTGGTGATGGTTGGAGTCGTAAAGAAATACGGGAAAACAACAGTGCTGCTCGCGGTGCTTGCCAAGATGCGTTGTAAGAATTTAGAACACGTTCTAGGAGCTAGAGCATTGCTGGCGGCAATAGAGTCAACATAAATGACGCGCGACGGCTTCCGAGTTCAAGTCAAATCTCAAGATATCACATCGTTAAGGCGATCGCGATGGCATAAGAACGTAAACGCATTGAGGTCGTGTGCAATGGCAGCATTAATTTAATCAAAGACGTTCAACCGAAGCTGACAACAGTTTTAAATCAAGCATGTACGCCAGCGCTAAATTGAGAACCAGTTTAGGACTTGGACGAAATACGCTCAACAGCAACTATGACAACGTATGGGCTAAGAACTGGCAGTTAATCAGTATTAGGTTATTGAATGGCAGAAAGCAAGGCAATGTCGATCCTAGACGTTGACGGAAACACCAGAAATTTCAGTTTGCGTGCTCGAATAGGAACACCGTAAATGACAATCTCTTTCGCGTCAATAGTCGTCACGCTCGTCAGCAGAAGGCACTTTGTAAAACCCAGTTTAGCTCAAATGGTGCTATGCCGTAAATGTGCTTGAACACTTCTCCATGAGGATTTTAGTTGCATACTTGCTATTCTTTAGACCAATCGTTCTCGTATTGCTCGGAAAATGCTTCCACTTTCGTTGTGGCTTAAAGCCAGCCAATCAGCTCACAGGAAGGCAACGCTGCGGGTTGATAGCACTGCGATGCTCCTTACCCACACAAATGTAAAGACCATGGTGCGAACTATTCATGAGTAAAGGATTGTCTATCTGCTTAAGCCCAGTGTTCTGCGGTAGTCAACCGAGCCCATACAGTCAACCTTGTCAAGACGATCTTCGAACGGCCGATATCATCAATTTTGTGATAAAGTTCGTGGCAGGCATTCGTTCCCAGGAAAACCCCAAAACCACCGATATTCTGAGAAAGCCTTAAAATTGGACAAGTGCGAATTTTACAGAGCATACGTGCCAAAAAGGCGCTACAAAAGACCTAAAGTGGAGTTCTTCCAAGGACATAGAACGCTAAGGCTTGAAATGGAGCTGATCACTCCTTAGTAGGAGGAATAACCTTGTTATATGGGCGAATTTAGCTGGCTAGCATTGAATCGTTTTGGCGAGGTTTTGACTGTATATCCGTTAAGTCATTGGACCTTCCCTAACCAGGAAGTGATCATTTTACACAGGTGGTGGTTGTTGTTTTGCTCTAGGACACTCGAAACCAACTCGGGTTAGACTACTGCCACATACAATCATCGCAGGAGCTCAACCATTTCTTTTCATGGTTGCCTCCCGTTCCTGTGTAATACTTGAAGTCAGAATGAAGAACTTGAGGAATCACAAGGCCGTCCGTCGGGGAACTGGTTAATTTCAGTTGTCCCTCTACATGCGACCTGGAGGAACGAAAATGACGCCTTTAATATACAGATATTTTTATCGCAAATAGTCAAAGGTCATTGTTTTTATAAAAGACAGTAACAGGACCCTCCTTCCAACGAACACCCATCGCCCGAGTATTGCGTGCAGTCTGCCACAGTGGTTGGAGGCGAACGCTCAATATCTTCACACCAAACAGTCCATTCTTCAATCCCAGAACATAGGGAGAATCGGAAAGTTATCCTATTGAATATATACAGCTTTGATAGCTTTAAATAGCTTCTTCATATCAATAAAACCTGCCTGGGTAGCTCAATCGGTAGAGCGTGTGACTCTTACTAGGTATCTGCTTATTCAAACAATAGGCGGTCTTGAAGATCATCTCAAGGTCGCGGGTTCGAGCCCCGCCTCGGGCTCAATACCCGTGTCTCTCGTGAGAGAGTGCTCCTTTTTTGCTGTTGTGGTTGGCGATGTTTGGTTGTGGTGTTGTTGGCGTTGTGGATATGTGGGGTGGCATGTGCAAACTTTTAACACGGATTTTAAAGTTGCCGGAATGTCAAAATTTTAGGTGCCGGATTCCGCCTCAGAAAATAGTTGATAATTCCAACAAAATAATTCCATGCACCCATTTCACTTTAAGGCAAAGCGCCATAATCTACGAGTACAGTAATTTCGTCAGCTTCAGAGCACCTGCTGTGTAACTCAGTGACAACTATCCCTATAATGGGCCATTTTATTTTCCGTCATTTTGTCGCAAGACATCAGATGCCCTTAAAACCGCTTTTTTGCCATTTTGTTGTAATCTATAGCACAATAAATTTCCAATTCTCAACCAATAGGACAGATGGCCGAGCTGGTTATGGCGCCAGGTTAAGGTCCTACCTTAATACGTAGCTTGCTACAACCTCCTGGTCACGAAAGTGGCGTGGGTTCGAGTCCCACTCTGTTCATTAAGTTTTGTTGTTGTGCGCTAGGATAATTTTGATCTTAATAGCAGCATACAGCATTGGTTTTGCGTCTTGGAACAACAGATTTTTCAACTATTGGGGCCAACTTGGAGATAACGGCGACGAGCTATAACGCATCTGAAATCGCCGGAAGTTTTACTTCCTTAAATGTCTTTTTCGTTGCGGACGATCGACGAGACCCCTATGCGGTGTCTTCGTCATTGCACGTTTCCAATGGAAAGCCGTTCAGAATGGTGTCAAATTAATATATTAGGGCAATAGTGTGGTAACGATAACAACAAGGGTTCCATAGTGTAGTTGGTTATCACATCGGTTTCTGAAAGAGTATACCGGTAACCTGAGTTCGAATCTCGGTGGGACCTCAAAACCCTTGATCTTTTGCTTTGCCCGACTCTAGCCCCCAGGATTACAACAAACGGCATCCGCTAGATCATAAAACAATCGACTTTTACCAACTTTTGGGATCCGTGTAAAGTGATCATGCTTCTTGGGGTAGGCATATGGACCTTGTGACAGGCTCAAAGCGTCAAACCTCATCATATTGTAGCTCGAGGTCGTGACATTTGCCAGACTTTTTCATGGCAGTGACAGTCTGACAGGACAGTGGGCGGCGACTGACAGTAACGCGGTAAATCTCCATGCCCTTGGACATCCGTCATTCGATTGTGAAACTCTGAAATACAGGCAAGAGATATGGACGAGGATGACATACAGCAAGTTGAAGAACAAGTGGAAAAATTTCGAGGACAAAATAGACCAGAGAGGAAGACAGTTGCTGAATTGAAGGTAGAAATGCTTCGATCCAATTGTGCGCCCAAGGTTGCCGAAGAAGCGAGTGGAGCTGCGACGTCAACTCATAGACGTTGGTTGAAGCATCGATCACCAGCCATTTTCAATAGCTTCCTTCGTCTCATATAAGGGAGGCTGGTCCCTGGACTCGGGACTGTGAGAAATGCTATCAAGCCACCGAGGAAAGGGAGAAATGGACATTCCTGACATGACAGCAGCCATGGGTCGATTCCGCATTCTTCAGTGAAGAACACGGAAAGTCGCGTTTCAGAAGACGCGATGACACAATGATGAGAGAAAAGCTTATCGCGAGGCGGGACGGGAAGTGAACTATCGCGTAATAAAGAAAATCGATGTGCAAACTCTGATCGGTTCGTTTCAATGAAAGTGTGATAATAATAGACCTAAGCGCGAAGCCGATAGTTCTGCGAAGCTGGATAGACACCAGCGCTTCTGCTAGTGGAGTGGTCAAAAAAGGAATGTTTCAGCAGCCGCCGCTATGGAGAAGAGCCCGTTCCATCAAATCTCGCTTCGCATAACGATTGTTGTGATCGCGCCAAGCGGCGCCTGTTGGGCGGCTGGCACAAACGCCTCGATCGGGCCAATGAGGGCAGCGGAAGCGCTTGTGGGCCAATTGGCACGTGGCATACAAGCATCGAAGCGCTTCGGCGGATATTGAAAGAAAGTCCACGGATTTCGAGGTGACTTGCATAACGCTTGTAGCATGAAGCGCGAGGGCTTGAATCTCCCCGGCTTGGACTGTCGCGGCTTTCCAACGGCATGAGTTTCATTTGAGTTCGAAGGTGTCACAGATGCTGTTTGTAAACATTCCCACGATCCCTCAGCAGCTGAAAGGTTCGCATGTTGGCCTAACGAGGTGGCAGCCATCATAAGGCCGCAAATATCACGATGGTCCTGGAAGTTCGGGTGTTTGTAGACAGTGTCTCAGGCGACATTCTGCCAACCAGTGGCACTGATGGAATCACGAGTTTGATGTGGCACGAGTACGGAGAACAATGGCCTGGAACCTAGAGAAATGCTTGGAGTAAGGAAGTCGGGACGCTGCAATATTGATCGCCTTCTGTCACTTCTTCTGCTTCCAGAACGAAGGAGGCGCCCTTGATTGTTGGCGTTCATTCCTTAGAAAGTAGCGAGGAATTACGAATGCCGACTACCGAGCAACTCGTGTCATAGTGACCAAAAGCCCTGGTTTCATTTGCCAAATAAATGGCGCAAGATGTTGAATTATAATAGTCTCCATGCTGTTGATAACAAAGTGGTTGGGTGCAAGTTTCAGTAGATGTTCCCGTGCGTTTGACGACCGTGGGAGATCGTGGTGCAACGTGCACCACTCAATGCTGCCTCGGTGTCGAGCACCGTGCTGCTTTACTTCGCTTGGCGACAGAAGCTGTTGATTGCTGTCTTTCTGCCGGCAACCGTAGTCGTACTCGCACGAAGGGCCACAAGGCATCTTCTCACTGCGGACGCATGCTCTCAGGCGACATTGTCGCCTGCGACCAGTCAGCTCGCCACTATCGCGCAAAAGTCGCTGTATTGCGTAAAAGCCACCTCTTGGTAACTTGCCCGCGCTTCTTCAACTGGCGCGATTTCATCGGCGCCAGGGCTACGTACTGCCGCTGCGCCATCAAGGTAGAGGAGGCTTCGCTTCAGTGGAGCCGGGCGGGGTGGTGTTGACCAACCCCTCCGAGCTCTGGAACCCCACTTGTCGTCGTAACCACCATGCTTTGTCAAATGCGATCCAGTCACGCTCTTCGTTCAGCAAGATGATGTTGACAAAGAGCCTGTCAATCATATCCACGAGAGGGGTTTTAATGTTCCTGAAGTAAGATTCGAGAAGTGTTTAGACTCTGCTAGATGTCCGACAGGTCAGTGAACAACACCCGTTGGGCACGATCAGCTCACTTCACTACTGGCAAAGCAAGGTGATGATCGACTTGTCGATTCATCCGTTTAGGTCCACTTTGAAAATCCGTAAAAAGGATACATTGAATCCAGGTGTTTTCGAGCGCGATCGATGTGGTAAAGTCCTCCAACCCCTGGAATTCTAGCATTCCAACCCGTGAACGCGCTTCCTTATGCGTCCACGCGGCGAAACCACTTGCACGGTTCTCAGCCAACCACATCCTCAAATGCCTCCCTAGCCCACACCCCCTTCCCACAGGGTGATCGTTAGAGTCAATGCCTCGAACTGGCCACTCTTTTGGCCCAGTTCAGGGATACGTGTATGAAGAAAAACAGAAATGGTGGTGGGCTAGATGAAACAGCGCCTGACGATATCGGATTCCTGATATGTGCGAGGCGAGTGTCCTTGAGAACCCTCTAGTATATGTAGAAACCCACTTCCTTTCATCTGAGCCTTCCTTAGTCAAGCCACCAACCGCATCATCCTTTTCTATCGCAGGCCTAACAAAAAGTGCATCCTCATAGCTAAAGACATCGCCGTCGACAATCAAGCATCATCTGCAAAGCCTCAGCGCGGCGTTAGTCTTTAACCCCACAAAACCCTCGCCCAGTCTTACCGTCACGAAACACGCCTTGGCACCTGTCATCCTCTGAGAAGTCGTGACCGTAGTTGCACCACTCGAATTACCGCGCCTTCGTTGGGTCTCTGCTAGTCGACCTTCAAACATCAGGGGTTGCTCGCTGCGCCTAAAAGTACTCGTTCTTGTCGCCAGTTCGGACTCGCCAAACACAGCCACAGCCAACCATTTTGGTCACCCCAACAACCCCTGCATATCCAGCTTCCATCATAAGGCTCAGTTAGCCCGGGCTTTTTAAAAGACAAAAGCGTATGACTTTTCGCCATCGGAGGTTGCCATCATTACATTTCCGACTTTAAAATCTGTAATCTTGATACATCCGCGGGTCGGATTTCGTTGTTCGTTTCTCTAAATCAAGCACATTCACGTCGGACAAAAAGCCCATCCATCTGTCAGCCTCATTACCTCGTTTCGGCTCAGCCTTGCACCTCCGGCCAACAATACTATTGTACAATCCGAAGTCGTCTCTCCCTCGATCGACACCAATAATAGCTCAGATCGGCATTCAGATTCTTCTGGATACCACTGCAGCAAAGGTCCACTGTTAGGTCAATCCCAGTCCATCGGTCAGTCAATACAGACATTATCACTTTGCCGTACAAAGCATTTAACAAGTATATCAGACTCTCTCACACAACACAATCATCCCAAACCGCCACCATGGATCTCCAAACCTGTGAGGAGTACCCAGGTCGTCCAAAGGATCAGACCGCTGCTCTGGAGCAGTTCATCCAGTCCAGGGTCACCGACGAGATGATCTACTACCTCGCTTACAAGGCGCACGAGGTCATCAAGACCGACTCCAGCCCTTCCCTCTACGCCAACCACAAGTTCTCCACCACGCCGCCAAGCCCACAGTTCTTGACTGAAGACGACTTGAAAATCCCATCCTTGGAGGAGTTCATTGCCCACATTGTCAAAGTCTCGAACGTTGGTGCTGGAACTTTGATGACCACATTGGTCTACCTCGAGCGTCTTCGCCAGAGACTCCCACCGATTGCCAAGGGACTCAAGTGCACCACCCATCGTATCGTTCTCGCCTGCCTGATCATCACTGCCAAGTTCACCAATGATTCCTCGCCAAAGAACAGACACTGGTCCGGTTACACCCGTCTCGAGTCAACCTGCCTCCAGGACTTCTCTGAGTTTGGATTCTCCAGGACTGAGGTCAACCTCATGGAAGCCCAGCTCCTTCGTCTCCTCGACTTCGATCTCAACTTTGGCTTGCAGGAGCTTGAGATTGAGCTTGAGGACTTCCTGTACCCAATCCGCAAGAGCTTTTCTGACCGCCGCAAGATGCGCCGTGCTGCCCAGAAGATGGCTGACCGTAAGGTTGCTTGCCAGATTGAGCGCAGCCAAGCATACGGATCAGTCGCGGTCAGCACCTACAACTCTGCCCAGCATTACAAAATGTATGCTCACGGTCGTGTTCCGTCTGTTTCCGATGTTCCAGATCTTACTTGCGAGGGTTACGAGCATTTGTCGCCATACAACTCTGCCGCCAACTCCGCAAACATTTCCAGAGAAACGAGCCGCAGTAGATCCGCCACTCCAGCATCCAGTGTCTCCTCGACCATGTCTTACGAGGATTTCCAGGTCAACCTGTCTGCTGGTATCGATTACACGGATTACGCCAACGGTTACACTGACGGCTATAGCCCCGCGCAAGTGTATATCGCTGCTCCAACCCATGGCAAGGTCCAGCCTGTCGTCGACTCTCATGCCGGCATCAAGCAAACCCCAACCGACTCCGCTCCAGGTATGACTCGCACCACAAGCAGCAACCTTTTCTCCAGACTCTTGAACCGCACTGAGCAAACCAAGGCTGGATTCATGACCCTTTATGTAACGGCCATCCACATCGGCTTAACGAAATGAATGGATGAGGATTTGTTTTTAGCGAAGCATTAAATCGGCGAACGGTTATAGAGATGCATTAGCACCGGAAAGGAGTACAGGTATAATGGGACATTTGATCACTGGATCTGAGTATGGGTAACGGCCCATTATGTAAAGCTCTACCACAAGTAGCTGCAACACAATCAAACATTCAAGAACAACTTTCCTTCATACTGTATGTGATTGATTACGTATGTTGAGTGCTGGTTGGCTGTGTCCCTGCTTGCCGTTGATTGGCTAACACTGTCCTGCGTGGCTGTGGATGTGGAGGCCAAGAGCTATGGCTGTGAAAGTCGGCACCTGGGTGATACGATAAAGGCTACTAAGCTCCGCTAGGAAGAGTTTTCAGAAATTAGATTTTTGTAAGAAGGTACCCATCACACCAGCGTACTTTTCAGAACTTCCAGAATGGTATGAAGGGTATCCATGAAACGGGATATTGAACGCACATCAGAAGATCCACGGCAGCACTTGGCAGCTGCAGTCCGTGAGACTCTTCGCAACCTCCAACTCTTGAGCGACTTACATGTGACTCGCAAAGCGAAAGTCCAGAAGATCTCGAACAAGGGCTATTTCGGGTGACTTTACGGATAGCGATTGCCTATTGTTCGAGACCTAGTTGATATTCCTAGCGGATCAGAGTTACATGGGATGATCTGAGGCTTGAATAGTGGGGTGCCGGATGGGCATCGGTAACGCTGGTATGCGACTGTCGAGCTGAATCTTGGTGGTCGCGTGCAAATGCTCCCGTGGCCGCTATTCCCGAGGTCCTTCCGCTGAAGGACGTGCGGGAAATGCTCATCCATCCAGCGTTGTTGAATGATAATCGTAGATTAGAGCAATCAATGAGACGGATGTTGATGGAGGTGCTGAGGAGCACAAACACGATGGTGAAATGTGTGAGTGTCGCGATAACCATGATTACATAATCTCCAAGAAGCCACACAAGGCCTGGGAAAATGCGCTTGGGCTTGGCGTCAGTCAACACGCCGTGACATCCTTGATTGTACCTGTCCGCTTGACCCTTTCAGGCACTGTAAGCCGCCAAGCAGGGGTCGAGAGCATCGCCAAATCCGAAGCTGTGCCCCAGTGCGCATGGTATTTCTCCACATTTCAGTATGCCTGCGTCTGCGTCTGCGCCAGCGCTTGTTGCTCACTCCTTATGACGTCCTCCGTGAAATACTCTTCTCCTTCTCTCCTTTGTAGATAGATGCGACGACACTTTCTTCGCAGTAAACAGTGCTCCCAATAACAAGTTTGCTGAGCTGTGACGTTGAGGGACCAACCGGGTACCAGCGACTTTGGAAACATCCACACGGAGCTGACGGCAAAACCACGAACACGTCGCACCGCAAATCCGACATCTCGCATCTCGAGTAGCTAGATATTCATTGTCAACGCAAATATGGGTTTGCAAGAGAGGTCGGAGACGACGCTCTATGGCTTGCCAATGAAGCATGTTTCTCTCGTCACCGTGAGTCCACAGGAACTTGACTACTCTGAAGCTGGCCAGATGCTAATAGAGTGCCCTTCAGCTCACGATCCAAAACTCGGCTCTCATACTTATCATGCACTACTCGAGAGTCATGCCAATGGACGGAGCACAGAGATACTTCACGTCTACTGCAGTGCTGATGAACGAAGTGATCAAGTTGGCCCTCAGCTTAACAATTGCCCTTTACGACATATCAAGAACTTTACCACCTTCAACACCAGCGACTATGCTATTTGAGCAGCTCTACAACTCTGTATTTTCGGGCGATGGGTGGAAGCTGGCTATTCCGGCAACATTATATACGCTGCAAAATTCGCTGCAATATCTAGCAGTTAGCAACCTGGACGCTGTGCACTTTCAGATATTGTATCAGCTCAAGATTCTCACCACCGCAATATTTTCTGTCACAATACTCCGCCGTGCACTCTCGACCAAGAAATGGGCCGCACTCATTCTCCTTACAATCGGCGTGGTTATCGTCCAGCTCCCAGTCGCTGGCTCATCGTATGCCGATATCTCCATCGGTGACAGCTCGAAGTTCGCATTCCCGCGCTCGTTCCACGAAGTCGGTCAAGTCGCCGAGGGAGCAGCAGCACATTTGAGTAAACGGGCGGTCGAGGTCTTCAAACGTTCGGCCACATACGAAGGTATTGAGGAGGACTTGGGTCTGAAGGCGATGCCAATGAACTACTCCCTGGGCTGCATCGCAGTCTTGGCGGCAAGTGTTATCTCTGGCCTCACAGGAGTCTACTTTGAGAAGGTTCTGAAGGGCAACTCAGGCTCGGTTACAGTGTGGACTCGCAATGTTCAGTTGAGCTTCTACAGCTTGTTCCCAGCCCTGCTGATTGGCGTGGTGTACAAAGATGGGGGAGAGATTGCGAGAGATGGCTTCTTTGCAGGATACAACAGTGTCGTATGGACAGCAATTGGCTTACAGGCAATCGGTGGTGTGCTAGTCGCAATGTGCATCAACGTGAGTGGACCTCGATTGCTCTCGGACAAGTGGGCAATAAGCTAACGCTCCACAGTACGCAGACAACATCGCCAAGAACTTCGCTACAAGCATCAGTATCATTATGTCGTTCGTTTTCAGTGTTTGGTTCTTTGACTTCGGTGTCACTATCAATGTAGGTTTCCTGAAGTCTTGCCTCTACATCAGACTAAGAAGCAACAGTTTGTTATCGGTACCGCTATGGTTATGTTCGCCACATACCTCTACAGCAACGAGGAGTTGAATCGAGCAAGCCGCCCGCCACCAATCAGAATTGCCTCTTATGAGAAGACTACCATTGATAACGGACATACACCCAACACCGAGACGAAAAACTTGCTTGATCCAATGAATTTATTGGGCGCGAACGAAGAGGGATTGAGCACCAGCCGGCCGAACAGCCCAATGAGGAGCCATTCGAGGCAAGGAAGAACGAAGAGAAATGATTGAGCACTTTAAGTAATGCTTAAAAACACTTTGGCAATAAATGGTGGGAAAGAATGGGACAAGATATCTGGTATAATGCGTATTACACCATTGCCAGCGTCGAAGAGGAAGAAGACCTTCGGCTGTAAGAATGCCCCAGGGAGATAATGAAGACAGTGAGACACGACCGGTAGTGCCGGCACGTGGTCACAAGCTCGATATATCGGGGATTGGCGGTTATAGACGGATTGTGGCCTTGATATTTTGAGAGAGGAGTGAGTACATGGCCAATGACAAATGGGCAGCTGATAGCGACATTTTTGATAGATTTCAGTTCGATACCACTGCATATAGCACAAGTCGCCCTTTATCTGCGCTCCAGATAGGGTATCCTTCTTACGGCAAGTACGTTTTGCGTTCCTTCCTCAAAACGACCCCTTACCACCACTATCATTCGGTAAATGCCGCGGCCTAGATCAGGAGGTCTTCTGCTGCCTGGAAATGTTGACAATATGGCTTCGGATCGGAGCGGTGCCGGAGGTAAATTCGGTGTTGAGAAGGAAGGAGCGTCCTCGCTCCTTTCCGTCAGCCAAATAAGGGCATTGTATCGCAACGAACCCTTCTCCCACATCCAACGTTTTCTTCCCCGTAGTCCATGTTCAGCTAAACATCCTCCTCTTCATCTCTATGATATTCATTTCAATGGAATCAGTGACTTTGGGATTCGCATCCCAGCTCCTATCCTTATTCAGCTCGTTATTTTCCTTAGCGTACTGGCTCAAGTCAAGTGATCCTCGCAAGGGGACTAAATTGGCATTCTACCCTACGGTTTTATTTATAACGCAGGAAACCTCTTAAAATCGACAGTGCGCTCGTCCACATCGTGGTCATCGCCGGATTGTGGTTGCTTTTGATTGCGGCGTAATGGCATATCCGATGGGTTCGAGAGGCCTTGACCCCAGGATGCAGAGAATCATCGAGGCCGCCGGCGCCAGCGACGACAACGAACACTTCGATGCACCGCCGTTCAGCCGTCCTGCCACATCCATGGGAGTTCCTGCTCCTCCAACCGGCAGTCGTCACTTCAACAATGGCAGTTCTCTGTCCGATATGTTTGCTTACCAAGGGGCACGACCACCCCAATCGCCTATGCAATTTCAACCTTCTCAGCACGAGTATTCAGCTGAGCCATATGGTATGTCAATTACCTGGGATGATTGTGAGAGGGATTACTGACATAGGTCGACAGCTGAACCACGTCAAGCTCTCCAGCCATCATATTTGCCACGAACGGCGCCGAGAAACAGCAACCTATCACGAATCTCAATGACCCCGAGAAGTCTCCATAGTGCTAACAACAACCCTTCGTACGTTGGAGAGGACCAAGTTGAACAAGGACTATCTTTCCGTCCAAATGATTTCACGAGAGCCTCTACTTTGGCCAATCTTAGAACCCAGCCTCAAAGTAACAGATCCGTAGAGGTTAGGATGCAAGGCCAAGATGTACAAAGCTACACTGGCAGTAACCGACATGGACAGCTTCACTTGCAGACACAACAGCCAACTCCGCCTGTCGCTTCGAGTAAGTGGCTGCAGAAAGAGATCGTGAACAGATACTAACATACTAAGATGGGAGTCTATATACGCCGCCTGGACAACGTAGCTCTTCGCCAAACCCAGGACTCTCAAGTCCGACAAATAGAGTTATTGCGAACCGTGAGAGTCGTATAACTTTGCCACATAAGGCGGCCCAGGGAGAACCACAGACACCGACAAGGCCATCATTTGGTGCTGATCAATACTACAGCACCATGAAGAAGGCTGTAGCCAGTACGCCTGTGGGCACTGTGGCACTTCGCGCACCGCCTGTGACAAACGGCATTCAACTCATCTCCACACGCGATCTTCCAGATCGTTTTCGGACCGTTTTTCCATTTCCACTGTTCAACGCCATACAGTCCAAAGTGTTTCCGGCTGTGTACGGGACGAATGATAACGTCGTCGTCTCTGCCCCAACAGGAGGCGGCAAGACAGCCATTCTAGAGCTGGCTATCATCAAGCTTATTCAGACGCACACAACTGGGCAATTTAAGATTGTCTATCAAGCCCCAACAAAGTCCCTATGCTCGGAAAGGGCGAGAGATTGGGCTGCAAAGTTTAGTTCTATGAACATTGAGACTGCCGAGCTCACTGGAGATACGGATGCGTCTGAACTGAGGAAAGTGGGCAACGCAACAATTATCGTTACGACCCCAGAGAAGTGGGACAGCATCACCAGGAAGTGGAAGGACCATGTCAAGCTTCTCCAACTTGTCAAGCTTTTTCTGATTGATGAGGTTCACATTCTTAAGGAGAGTCGTGGTGCGACCTTGGAGGCAGTCGTGTCAAGGATGAAGTCCATTGGCTCCCAAGTCAGATTTGTTGCCCTGAGCGCGACGGTGCCGAACTCTCATGACATTGCTCTATGGCTTGGTAAAGATCATACCGATGCCCACTTGCCAGCACATCGAGAGACCTTTGGGGAGGAGTTTCGTCCTGTCAAACTTCAGAAGCATGTTCATGGTTTTGAGAGCAACGGAAACGATTACTCGTTCGACGCTGCACTCACAAGCAAACTTCCGGGCCTGATATCCAAGCACACTCACAAGAAACCCATGATGGTCTTCTGCTTCACGAGGAAGTCGTGTGAGAGCACCGCTGCCATGCTGGCTGAGTGGTGGGCAAAATGTAAACCTACAGAGCGTGCATGGCCAGCTCCAACGGAGAGAGTCCCCGTCACCAAGGGAAACGCTACTGTGGATCTTCGTGAACTTGTGCTAAAGGGCGTAGCTTATCATCATGCCGGATTAGACCCAGCTGATAGAATGGCGATCGAGAAGGGTTACCTTAAGGGTCAGATCAGTGTCATTTGCTGTACCTCCACCCTAGCTGTGGGTGTCAACCTTCCGTGTCATCTAGTTGTGCTGAAGGGCACTGTCGGCTACCAAGACGGTCAGCTATGTGAGTATAGCGACCTGGAAGTCATGCAGATGCTTGGGCGTGCTGGTAGGCCTCAATTTGACGACACTGCGGTCGCCATAATCATGACCAACAAGAACAACGTCGACCGTTATAACAGGATGATGTCTGGTCAAGATGTCCTTGAGAGTACTCTTCATCTCAACCTGATTGAGCATCTTAATTCGGAGATTGGTTTGGGCACCGTTCACAACCTTTACACGGCAAAGACGTGGCTGGGTGGCACCTTTCTGAGCGTCCGCATGAAGAAGAACCCGAAGTATTACACTTTCATATCGGCTATTGGCAGTCGAGATGCCGATGAGAGACTAGAGCTTGTTTGTGAGAGGGACATCAAACTGCTCCAAGATGCTAAGCTCATCACATCCGAGGCACGCTTTGCTTGTACGAAGTACGGAGAGGCGATGTCAAAATACATGGTGAAGTTTGACACTATGCAGCTCCTGCTTTCCATCCCTGAGCATGCGAAGATATCCCGGATAGTAAGTTGCGCGGTAGCTTTCCCCCTAAGTCAATCATGCTAACCTAGTTAGCTGGACATTGTCTCCCAAGCTTCCGAATTCAAAGATCTTAAGCTAAAATCAGGAGAGCGAGCACAGTTCAGAGAGCTGAATAAGTCTGCATTCATCAAATGGCCGATCAAGCAGCTCGTCAACACAGCTGCCCACAAAACATCTCTCATTGTCCAAGTTCAGCTTGGAAGTATCGACTTGCCGGACAAAGACTTTAACAGACGACAATATCTGACCGAGCAAAGCCTCGTGTTTGATAGAATTCAAAGACTTGTGCTCTGCGTCGTGGAATGCAAGGCACATGATCGCGACGCCATTGCCACGCAAAATGCTCTTGAGCTTTCAAGAAGCATATCAGCGGGCTACTGGGAGTATATGCCAACGCAGCTGAGGCAGATCAGCAACGTCGGAGCAGCGGCAACAAGAAAATTTGTAGCCGCTGGAATAACCACCATTGACAAGTTGATTGCCTCAGATGGGCCGACCTTGGAGCGCATCATGAGCAGAAATCCCCCGTACGGGCACAAGTTGCTTGAAACCTTGAAGGACTTCCCACGCTTGACACTTAAGGCGGAAGTGATAGGCAGGATTATCAAAGCTGGTCGATCACCACAAGCCAAGATTAGGACCTCGCTCGGAATGCTTAACACGAAGGTGCCGCGCTGGAATCGCCAGCTTATACAATTGACCTTCATGGCTGGCGTGTCGAATGGTAACCTGTCTCACATGTGGCGAGGTAGTATAAAGAAGCTGGAGAAGGGATTTGACTTCATATTTCTGGCAGAATTGCTGTATCCGAGCGATACTGTCAGTTGCTTTGTCGCTTGCGACAAGATTGTTGGAACGGTCAAATCTGTTATCCTAGCGCATGGCATTCCAGAGTCCGAATTCCCCCCTCCAGGTCTCGTTATGAAGAAGACCCCGAAGGTCGTGCAGAGCATAGAGGCTGCTGACGATTTCGATTATGATGCTGGTGAGGATTGGGATGGTCTTTTGGCAGATGTCTCATTAGGGAATATTGAACCTGCGGTAGAGGCTCCTGTCGATACTGGCAATGCTGATGATTTTGTTGATATTGACGACATTGTCAATGCGACACCTACACAAGCACCGCACAAACAAATGGCGGAACCAGTGCAGCTTCCTAGTGGCAAATGGGAGTGCAAACATGCCTGTAGGGGTGGTAAGGTCTTGAAAAATGGTGTGACCTGTAAGCACAAGTGTTGTGTGGAAGGCGTAGAGAAACCTTCGAAACCAGCAGCACCGAAGAAGCAGAAGGACGAAGGAGCACAATACACCGTCAAACCTAACAAGCCCGAGCCTCGTTCTTCCCAGGCCAACCCACAGAATGATGGTGGGCCACTGAAGTTCTCTCGTCCATCGAACGAGGTATCAGGCACCGGTGAGGTTGATGTTTTGGACTTATCTCAAGTGCTTCCACCAGTACCTTACCAAGATATCGCTCCACGAGAGTACCGGAAGCTGCATGCGCTGCACAATCAGACAACCACAGGCACTTCAGTTACTACCCTTCACAACGTCAGGCCTAAAGCCAATTACTCAGGAGGTGCTGACCCCTTTGCAATATATCTGCGAAATGCCATGCCAACAGCCAAGATGTTTCCCGATTCGGAGGCGGCCCCATCGCAGCAGGAAACCCTGCCCACATATGGAGACACGCCTTCCGGCTGGATGAACTTGGATGATGGTAGCGATGAGGATCTGCCATCACCATCTAAACTCAAGGATTGGGATGCTAATGCACCTAAGAGGCCTGTCACTACCGAGCTCATAGGATACAGTGAAGACCTTTATGAGGACGAAGGTTCATACATGATCTATGGAAGAGATGCAGTGGCTGGGTCTTATCCGGTGTCTGAACATCAGCAAACAGAACCAACGCCAACCTTAGGTGCCACAACCGATGCAACGAGTGGCTTTATGAACGACATGGTGGATTATGATGCATACAGTAGCGTCGATCCGCTCTCCAGTCGTGCTGGATCGACTACAGATACCAATGACTCGGTACTCTGCAAGCGCCGGCTGGGTTTGGAAGTCAGTGACAGCTTCGAGAGAGAGGAGAAAAGGGCGAGGACTGAAGGTCAACAACAACCTGCGCATGCCACCGTGCCCCTTCGAGGTGCTTATGAAGGGGCACTCCAAAGTGGTGGTCTTCAGCCAAGACCGGGACAGAAACCATGGCCAAAATGGGTCCATGAGCTGGCCAAGACGGAGCCTGAGACAATTGCCTTTTTCGACGGCTGGGTAGAATGGGAAAGTGATAAGGAGTAGATCGGTTACAAACATAAGAGGGCTACGTTAACATAAGATGGAAAGTTTAAAGGATTTTGGAGAAGAAATTTGTTCAAGTTTCATGATAGATTTGCAGATTTACTTGATGGTTCGCTCAATGTAAGAGAGACAGGATCGAATTCAAAGACTACTTTTTGGCAGCCCACAGAAGCACCCTCTAAGTGACGTCCGCTATCAACATTCGACCCGCGGAAATACAATAAGAAGCGAAGGGCCAGAGCGGCAGAGGGGGACTGTTTATTAGCTCACCACACCACCCTTGATTTCTACTAGAGTTGTGAGCAGCACCGGGCTTTGGTACTTCGATGTGATGCAGCTCACTCACATCAGAGCAGGTCAGGATCTAGCGTCAGCGACAACGAGAATTGGCTGGGTTTTCTAGCCCAACCAAAAGATTCTGATAATGAAATAAAAATACAAAACACATACAACAGTGGGTATTAGCTGGTGGTAACCCACCCAACGACCAATCCACAGATCTGGCACTGCAATCTTGACCTGATGGGCGGAATGCCCAACATTCAAGCGAAATACGTATTCGCGCACAGTGTCGCCTCAAGGTAACTGGGGGACCCCGTGGTGAGCCGTGAATTATGCACGCCATTTTTTGGCTGCTGCGACACCACGGTGGTCCGTTTTGTGACCTTGCAATTCCGCGCACGTAAACCATACAAATCAACAAGCTGGCCAAATCCATCCCTTAAACCAGGCTGTTGTGCAGATACATAATAAAATATAAAGTGGCATCATGGATCGTAGATAATGAGGTCCACCCCCAAGTCGCGCGCTTTTCATTTGAAAACGGCATCCATCTTTCCACGGTCCATCTTTCCACGTGAAACATAAATACAATACAAAAAAAGGAATCGCAAATCAAAGAAAACATAATCAACCTTGCCATCCGGGCGTTCGAACGGAATGCGAAGCTAAGCCGCCGATGCGCTGCCCAAACCTATAATGCGCCGAATCTACCTTGGGCGACAGGATGAACGGAAATACACCGAAGGCCGAAGTTCGTCCTATAGCACATTGGTTAACAATTACCGAAGACGAGGCAATTGTGCAGTGCGTCTTGGATCTAGATAGGCGAAGGTCTGGGGCCGTTTGGTTGGTATTGAAGATATGGCCAATTTGCTTCTCTCACAACGCGACGACGGACGCGTCGGCAAGCACTGGCCCGAGAAGTTCGTCAAGTAACAACAAGAGCTCAGAATGCCTCTTAATCGCGTACACGACTTCCAAATAGCCATCTGCAAAAATCCAGTGCTTATTGAAAGGGTAACTCAAGCTGGTGAACAACATGAGGGCCAATTATGGCATTCTCGACTGCGACTTCTACAACTTCCACGAGACTGGCTTCACGGTGGGCATTATCTGCTTCCCCATGGTAGTAACACGTGTGCATCGACATGGAAGGGGTAGGGCTATCCAGCCTGGCAACTGAGAATGGGCGACGGCAATTAAGTGCGTCAATGGTGAAGGGTGGTGCCTCCCGCCGTTGCTAGTAGTCCAGGGCGCATATCACCTCGCCAGAGAAAGACCGCCCACTTGGTTGGGCCATCAAAACAATCTGTACTGGGTGGACAGACAATGCAATCGGCCTCGAGTGGGGTCAAACATTTCAATAGATTACTAGGTCTCGTACAAAAAGTATCTATCGGATGGTTGCCGTTGACGGACATGAGAGTCATCAGTCGGGCGAATTTGAGACTTCCCCCAAACCCAACAACATCGCCATCATCAGTTTACTTGCCCACTCATTTCATCGGACCCAGCCCCTTGATGCTGCGTGCTTCGGTGCCTTGAATAAGGTGTACGGTTGACAAATTGAGCATTTGTCAAATATCATATTAACCACATCACCAAAGTCGAGTTCATCCTTGCCGTCAATGCCACCTACTATACCGCCATGACCAAGAGCAATATCAAGAAAGTTTCAGAGGTATAGGTCTAATCTCTTTTGACCCCGAGGTTGTAATATCTAAGCATTAGATGTCAAACTACGGACACCAACACCGACTGGCATCCCTTCTGCAACCGCCAACCCTTAGGCCTCCCACATACCACAGAACTCAACAGAGGACGTCTCGCCGACGAGTACATTAAGATCTATATTGCCCATTACTAGCAAGCTAATCAACGCCAATTTTGGTTGCTGTCGACCAACTTGCAAAAAGGACAGAGGCGTTAGCCCGCTCCGTCACCCTCCTGGTAGCTGAGAACCGTACCATTAAAGAAGGCAAATGAGGCGCCAGCAAACGCCAGAGGGCCAAGAAGACAAGCGCACGTCTTGGACGATAGCTGACTATAGAATATGCACAGGATCTACTAGCTCAGGGGGAAGGTTCAGGAACAGGTAGAGCGTGAAATGCGTGAAAGTGGTAGTCTGCGCACGAAGACAGAGGCAGCTCCACGGCGCTTAGTAGAAAAGTGGGCAACGTGGGAGTGTGTGCGAGTTGAAGGTGGACCACGTTAGAGCAAATGGGATTGGTGAAACTCGCACAAAAAACCCCACCCGTTCGTGACTTGAGACGGAATTGCTCCGAAAAAACAGATATCGACAATACCTCAACGCTGTACCAATAAAATTTATGCCCCTCTTAATATTTATCAAAAATTTGAATGTAGTCACTTCCAAGATGAATATATTACGTGGCCTTTAGAAACGTAAGTACGTTAGCCGGAGTCATGCAATTTAGAACAAATACGAATAGGCAAGAAGATTCTCTTTGTACAAATCCAATGAAACAAACTGCTCCGTCCTCAAATATGGACCTGCTATCGTTGAAGAAACCACTGGGAATTCGGTAGCATTTCTTAAGTGGTAGGTCGGAGTCGGTTTCTTAATCATCGAACAACTAGAGAGTTCAAGAAGCCACGTTGCTGCGTCATTACGTACCTATTGTCTTTGCAGAAGCCACTAGATATTCATCGACAACTCTGAAACAGTATATAAGAATTGATCCTCGTGTGACCCTCTATGGAATAAAGATTGTGGAAAAATAGTATATTATAAATTAAACGATAACTTATGCAAACTGTAACTGGGGTGCCATCAACGGTATATATAATACTACGTCCTATATGTTCTTTGGGCCTTCTTTGAATTTGTAAAAGAAAATACCTCCAGACCGCTGTGCTAATACAGCAAGTCCCATCTGAGCAGCTTTCAGTTCTGCTCGGTAATCGGGATGTAGCCAGATAATGTTATCCACCCCTTCCTTTATCCAACTACCTGATACAAGTAGAGTGTCTACCGACTTGCCGTCTGCAGAGAAGGCGACTGAGGTAACCCCGTCAGAGTGGCCCACGAGCTTATGCAGCGCCGCCCCCCTCGCAGCGTCCCAGAGCCGGATCGTGCTGTCGTCCAACCCGGACACGACCGACTTGCCGTCTGGGGAGAAGGCGACTGAGTTGACGCCTTCAGAGTGGCCCTCGAGCATCTGCAGCGCCCCCCCCGTCGCAGCGTCCCAGAGCCGGACCGTGTTGTCAAAGGACCCTGACACGACCGACTTGCCGTCTGGAGAGAAGGCGACTGAGGCACTGGACGAGTGCGACAAGGATGACGCTATTAAAGTCATTCTTCAATGTCTCGCGGAACTGAACAACCAGGAGACTACTCGACTTAGAGTCTTCATAACCAGCAGACCTGAGTTACCAATTCGACTTGGGTTCCGTAAGATACCGCAGATCCTACACCACCATCTTGTCCTCCACGATGTACCCCTGCGTATCGTCGATGGGGACATTACTATCTACTTTCGGGAAGAATTGGATGGCATTCAGCTAGATGCACATACCATTAGCCGTCTGATTCAGAAAGCTTCTGGCCTTTTCATTTGGGCGGCAACTGCATGCCGTTTTATTAAGAAAGGCACTCATTTTGCTAGCGAGCGGCTATCTCTCGTCCTCGAGGGAGGAACAGGTGAAAGAAACCCAGAGAGAGAGCTTGATCAGATCTATTCCAAGATTCTGTCAGATTCAATCAACGAAGACCATGATGAACATGAGAAAGAGCAGTTATTCGAGCTTTTTAAACGGATTGTTGGAACTATTGTAATTCTGTTCAATCCCCTATCGGCCGTCGCTCTTGGTTCCTTACTCGACAGCTGCGCTCCCGGAATGAAGCAGACAAAGATAAATGTAGAGGAGATGTTGAAGAATCTTCACTCTGTCCTGGTGATTCCGAAAAGCAACGCCGATGCAATCCGCCTATTTCATCCTTCCTTTCGTGACTTCCTCCTTGCCAAAGGAAGATGTCAGAACACAAAGTTCTGGGTAGATGAGGAGGGAGGGCATCGGATGTTGGTGGACTGCTGCATACGGCTCATGGCTACCTCCCTCAAGCAAGACATTTGTGGGCTACACGTTCCTGGTATCATTTTAGCTAATATAACGAGCAGTCAAGTACACAAGTACCTTCATCCTGAACTTCAGTATGCATGTCTCTACTGGATTGACCATCTTCAGAAGAGCAACGTTCAGCTCCACGATAGCGATCAAGTCCATCAGTTCCTTGAGGTACATCTTCTTCACTGGCTTGAGGCCCTTGCTTGTCTCGGAAAGGGTTCAGAAGGGATCCTTGCGGTTCTCTCGTTAGAGGCCTATATCAAGGTCAGCCGATCTTAACGTTCTTCCAGCGAATCCTGACTAATTCATACCAAGGCTGAGGAGAGTCCTGTTCTACACGCGTTCGTCCTCGATGCGAAGAGGTTTGTTCTGTACAACGGAACCATCATTGAACAGATGCCCCTCCAACTATATTGTTCCGCCCTCATCTTCGCCCCAGAAAAGAGCATTATTCGAAGAACCTTTGACCACTGCACCCCGCATTGGATCCAAATAAAACCAAAAGTGCAATCGCATTGGAAGGGGGCTCTGCTGACGCTCGACGGTCACTCTGGCCCTGTCAACTCAGTCGCCTTCTCTCCAGACGGCAAGTCGGTCATGTCCGGGTCCAATGACAGCACGGTCCGGCTCTGGGACGCTGCGACGGGGGCGGCGCTGCATAAGCTCGAGGGCCACTCTGAAGACGTCAACTCAGTCGCCTTCTCTCCAAACGGCAAGTCGGTCGTGTCCGGGTCGGACGACAGCACGATCCGGCTCTGGGACGCTGCGAGGGGGGCGGCGCTGCATAAGCTCGTGGGCCACTCTGTAGGCGTCAACTCAGTCGCCTTTTCTCCAAACGGCAACTCGGTCGTGTCGGGGTCGTGGGACAGCACGGTCCGGCTCTGGGACGCTGCGACGGGGGGGGCGCTGCAGAAGCTCGAGGGTCACTCTCACTGGGTCAACTCAGTCGCCTTCTCCCCAGACGGCAAGTCGGTCGTGTCCGGGT
>RCNJ01000132.1_pt1 | contig 61429 bp, 60 predicted proteins | sample 2041171 | NCBI WGS metagenome assembly RCNJ01 (sample SAMN09708213, study PRJNA481090) | feces metagenome | biome: feces | host: Pygoscelis adeliae | place: Antarctica: Rookery Lake | collected 2010-03-01 | reverse complement strand
CCCAGTTATTCGAATACACTGTTGTATACATCACGTTCAGTCCGAGTCAACCACCCTTTGTCTTTGGTTCTCAGTATCCCTCTGGACCATATCTCGCCTAGTGCACCACTCTGTTTAGGGCTCCCCTAGACACCTTGGACCTACCCCAGCATTACACAGACATTAGCTGATCTCCACACAAACGACCATGTGTGGATGTCAACTGCATTGTCTGCTGTCCTTCAATGGAGTACCAACAGCGAAGATTATCCTTTCGGCAGGACTCGTCGAGCAAATCTTGACATTCCACCCACAATACTAAATATGCGGAGCATAAAAATAGAATTACCATTAAAAAGTAGATGGCCAGGAAATGTCTGGCAAGTGCAGAGACACAGAACAGCTATTGAGACTATTAATAAGCTGCAAATTTGCTGAAGCGGAAAGGCGGAAGCAATTTTAACGAGAGGTGACCTTTTTTCGGAAGCGAGTAGCGGGAGCACATGTATTTTTATAGCCGTACGCTGCATGGCCCGCAAGGGTGGCTGGAGCAGCATATGAATCGAACCAATCTAATCCATTCAAAAATGTAGTGATTTTTGCCATCCCTAATGCCAGGACCCTATTTAGAGACCAAACCCCGAGAAAACTGCATGAACTGGGAGGTGAAAACTGCATCCTACTGAGCCCATACCTGTGGCCCGTCAAGTCGTCGATGCGGCTGCAGCTGCGCTGCAACCTGTCCAACATCCCTCCAGATTCAGTCCGTGAGATCGAATTTGGCGGGTGATAAGTGTCCGCTAGGCTCATTGAGGCAAGGTCGATGTCAGCAAGATGTCCGCAACATCCGATAAGGTACCGTGGCATATTTGGGGATGACAGAGCTGGGAGCTCGGTAAATTTCCTAAAACTACACGCAATTGAAGCCATCTCAATCATAAACTCTGCATATCGACGTTAAATTCAAAACTCCATAAAATCTGCAGTTACCGAAGCTTCTGCAATCACCAATCTCAGCGCGTCAAAAGTTCCTAAGCACAGATCTACCCCGGCGAACTCTTATCACCCCCCTGTTCGCAACAGATCAAGCTTCGTCGTTCACAACTTCGTCCGGTGCTCCACCAAATCAGAGTCTTTTAGCACGAATAAAGCAACGCAAAGTATACGAGGATGTTGGAACCTTCCAAATTGAAGCTTGTCCCATTAGCGACCTTGACGCCACCGTCTATCTCCCGCTCATGGCACAGCGTTCCTCATCCAACTTTACCACTTCTCGCGACCTCCTCCTCTGACAAATCAGTCCGGATATACAATCTCTCCACCCTGTCTCCCCACTCTATCCTCGATGGCGGCCACAAACGCTCCATCCGCTGCACAGCTTGGAAGCCACATTTACGGCCCGGACTACTGTCCCTCGTCACAGCTTCCTTCGATGCAACCGCAGGAGTCTGGCGCAGAGATGAGAGTGCGTTGGAAACCGACTTGACCAGCCATGGAGGCGACAGGGCTGGAGACGATCAGGAGGACTGGGAATTCACACTCGTCCTAGAAGGCCACGATTCAGAGTTGAAGGGGATTGGATTCTCTCCGTCCGGACAGTATTTAGCGACTTGTTCAAGGGATAAAAGTGTATGGATATGGGAAGAGATTGGTGCCGAAGGTGAGGATGAATGGGAGACCGTTGCGGTGCTGCAGGAGCATGAGGCGGATGTAAAATGTGTAGCATGGGGTCCAGACGAAGGAGACGGACGCGGAGAGGTGTTGGCGTCGGGTTCTTATGATGATTCGATAAGACTGTGGAGGGAGGATGAGGAGCAGGAGTGGGGATGTGTGTCGACACTGAGTGGGCATACTGGGACGGTTTGGGGGCTGGATTGGGAGGGTGAGGCGGGACAGGTGAAGGAGGCGGGACAAGCGGACGAGGATTATGCACCGCCAGCGAGACCAAGGAGGCTGATAAGTTGTAGTGCGGATGAGAGTATAAAGGTCTGGAGCAGATTGCATGCTTCGGATCCAAGAGCTCGAGGAGCGAATGCGGGTATACCGTCCACTATGCGCGCTCCATCTGGCGAGGAGACATGGTTGTGCGAACAAGCATTACCAAAAGCCCACACTAGGCCGATATACTCCGTAAGCTGGAGTAAAAAGACTGGCAGAGTTGTAAGCTGTGGAAGTGACAGCTTGGTGGTGATCTACGAGGAGAGACCCAAGGCACAGCAGACGAGGGAGGTCGGAGCGCAATTGACGGAGTGGCATGTTTTGACGACGTTGAAGATGGCACATGGGCCTTATGAAATTAATCATGTCACTTGGTGTCCGAGGTTTGATGGTGGGAGGAAGGGGGATGAGGAGGGGATAGTTACTACTGGTGACGATGGAGCAGTCAGGATGTGGGCCATGGAAGAAGATAAAGATACTTCTTCAGCTAACTAGATATTGCCTAGGATAGATAAAAGCAGAATACCCAGGCTAGACAGCACTTTCTCCTGTAATATCCTGGTAAACAATCTATAGGGGCTCTAGCCAAACCCATAAACATCCTAGCACTTCTCACGCCGAACGCCGACCGCCGCTTAACCTTTCATTATCAGCGGCTGATCCCTCCACGCTTCCCTTCCAAACCCATTCCTTCATAGCTCCGTAATAATATCTCAACCGCTTCCCATTCACTGCATGTTTTGCGACCAGCGATTTTCCCGGCCACAAGCACATCCTACAAACTCACCCTCCTCTTCACCTCGCTCGACACATCCCTCTCATCCCTCCTCCTAACCGTCACACTCTCATCCCTAACCAACCTCGAATCTCGTAGCAATCGAGAAGCGCACCGGAGGCTGCAAAGCCACCGGAGGTGATGGCGAAAGACTTGTTGCTGGCGACCGGCGGATTCTGCTGTAAGGTGATGGACTGGGATGGCGGCTCCGATATGGTGATGAAGATGTTGAGCGCCTGTGAATTCCGCAAGGTGAGGGACGTGGATCCGCTTCTCTGCTGCGAGAACGGCTGGGGTGACGGGTACGGCAGCGGCCTCGTGGAGAGGGAGAGGTTTGGCAGGAACCGCATTAGAATCTGAAAGGCGGTGGTGAGTCCTCACGCTGGTTATCTCTTTCGAAGGAGCAGTGATAGGAGCATCAAATATATCGACCTCGCCGAAACTAAGGCCCAACCTCTCCATCCCCGCTGACATCTCGGTGTTTTAAGCTTTATGTTTGTTGCTGCGGGCACGGCAAGAGATGACCGATCTGTCCATCAAGCTCAGTCTCGTTAGTTGAAGGGTGATGGCACGAGGTGCGAGATGTGGTGGTGACATTATGATTGATGATACCAGTTGGAGCTTATGGGCTGATGCGTTGTTCTAGAGAATCAAATGGTCGGATTTGAGAGATTTATGAATGCCTGACGCCTCGCAACTCGAGGCTTTGACAAACTGCGGATTGAATCGAGGTAGAGTGATGGTGGATTCAACCAACTGGTTGGTTAATTGTCTGGCAGATATAGCTCTCTGGAAGACTTAATATGTATGCTTTGACGGTCTCGACTGTGGGAGATTGCGAAGATTGAAGGGTAATAGTGTGGTAATGAGGTCAATCGGTTGGAGCAAGACGAGCTCAGATGTTGTTCGTGTCGTACTTGAGAGCGTGTACGATCTTTGTGTACTACTGATCTGTGGCCGAAAGTAACTGCCTAAGTTTACTTGAAGCCACGGGGAAGCCGGCGTGCTCGGTGGTAGTCCTTGACGTGGTAAGTTGAGGTTAAGCGGTTTGCTTGGTCTGCTTTGTGTCTGGCCAGAAGCTTGATGTATCTCGAGATATTTAAAGGTCCTGATGTGGAGGAATTTGCTGAACCAGAGAAGTGTGAGAAAGAAGGAAGTTCTTGGAAGCAGGCTCAAAGGTATACATGTTTCCGAAGCTCTTAGAGGTGGTGGACTATGGTACCATCAAGATCACAGCATTACTATAGCTCGACGCTCATCTCACCTTGGCACGATTCCAGTATCGCCACGTATCCTCCAAGGTCACTGACAGTCCACATGGACGACCTCATATATGAAAGCTTGACGTCAACTGACAAGTCCCAACCAATTTGCCACCAACAACGTGACCGGGAGATGATGGTGTAACAGTTGTGTATGAGCATTCGATTCTCATCCTATCTATCCATCATGATCGTCCTATTCATATCCAGACAGTGCGAACGCCAAACCCCATGCTAAATATGCAACCATTCGTCATGCTAACTACCCCGTACCGTAACCAGGTCTCGGCATTCCACCAGCTCCAATGAAAGATGTACCAGTGCCAAGCTTATTTTGTGTGATCTGTCCCCTATGCATCATTCATCTCGCATTCATACTCAACACCCTCCAAAGCAGCCCCCTTTTCTTGCCGCCCTGGTCCTTCGGCGACCATGCCTCCGGAAAGCCCGAGTTCACACTTCCCCTAACAGTCCTCTCACTCTCCATACTAGCTCCCCTCACGCTCGCAGAGGACATACTCATATGCTCTCCCTCCCACCCATACCGATCGGTCTCCGTCTCCCAGCTCTCAGCCTCCTCATCAATCGTCGAACTAACAGTCGAGACATCTTTATCCTCCTCCCTTCTTTCCCTATCTACTAATGTAGTAGCGAGCGACGAGAGTGAGACGCCAGCTTCGCGGATAAGCTGCGGTTTATCCGCTGCGAATTTGCGGAGGGCATCGGATTCCCACCCTTCACTCGGAGACTTGGACCTATTGCGAGAACTGGCCACGACGCCGTTGAGTGAGGCGACGGTGCCGTCCATCATGATTGGGTCTGGACGGCCGTAGATATATCGGGCCTGGATTCCAGGCCTCGGCAGCCACTTCAACGGCTTTATCTTTGCCGAGTTAGTTGGCACTGAACTGTTATTCCGGTTGGCCGCGCAGGCCTTGTTATTCATGCATTCCGCTTTCACGACTCCGTCAACCCTATAATCCTCGCTTTCTGAAACACTATTTTGTTTATTGACCTCGATGCCATCTTTGGCAACCACAAGTGGGCTGCCAATAATCGGCTCGCCGCGCATCGGCTCAGCCTTAACGGGCGCAGACTTGCTCAGGTATTGGTTTGGCTGTGGCAGCTTGACGGGTTCTTCGTGTTCAGAAATAGGAGGGATATCAGGTATTGGCGGAGCCTGTAATTCCTATCTTATATCGCCTTCTGAGGCAGTCCCTTTTATCCTCCATCCTCCGTCGGGCATGCTCATAAGGGAGCTTGAACTGGTGTCGCCTCTGCGTCCGGTCTTGCTTCGGCGCAGTCCGAGCTTGGCTCCCATCTTTTTCCATCCACTTTCTTCGTCTGGCAGGTCGCTCGTCGGTGGCGTTATCGGTGGCGTCATGGGCTCAAAGCTAGCTGGTGAGTCTGTGTTTGAAGCATCCTCGGTCATTCCAGCCTCGCCACTGCTAGCACTGTGGTTGCTGTTGTGTGTCGACCTCCTTAAGGCATCACTGAGGTGGCTTCGTTGGGGAAGTAGAAATGGCCGCGAGAAGTTCGAGAAACTAGACAAGCTGCTCGTAGTTGGGCTCTGATCTTTTGGCGCAGCACCACCTGGCGACAAGCTCCTGCTCTCCCTCGATCCTGAGTAGCTTGAAAAGTTGTCTGAAGATGTCCATGGGCTCATCGAGGTATTGGGCATTTGTACTTGAGCGACGGAGTTCAGGAATGGTACAAATACGCTTTCATCCATGAGCTCGTATACCACCTTGACGGCAGCATCAAGCACGGCTGGACAGGGTGGAGTGGTGTGGTTCGGTTGTGAAAGTAGTTGGTCTCGTACTCTCGATGGAAGGTTGACCTCACGGGGCCCATTAGGTATGATATATGCGTCCAAAAGCTTTTGCCATAACATTCGTACATAGTCAGGGCTTTGACTCTGTAGCATTGGTTGGTTTTCTTGTTCTTCCATTAGGCACTCGTGGTGCTTTTTATATCGGCTGGCATCCATGGTAAACTCCAATGTTTCTAAGCAATGATTTTGCGATAGGTACGCCATGAAAGCTGAAAGAGTCCATGGTGCAGGCGCTGTGTTTGCTAATACTTCACGCAATGTTGGTCTTCTTGGGCAGTATGGGCCAGAAGGTATGGAGCGGCTCAATGGCCTCGAGCCGGATTGTTCTCCAGCAGACATGAATCCTTCGTCGTCAGCGTCCCACCCAATTGATGATATGGAACCACTGGGAGATGGATAGGAACTCTGTGTGTCGACGTGTAACATGGGCGGTTTATTACGTTTTTGCTTTCGCATTGCGGTTATAAGGTGCTTCATCGACAGTCGAGGTCGATGGTTATTCCCGGAGTCCGGACTGTCGAATATGGAGTTGTTCGACAGTTATCTTCACCAGTTCATCTGCACCGAAATCTTGGATATATGAAGGCCGATGCAAGTAGAGGAGGCGGAGAAGATTTCCTGTTTGTGTATCCCTAGGTAGCGTGTCTACCACATGTGGCGGAACCGAGGAATGGAGTTTGATATGTCGTGGCGTCGTCAGCATGTAAGCAGCCGCCGTAAGACAAGTTCCCTGGCGCCAATTAAATGTGGCTTCTCGAACGCTTCCACCCGGCGCACCAGTACTGATTATGCGGCCAGGAATGCTTCTGGATGCTTTCGTGTCCGAAGCTTCGGGACTCTGCGTTACCAAACACAGGTGATGGACTGTTCCACACGGCGATCGCGTTCGATGACAGGTTTGGTGTCTCCTACCAGATACTCTTTTGCGATGTTTGATTCGTCTTTCCCACTATCCCACGGCAAGTTCTCCAATGTTTGCGACAGCGTTGGGTTATGTCTGGTGCACTGCCGAGTTGTCTGCTGCAATGAAGGTCGAGTGTGAATGAAGCGTGGTTCGTTAAGCGCATGAGAGCGGCGTTCGGAGAGGATCAGCGGAGGATGTGCGCAGGATCCGATGCTCGATCTTATTGAGGAACAAACAGAAAGCAGCAATGTTCCAAAAGCGCGATGATATGATGATATGATGATTTGGCAGTCAAAAGTGGGACGAGTGCTGGTCGTTGCCGAAGTGAGACGTAATGACTCTCGCGGAATGCGGACAAAGGTGGATATTCTCGTTGCGTGGTCTGTCTCGATCAGGAAGGCTGAATAACGGCGAACGGCCAAGATTGCCCAAGAATGCTTCTAGCGTGATCCTTGTGCTCCGAGTTGCGGCAGCAGCTCGCTGGCGACGCGGATTTAACGCGGCGTCGATATTCGACAGCCGCGTGCTATACAGTAAGGGGAAGTATAAAACAAGAAGAGAGCCAGCAGCGGAGTGTCGGCTTCGGATAGCTGCGTCGTCTTGGGACTAGGTGGCTTTGTAATGCCTGGCCTACTTGGTCGAGCGTCGTTGCGACCTTGACATGCAAAGGATGAAGCAGACTACGATCAAGCTGGAGTGAAGTACGCCAATAGTGCAGGCAGAGAGTCTTGAATGGTTGGAAAGGGTGTGGACGAGGCGGCAAGCTGCGTCCCGCTGTGTCTTGTCTCGCTGTTTCGTGTTATGCTCGAGTGTTAATCGCGCGGCAAGATTGCATCCCAAGATGAGTTGGATGTGTTCGGTGCCTCGTATTCAATGGCAAAGGCATCAATTGGCGTGAAAATGGTGATTATTGACTAAAGGAGTGTATTCAGGGAGTGAGGACAGAAGAGCACTTCCGCGATGTCCACAGAGTGACAATGAACCGGTTAGACTCACCTACTATTGTGCTTGAAAGAGCAAGAGCAGCATCCTGGTGGCTGACGGAGGGAGGTGGGGAAGGGCGCACGATGGGCAGGGATTGTGCTGGGTCCCAGGTGTGGAGAGGGCGTGGCAGCCCGGGCTGAAGTGCAGGGGTGGAGAACGTGAAGGACTGGGCGTCGATGCGAGCTGACAGATGTTGCAAGATACTGAAGAAAAGAGCAAGAAACGCCATAAAAAAGTGGTGAACAGCTTGGAAAGAAGCCCGAAGTGTTGTGATGGAGTATGGGCACAAACTTAGCTGTCGTATGAGGAGAGCGCACTATTCCTTCTCGGCTGATGGAGCTCAATGGATTCGCTCAAAGCAGAGCATTCTTTGTCGGCAACCGAAAAGAATATCTCGGAAAGCTGTCTTTGAATCCTACACGGCCCGAGGATGGCAAGTCAAGGCTGATCTTCCTTAGAAACAGTGAGCCACGCCATAACGCCCCCACGCGCCGTCAGCCAGAGCACAAATCCCGCGAACATAAAGGGATGTCGAAAGCCTCCTGGCAGTGAAGGTTCCGCGGCTTTCATGCCACCGAAGAAGGCAATCGGGACGTTGCCTTTCGTAGACTGAAACCCGAGACAGTAAACAGGCCGACAATGAAAGAAGACTAGCCGCTGTCAAGAAAGAAGCGCGCTTACCATGCCGCCTCGGAAGGCGTAGTATGGCAGCGGCGTGATCGTGGACGACAAGTCGGCGACAGCGCGGCACGGCGCAACAACAGGACAAACAAAGGAAACTTCACTCACACTCGGGAGGGCAACACAAGCGCGCTCAGTCCCCCCACCATTTCAGCCACTACACTGTAAGCAGTATCGCAACATGTCATTGCTTGGCTGGGCTAGGCCAAATGCAGTTTCAGCAGTTTGCCACCGATGCCGCGCGAGGCAAACTGGTCCTGTCGACGTCGCCAATTCGTCGTTAACTCCGCCCCGATAATTCTAGCGAGTTTCTAGCGTCGTTTGGGGCACCTGAAAGCATGTCAGCTGTGGATCTGGAAAGCACACTAGCCTGTGTGACGCACTGGCGTGGCCGAGATGACTTGGCACTTCTGGAAGGCTGACGAATCAAGCGAGATCAGCGTGCGAGCCTGCGAGCCTAACATCCTCTTCTAGCCTTTCAAGGCTTAGCTGTGTATTTTGGAGCTAAGAGAATCAAGAGACGTCGCCTCCAATCTTTACCCTGCCCTATTAAAGCACAAATGCCGAACAGGCGTCACAATGTGTTTTCATCCCTCCGTTCATCGCCCATCAATTTCCCAACACGAACAAAGTTTAATTTGGCTGACCGGGGCAAACCATTCAGGCGTTCTTCAAGAAAGGTGTATGATGATCGTGGCTTGATAAGGCAGCTGCCAAATCGTTGTTTAGATTGCGCCAAAAGCTTGTTTTGTTGCGAACCGTTTGGTTGCAGAATGCCCGTTTGTCTCAAACTTCTCCATGTTGTGCAAGCACCCGAGAGTTGCCGGAATTTGGCTTTTGCATGTCCGCGGAACGCCTCGAAGAAATGGCACGTTTTGAATAAAGACAAGTACGAGGAGCATCGCTCCTTGAACCACCCTGCAGCCAATACGGAGACACTCTTTGTCCATCATCGACAGCGGGAAATATGCGACGTAAGGCGAACTCATCACACCTCTACCCCATGCAGAAAATTGGAAGAGATTTGATGAAACCATCCGTACCACACAACATTCCGCTCGAACTTCCATTTTCCATCTTGCTTGATTGCACCACCTACCCCTTCGTTATAACCTTCTACCATTTCGGCACACAAAACAACCACTCCGCTGCTCACCGTTTCATGAAGGCGGTCAACATGCAGCCAGTTCAACCAAGTCTAGCCCATATCACTATCTCTCGATCGCCGGTAAGCGCACCCTGAAAAGGAGCAGAAGCCACGACATATTTCCGCAGACACCAAGCACGACATCTGGTTCATACTACGACATACTCTGTACCTCTCTTCGGAACTTTCAAAGTAACGGTAAGAACTCTAACGACCTCTTCTGCTCCCAAGCATCACAACACTGCACCAAATGTGAAAGCAACCGATATCTCTAGGAGCCCTGCTTGAGGGAGCCCTCTAGCTCTGCGCCCTACGCACTGGAGACTTCGCTCGAGTAGCGTAGAAGAGTCGAAGCTTGTGCAAGGTAGTAAATTTTTCGTGTCTAGGTGAGTTTGGGTTGGTCAAATTGTAGATCAAAGAAGTCTACTGGGATAGAAAATGGGGAGTATGCGGGTGCATTCACCATCGCCTTGCTTTTGCAAAGCTCTTTCTTTGTTGCTGCCAACTTTCTGCCATAATCTTTCCCATTTCTTCGTCAAGCATGGCTACCACGTATATGCACACCACTAGTCACTTCCCAGAACCCGAAGAAAGATTCGACTGATTGATACAAGTCATCTAAGACATCACGGTTGCACAAGTTTACAGGATGGTTTAACTTTGTGAGTTGCAATACCTCTTGCTTCATCTCGTGCTTTACCAAACCTCTATGCACGAACGTGCGATGTTTCAGTTTGTCTTGCAATCACGTCGTTCCTTCTCATTGCCGTGCCACCTGCTGTTGCTTGTCGAGGACTGGCGTGGGACGAGATCAAGGTTCAAGGGTCCCAGTCTATAAGCCGGTATTCAGACTTTTGGAAGAGCATATTCGTTTTGAACTCTAGTCCAAAAACTAATCGTGGATATGATATACGAATGACAGATGGGTACTTCTTCGTCCTTTCATGGAGTATATGACGCCTGTTTAAGTGGTAACCTGTTAGTGTCATCCAAAGTCGTCTAAGCAGAGACTCTCCTGAGGCCAGTCGGGGAGAGGGGCAGTTCGAGGTTGATAGCACCGGCGTCTTTCGTCTTTGAAGTCTGCGTGGCGGTGGTGATGATATTTCCGTACATGTTCAGCCGCGCGGCTATTTCAAAATTCAATGAGCAATCCGGATAGGTACATGACTGCTATGGTAGCAGTCATGGACTTTGATTGAGACTAACCCTTCTCCTTCCACGAAAGCAGGTACCAAATCATAAATGGAGCTGGCTTCGCCAATGCCGACAACGAAATCAAAGTGCTCTCAATAACCAAAAGGCCTATCGACCGAAACAACGCGTCTTTATAATTTGCCCAGTTTGTCGGCGAACGATAACCCCACCACATTCGGGCTGCTTCTTGTCGCGGACTTGGTGTATGATTTGATACAGTATTGGTGGACACAGCCGGGGACTACGAGACATGACCGGATTGAGCTTCATAATGGATACTCGAAGCCTATGACAGGGTCTCTGGGGTTGATTGATAAGCCGATGCCGGGGGAATGATTCGTTGTTTGAGCCGTTTATGGTAGGTGGGTTGAATGATATTTGGTATCTTGAGGTGTATCTACCGTTACAGTTCATACGGCATATGATTAGCAGTTCATGTTTCGTCGTGCGGTGTCGGAGAAGAGGACAACAAATTCATTCATTCGCCTGTGCACCTCATGCAGATATCCTCTATGTAAAGACTCCAGACACCTAACATCAATCCAGATGCAACCAACCCTGGTGTATCATGTGGTATACAAACCAAACCCATCCGCTCGCTAGCAGTGCCATTAACAGCCTCCTACCATAGAAAGCATATATAGACGCAAATCTCTATCAGAAGCACAAGACTCTAATCATCATGACGAGTTTACAAGTACAAAGACTGCGCGGCAACAATGTCACGCTTGATCTTAGCAAGAGAAAGCTCGAACTTGGCGCTGAGCTCGTCGGAGCCCATGACCTTTCCGGCCTGTGCCATCTGTCTGAGGAGCTCCTCGAGACGACGGAAGAGGCGAATGAGAGATCCCTCGTAGACATCGGTCATTTTGCTGTTACTTGTTAGCTTGTCATTCTTTCTCACTAATGGGGCCAAATATTAACTTACCAAATTTCAGCAAAGCTCTTTCCGCTAGCCCATGCAAGCACAACCTCCATCAACTCAAACTTGAACGATTTAACGTACTCCTCCTCGTTGATCTCAAGCTTACTCTCCTTGCTAACCTTAGCGATGACTCTGGCCTGAGCCTGAATCTCTCTGAAAGGCTTGGCCAACTCCTCCTTCAATGGCAGGGCGGTCGACTTCTCCTCAAAGATGAAGACGGAGAGTACAGCAGCGATGAGCTCAGGAGTCATCTCGTTGAAGAATCTGTTGAAAAGCAACTCGGAAAGAAGCAATTCATGACCATCACCAGTAGAAATCTCGCAAGCAACACGGGCCTTAAGCTGGACAACCTCCTGCTCGTTGATGAAACCAAGACGGCGCAAGACACGCTTACGTGACTTGAGCTCATCAAGCTGCATGATTGCATGTGCTTCCGACAGCTGCTTCTTCTTCTCCTTGACCTTCTTGTCGAGCTCCATTTTCTCAGCATACATATCGTAAAGCTCTGGCAACTTTGGGCTCTCGGCCAATGGATTAGTGAGCAGACGAGCCTCAAGAACCTCGATCTTGCGAAGAAGCTTCTTAAAGGAGTCGTCAGTGATCTTCATGTTTTCGACCGGGTCAAGGACGGCGATCCCATCTGGGAAGCGGCGCTTTACTTCGTCAAGAGACTTGCGGACGGTGGCGCGTTGGTCTGGTGGGTTAAGGTCCTTTGGAAGGAAGATGCGGACATGACCGATAGCCTCGATAGTCGAGAGAAGAACTGGAATGACCTCCATTTTGCCCTTCTCGCCAGCGACAACTGGCGTGACCCCCCCTGGAATCTCCTGGTGAGTCTGAGTGCCGGTGGAAGAGTCCTCCGACACGTTGAGCAGAACGTCAATGATGTACGACTCTTGCGGTGGAATCTCCTCTGCGTTCTGCCCCTTTGCCACCTTGCGTTGAGTGAACTTAACAACAGCTCCCCACCCGAAGTCCTGGCCAGCGTGCTTGATGTGCACAAGACGTCCTGGCTGCATAAACTGAAGAGAGTAGTTTGGGTGGTTGACAACATCACGCATATCTTTAGTGTAAATAGCCAATTGTTGACGCAAGTTGTAGTAATCCGCAATGTTGGTCTCATCAGGGATTTCCATGGCATCCTTGTCGATCTGCAGTTGCTGCAGGTCGCGCTCGAGACCAGAAACACCAGAAGTGTTCTGGAACTGGAAGAAGCAGTGCTCCAACATGTACTCTGGCGAGATACCCTCAACTCTCATCAAGTTTAGAATCATGTTGTAGCCGAGGTAGAAAGCGGAGTTCAACTTGTCTTGCTGACCACGAACAATCTCCTTTGCCGCTTCTGGCTCCATCTTGTCGTCGATCATCATGATAACAATACCACGGTCATCGAGACCTCTACGTCCTGCACGACCTGACATCTGGATAAACTCGGATGGAGTCAAATATCTCTGAGCAATACCATCAAACTTGCGCACACTAGTGAAAACGACAGTCTTCGCCGGCATGTTAAGTCCAATGGAGAAAGTCTCTGTTGCGAACAGGACCTTGATCAAGTTCTCTTGGAAGAGAATCTCGATAGTCTCCTTGAGGATAGGAAGGAGACCAGAGTGATGAACTCCGATACCACGGCGAAGAAGTGGGAGGATGTGCTGAATCTGTGGAAGTTGCCTGTCCTCATCGGAGAGTGACTCAATAGCGCTATTGAACACCTTGGTGACCATCTCCTTCTCAGACTCGTCGTTAAAAGCCATAGAGCTCATCTGCAGAGCATATGCCTCACACTCTCTCTTGGAGAATGAAAAAACAATGACTGGGTTATAACGCTTCACCATGATCATCCTGATAATCTTGTAGATATCCGAAGACTCTCCCTTCTGGTTTGAGCCTTTGTTGGTCTTCTTATCCTTTCCACGGCCTTTTTGCTTAGCGTTGATATCCGCTGGATCAGCACCCTTCTTGTCTTCGATCGTAGACATGGCCTTGTCGAAGTTGTCCTGTCTGAAGTTGCCCTTCTCATCGACAATCAAGTGGATACCCTCAGCGCCTGCTGGGAAGAAGTAGTGCTGGAGTGGCGTTGGACGATAATCGGTGTATACAATGTGACATGGCTGGTTATGAGTCTTGGTAATCCATTCTGCGAACTGCATGGAGTTGGGAATGGTGGCGGACAGGAAAACGTAGCGGACGTTATCTGGAAGCAAGATGATGGTCTCCTCCCAAACGACACCCCTTGCCTTGTCTCTCATGTAATGAACCTCATCGAAAACAACCCATCCAACTTCGCGCATAATTTCCGAACCACGATACAACATGGATCTCAAAATCTCAGTGGTCATAACCAAGCAGGTAGCGGTTGGGTTAATCGTGACATCTCCAGTCATAAGTCCAACATCTCCGAACTCTGCCTGGAACTCTCTGTACTTCTGGTTACTGAGTGCCTTAATTGGCGATGTGTAGATAACTCTTTGGTTGTTTTGAAGCGACTGGGCGATGGCGTATTCGGCAGTGACGGTCTTTCCGGCAGATGTATGCGCTGACACCAGGACGGACTCGTTACGTTGTATAGATGCGATAGCGACTTTCTGGAAAGGATCTAACACGAACGGCCAGACTCTGGCTGGCTTCTCAGGTGGAACATGTTGGGAAATTGGGATATAGTCGTAGTCCGGTGGCAAGGAGACCTGGTGCTGAATGTTGTGCTGTAAGACGAGTGGGCCTGGGGCGTCCTCTGTCGTCGTTCCGGTGAGACCTGCGGATGCAGCGACTTCTCTCGATGCTGATGTCTCAAATGCGTCGGTAACAACTGGTGCCGCCTCCTCCTCCATACGACGGCGCTTGATGTCCTTCTCCTCCAGAAGCTCGTCCTTTGCCTCCACGGTTTGTGGCTCTTCAATCACTGGCGCTGGGGCGGCCTCCTCCATCTGTGTGTCTGCATCGGCAACATCTTTTTGTGCTCCGTTCGCAGTCCTCTTCTTGTTCTTTTCCTTCTTCGACTTGTTCCTTTTTGGTACTGCGGTGATGGCACCTTGCGGCTTATCGTCGAAGACGTCAAAAAGGTCGTCCATGGTGCCGTTTTACTTCATGCAATGGGCGGCAAGTCGTAATCGCAATATGGGTATGTTCGTGAAATAAAATAGAAGTGACCGTCGCTACGTTCATGTAAAATAGGGCGCCGACGTGCGACCTTGCCGATATGCGATCCACGCAGCTACCCACGAATTTTACTGATCGCGCGGCTGTAGAAATTACGCGAGGCTCTGTTGCTTCAGTCTTGGCATCCGAACCACGCTAGCGTGAGAGGTCCGCGATCCAACTTCGGCTCATCGAATGACTTTCTGCCACCAGAACACCCGCTCATCCACCTCAACCGTCAAGGTGCGTAAACATCAGAAGGAGTTTAATTGAATATAATGAAATGCGTAAAGACTAATTGACCCTTCAAGATGTTCGCACGCTCCGCATTCCGCGCCTCCCCAATGGCCCAGATGGCCGCCCGCCGTGGCTTCCACTCCACCCGCTCCCAGCTCTCTTCCCCATACCATTACCCAGAGGGCCCAAGAAACAACTTGCCATTCAACCCAAAGACCAAGTTCTTCGCAGTTAAATTCTGGGGGTTCATGGGTATGTTTTGCTACGCGATACGCCGGCCTAAAGTACCCTTGCTGACATGACACCACACAGGTCTCGGATTCTCCCTTCCATTCGGTATTGCCGGTATGATACAATTGATTGCTAAATATTACACGAAATACGATAGAGTACTAATGCACATGCAGTCTGGCAAACCTACAAGAACTAAGCGTCTGAATGTTGGAAAACGAGAAGCTTGGTTAGGCAGTGGCGTGGTTCTGGAGTTCACCAGTGTAGATGTACATAAGATGACGAACAATATCATTCATTGTACAAGCAGACATTACCTAGTTTGCTGAATGGCAGGAGGCAGTATTGACGTCGTGGCAGGCGACATCCTCTTGGCTCTCATCCGGAATGTGCCGGTCGTGCTCACTATCTCCTGATCATCTGGCGGCGACTTCAAAGGCGAAAAAATAATGTGTGGTGCTTTCCGCGACCAAAATCGTTTTCATCCAAGAAATCGGCTCCTCTACTAGGCCCCTAAGTGTTGTTTCATGCCTACCGTCATAACGGTCATCTCAGCGAGTCAAAATTCACGTGGCGAAACATACTACAATTTAAATGTTTGATCAATGCTCATGCTTGGTATCTAGGCTTCTATATCGTTTAAGAAAGCATCTTTGTCCCAATATTTGCACGCATTTTTCATCATGTTTGACCCTTTTCGGGACCCCCAAAATGCATGTCCCTCTAATAGCGCCGAGCTTTTCATATTATTCATCCGACCATAAAACATTCACCACATCTAAATACCCTGGTTGTTGACCTCGATCTTATCCAAAGCGTCCTGTCCGCCAACAGTAGTCTGCTTGGCAGGAAGGGTTCCCTTCAAAGGTGGCAACAAGCTTCTCGCCGCCTGCCTTGCCTGCTGTGCCATCAACATATCAATTACAGTCAAAGCAGCCATAGCTTCAACAATTGGAACAGCCCTTGGAACAACACATGGGTCGTGGCGTCCCTTAGCCTCCAAAACTCCATCCTCATCACCCTCGTAGGTGACGGTCTGCTGTGCCTGTCCAATGGTGGCTGCTGGCTTGAAGCCAACGCGGAAGTAGATTGGAGCACCGTTGGTGATACCTCCCTGGATACCTCCAGAGTTGTTGGTCTTGGTAGTCAACCTTGGTCTTGGGATACCAGCCTTCGAAGCTCCGGTATCGGATGGAGCGGTCTCTGGTGCGTTGATGAATGGATCGTTGTGGATGGAGCCTGGCATCTCGCAGCCACCGAAGCCAGAGCCGATCTCGAAACCCTTGGTGGCTGGAATAGACAGCATGGCGTGTGCGAGCATGGCCTCCATTTTATCGAACGCTGGCTCACCAAGTCCAGATGGGACGTTGCGGATCACGCAGTGGACGGTTCCTCCAATGCTGTCGTGAGAGTCGCGGAACTTCTCAATTATCGTCTTCATCCTCTCTCCAGCCTCAGCATTTGGACAACGAACTGGAACAAAGGAGTCGACCTCCTCACGGGTAATGGTCTCAACCAACTTCAAGAACTCTGGATTGGTGGAGGTGTGTGGGTGCTCAGCGGTCGGTGGGAACATGTGCTCGTTTCCGACGGAAGAAGTCCAAGCCACAATCTCAATGCCGTGTGCGAGCTTGAGGTACTTCTCAGCAATGGCACCAGCAGCACATCTTCCAATAGTCTCACGAGCAGATGAACGGCCACCTCCCGAGGAGGCCTTGACACCGTACTTCTCGAGGTATGTCCAGTCGGCATGAGAAGGTCTTGGGTACAAGTCCATAGTCGAGTTTCCGTAGTCCTTTGGTCTCTGATCCTGGTTGCGGACGAGCATGCCAATTGGCGTGCCCAAGGTGATACCGAACTCAGTGCCGGAGTGAATCTCGACCTTGTCCTTCTCGTCTCTTGGTGTGGTAAGGGCAGACTGCCCTGGACGACGGCGGGTCATCTGTGGCTGGATATCGGCCTCTGTGAGCTCCATTCCTGGAGGGCATCCGTCGACAATGCATCCGACAGACCTGCAATGCGACTCACCATAGCTGCGAACCGGTTAGTTTACAAGCTCTACAACATAGTTTCAGCTGGCACATTAGACCTACGTGGTGACCTTAAAGTATTCTCCCCAGGTAGACATGTTGGGTTATGTATTTCTATTGAGAATGCAGGAAATACTTGGTGTTTATGTCTTGTCCAACCATCCTCGATGACTCGATTTGGAAATTCTACGGCAGTGATGGACCCCTGCCAAACCTTAATTGAAGCTCCGCACCGGCGCACCCGCCAGACCCCTCCAGTCGTCACTTTCAGCCTTGTCTAGCCTCGCTGGAAGCTCCAAAAACATCTCTGCATCGTCGTCGTTGCGACAAGGCATAATCAATTAAACACAACCAAACCACATATAATGGCTCCATCCAGGGGTAGGATGGCGCTGTTACGATTAGCTATAAGACCAACAGCAACAGTTTCGCGCTTCCGCTTCCAGCAATCCAAGCGCTCATACATAACACTCGAGGAGGTGGCAACCAACAAGGCGCAAAAGGCCCAAATATACATCTCACGCACAACAGATCCCTACGTCAATCTCGCAATCGAGCACTACTTTCTCACGAAGACGGCACCAGACGCGACTGTTCTCTTCTTATACACGAATCGACCTTCAATAGTGCTAGGGCGCAACCAAAATCCCTGGGTCGAAGTCAATCAGGGACTGTTAAAAAAGAAGTTAGGGAGCGCAGACAAAGTCGACCTCGTCCGTCGCAGATCAGGAGGCGGAACCGTCTTCCACGATGAAGGGAATGTCAATTACTCCGTTATCTTTCCGACCTCGGCATTTGACAGGGATAGACATGCACATATGATTGTGCGCGCTCTTCGAAACCTGGGAGTCAAGCAAGCAAAGGTCAACGAGCGCCACGACATTGTGTTAGACGTCAGGCCCGAAATGCCAGAAGGTGAGGATATCGTCGAAGCAGAGCTGCCGCTGGCTGAATACAAACCGTTGAAGATATCGGGATCGGCATATAAGTTGACTAGGTTGAGATCATTACACCATGGCACATGTTTGCTCTCCTCTCCCAATATCGCCACGATTGGGCAGTACCTACGATCGCCTGCGAAGCCATATATACATGCATTTGGCACTCCGAGCGTCCGCAGTCCGATCACCAATGTAAACGTTGCAAATGAGGCGTTCGAGAACGCTGTGGTTGAGGAGTTCGGCAAGATGTACGGCGCTGTGGAACCAGTCGAGGTCGACGAGGTAGATGTCTCAGACGTGCGCGAGATCGCAGATTACTACGTCGAAAGCAAGTCCGACGAGTTTACATACGAGAAAACACCGCAGTTCAAGTTCTCGAGTGAAATGACGGTGTCAGACGACCAAGACCGCCCGCCACTACCAGACACTATTCGTCCAGGAGCTGTGGTGAATTTCACGGCGAGATGGGGGAAGATTACTGAAGCCGAGGTTACTGTGCCAGAACATGGCAATTTCCGCGCCGTGGGTGCTGGACTTGTTGGACATAAGATCCATGAGATAAAGGACTGGACCCATGTCCTTCCCTCTGAGGGGCCAGGAGAATGGAAGCCTGTCGGCGACTGGCTGAACACGTTGTTCCGGTAATATGAAGCGGAAAGTAAGATAGTGTAAGATGCTTGTATATACGTGCAGGATACCCGAGAGATGAACTAATAAATGAGTAACCATGAGAGCCACATCCCCTCTTTGTCCAGGTCTTTCGTCACCATTTACTAGGCTGGTAACAACCTCAAAGAAGGTATAACCGGCATACTTACTATTTTTCTAGAAGTTAACTATCGTCACTGCTAGCCAGTTGCGCAAAAGGTGTTAACTGCTATTGTCGCCACATCCCAACCAACAATAAAAGTCCCCAATGGCAAGCGTTAACTGTTAACAAATAATAAATGGTTGTTGTTAAGGACTTGAAAATGGATTACCAACATCAGTCACCGGGTTGTCGACGAGAGTATAGCTTGCTATCATTGCAGATGTTATAAGAAGACTGTGAATGTGCTTAACCCTATTTCCCAACAAGCTTAAATTTGAAGATTCTAGTTTGCGGTATGGGTGTGGTTCGTGTAGTAATGGATAAAGCAGTGCGGCCCTCGACGACTTTTGGAATGTGAAGAGCATGAATTACCTAGAATCTGAGACGCCTTTTACCTAATGCTCCCAAACCCCTGATAAGAGCATTTGGGTCGTACATTGCGGCAAAGGCTTTACCACCGTTACGCTAGTGATGTGCTAAATAAGCTAAACCACCTTCAGGTCCACCATTCCACGTTTACTAGATGTATGAAAGGTTTAGTAAGCTTCTGACAGCCACCCAAGAGGCGCATATAGCGATGTGCATTCTAATTGTGTCTTTATGTTGAGCAGCTCAATGATAAAGTATGCAGGGCTAGTTACATTTTTCTGAATGTACTCCGTAAGCGTGTGAGCTCGCATAACCAAGGTATGTCATTCCTAACTAAATATGTTCCGGTAACTAAGCTACGACCAAGCCTCCCTCAGCCTTTGGTGTTTTGTGCTTTTTTGGGCTAGGCGGATTCTTCTTCAACTTTGCCGGACCAGGAGCAAGTCCCTCACACCCCTGACTAGTCCCTCCCCTTGACACCAGCGGCTCCGTCGCAAGTCCCTTTCCCTTATCAGCCTCACCAGTCCTACTTCTCGTGATCTTCTGCCACAAAGACTTGTTCCTTTTTAGGTCCGCACCATTGGCTTCGTCATCGCTATCAGCAGCATCCTTGCTTTTGGTGAAGCGGCCGATGATACTGCGCCAGATGGCCTTCTGTCTGCCTAAAGAGTTCCTTCTTCCCACTGGGCTCTTTCTTCCCAAAGACGTTCTTCTTGACTCTGCAGGGCCAGGGCTGCCTGCTCTAGCTGCCGATATACGGCCACTGCCATCCGTCCTCATTCTATTCCCTACTGACCCGCCTTGCCAGAAAGCGAGGCTGTTCCTCCTTGTCCTTTCATCTTCTATCGTTATGGGCTCTACATTACTTCTCCCGCTACTTAATCCTGTCTTTACCTTGTCCAACCAACCTTCGTTGTTTGGTCTCTCCTCGCTGGGTGATAAGGTATCTTCAACGGCTCGCGTCTCGATATTCGTGAACGCCTCCCCTCCCGCAGTCCTCACCATCTCAACCGTAGAGGGCCGTTGCTGATTCATATCCATAATAGTAGACACCCTGGCATACAACATCTGCCATGCCGGCCTAATTAAGTTCCCGCTCGGCCCTGTGCGCTCGTTGCTTGGGTACCTCCGCACCACATCCTCATTCGGAATATCGCAAGCAGTAGGGCCCGAGAAGTCCTCTGTAAAGCTCGACCCCCTCCCAATATTGGATAGGCTTCGCAACATACTCCCCCTTTGGTGCCATCTTGGGCGCCTGCGCCCAACATTCATACCATCCATGGCATCCACAACCGAGTTCCCATCAGCAGCCATATCAGTAGCCGGCGTCATCGCCCTAGCATTATACATATTCCCTGGCCCATACCCCTTCGGACACCTCCCACTTGTAACCGGGCGGAAGATACAACCCGGACACTCGCACTTCTCCGGATTCACCAGTCCCTTATTCTTCCTATAATACTCCTCCTTCTTCCTCCTCTCCTTCTCAGACGCATTCATAGTAACAATTTGCTGCCTCTCGGCCGCCGCAATCTCTCGACGCAGCTTCTTCTCCGTAACAGTCTTAGCTGAGTCGATGTGCCGGCGGAACATGGTGGGGAACGGATAGCCGCTTCCCTTTTCTTTCTTCTCGGTCTCGGGCGTCGCGGGAATTCTTGGAGATACTTTAGCGGCGTAGGATAGTCGGCGTGCTTCTCCCTCCTCCCTCTCCTTCTTCTGCAGTTGGACGAACCTGACACCCGGCGGGAACCTGTCGAAGTCCCGCAGCGGCGCGTACGTGATTTCGTCGTCCTCGATTGGGAGGTCCTGGATCCTGACTCTTCTGGCGCCGGTACCGCCATTGTCGTTCGGAGCGTCGGGGTCTCGGTTTAATACCGCATAGTCGCGCGTATACACTATTGATTTCGTCCCAGGATGCGACCTCTTGCGATAGAAGTCGCCACTCATGTCGTTCTCGATATCAATTGCCGGAATATCCTCGGTATCCTTCGAGCTTCCACTCTCAACCACCGCGATACCGGCTCCACCAGACATCATGACCTCGCCATGATCACTAAACTCATCAGATTTGTGGCTGGTTAATGCTGCCACTGGGCTGAAAGCAACGGCACTGTCTCTCCTCTCACCACTGCTCATGGTCTCCCTGCTGGTGATATCTCTCAGCACTTCCATTTCCACGCCAACTTCCCTGGATAGCGCACTGCTTCGTCTTCTCCTCCTTTCACCACTGATCGGGCTGGGGCCATGCTCAACGCTCAGTTTCCTCTTTGGGTCCCCACTTCCGTTTAATTTTCTCTCTGGGGTTTCTGGCGGAGGCGGTGCGGCTGCAGCAAAGGGACTCGGTAGCGGCCAATGCTCGTCATACGGGCTCTTATCTCCAGAGTTCGACCTTCCCCTGGAACTCTTGACACCGAGCACCCAGTCATTAACAGCCGGCATCGGCTCAGCCATCTGCGGTGGAGCTTCAAAGGTGGTGAAGCTCCCCGGCATGCTGTAGCTATCACTATAGCCATTCCCCGCTACAGCCGCACTCTCCTTCAAACTGTCATTCACCAGACTCTCACCACTCTCACTCCCATCCTCCAACGGACTGTCCCCCACACATTCCACGACCCCACTCTCCCTCGGCCGCAGCACATCCAATTTCTTGTTCTCAGGAATAACCTCCAACATTCCACTTGCAAATCCATCTCTGTAACTACTCCTTCCACTCCCCAACCCCGGACGTCTTGGGACAGACGATGCAAGGTCCAGCTTCCCAACAGTATCCAAGCTCTCCATCGCGGTCTCCGCGATACTCGCTACGGTTGCCAGGGCCTCGGAGGTGATTGGCGTATTGAGGTCTAGCGGCGTAGGAGGCCGGTTGAGGGCAGAGGGGTTGAGGAGGGGTGTGCCTGGGAAGGTGCCCAGGGGTGGGGGGGGACTGAGGAGAGTAGATGCTAAAGGCCTTGTTGGGTTGGAGGCGATCTTCGAGCCATTGAGGAGGGCGGTGCCATCGGTGTGGTGGAAGCTGAAGGATGAGAGCTTACGGGTCGGTGTCGAGGGGCGGGGAGGTGACTTAATGGAGCTAGATCCTGAACATGGGAGGGTGGTGTTGATGGGGAGGTTCTCTTTGTCGACTACGGTGGTATCCATGTTGACAAGCAGAATAGAACTGTAGGTTTGATTTGGTTGACATGTATAACATATAAATGTAGTTTATGAAAATGCATAAATCTTGACTCACGATATCTATATATGTGACACGATCTGAAAACTAAATGGGAGGGGGAAATCGTGGATAAGGAGCTTCTTTTAACCACTTAGCAAATGGAGCTCGAGGGCGATGATGAAGAGATCGTGCTGCTCGATTAGCGCTAGAAATGGTTGGCATCATTATTTGAGTTGTCGTGGGGTCACCGATAAGGTATGTGACGCTGGGCTAGCTCTTGTATGACGACGCCACGAGGATGTTCCCAACCACGAAATGATAAATTGAGGTTTGCAGTCTAGCTCTATGTCAACCTGACAGATTTGACAACTTTGACAGCTCGATGCTAACACTTATAGGTTCTCGACTCCTTCCGTTGGCTTAGGTCCTCCCCGTTCCTTGCTGACGGCCTCAGCGCCACTACTTCTCCAGGCGCTTAGGATCAGATTGACAATGTGGTCGACACCCACATCCGACTTGACCCTAGCAAAGACAGTTGGGCCGCCTTCACGCATCATCCTCGCATCCCTCTCCATAACGCTCAAATCGGCGCCAATCAGTTCCGCCAAATCCGTCTTGTTAACCACCAACAAATCACTCTGCGTGATACCCGGACCTCCCTTCCTCGGGATCTTATCCCCACCACTAACATCAATCACATAAATGATATAATCAGCCAACTCCCTAGAGTAATTTGCGGCCAAGTTATCTCCTCCAGACTCGATGAGAAGGAGGTCTGGCTGGAACTGAGCGTGGAGGTCCTCGAGTGCGCCGAGGTTGGCCGAGATGTCTTCGCGGACTGCGGCGTGTGGGCAGCCGCCCGTCTCGATGGCGCGGATACGGTTTGCTGGGAGGGCTTTGTGGCGGGTTAGGAACTCGGCGTCCTCGCGGGTGAAGATGTCGTTGGTTAGGGCGCAGAGGGAGTACTTTGTGCGGAGGGCGTGGCAGAGTGCCAGCATCAAGGCTGTCTTGCCTGAGCCGACGGGTCTTGTAGGAGGCGTTAGTGAGAATAAAAGGTGGTAGGACGACCAAAACAGTGGCGAAAGATACAATAGGTAGACCATATAAAATGCGTTTTGACACCATTTCTAGAGCCCAACCGGACACGTAATAAGAGATGAGGATGGACATACCCGCCTATGCCGACAGTGAATGCTCTGTCGTTCCAGTTCCTTCCTTCAATTAAGGGCATCTCACGTCCCATGTAGCTTCCTGGACCATCAAGGATCTCATGAGTGTGGCCGTGGTCTGCTCCTGGTGCATCGTGAGAATGGCCGGAATGACCATCGTGGGAGTGGGAGGAAGCCATTGCTTGTATTTGTTTACAAAGAAGGGCGTAGATTGGTGTGCTATGAAAGTTCGAAGACAATTGCAGACTGTGAAAGCAGAGAAAGGAGAGAATACTCAACCCTGAGCTAGCTATATGACTCTTTCCTATATGGAGTAGTCGCCGCCGTGGCTCGGAAAGGTGCTGGTAGGAGCTCCGGGTTACCTTATGCCAAGAAGGACCCCGCCAAGCTGCCGCGCTTATCACCTGGTCATGTGATCTATCCATTCCAAGTAGGATTGCACTTGTTTTACCTCCTGGTCTCGTCTCTCGTTTTCGCTTAATGCCGGGTCAAATTTCAATGTCTCCAACGACCCACCAGCGGCCGCCGAAGACTCCACCGCTTCCAAACTTTACTTGAGAAAGGCTGGGATGTGATGTCATTTCAGCCTTGAAAACCTCCCAGATTTGGTCGACAGCCTATTGTGATGCCATATTCGGCCGATAATTGCCCTTACTGTCTCCAAATCAGACGCACCGAAGTTGCTCCTTCGTGATTGTGGATGCATTGGGACGACACCATCACATTTCACCGGCACTGAGGAACAGCGAGAAGTATCAGATGAATACTGAAAGCACGACAAATACGAACTGCCAGAGATGACGGCCAATTGGCAACCTCATCGAGACCATGACATAAGCGACGCTTACATTGACCCAAATTAGCAACAGAGTCCCAAGGCGCAGTTGAAGTTGATGACGCTAGTAATCCTTAAACGACACAAGCCTCAATTGCGTCTATCACTTGTGGGTCGGCCGGTTGCACTGCCAAGGAAGATACACCAAAGTTCTTGCTGCCACTTGAAAGGATGGAAACGCCAAAACAGCAGTGCTTCATCGCGAGTTCTGAGAAGAATGATATACATGTCGCCGCTGGAGCTTCTATAATAGGTAGGGAGACAAGGTATGATATATGGTACGTTGCGGAAACAACAATGCCCTAAACAGATGATCTTCCCCTCTTTTCCTTTTGTATTTCCTAGTCGGACGCCTCTCCCGCGTTATCCTAGAGATGTGCTGCTCTCAGCCTCCTCCAACATCCAAAGCTTGGTTCGCTTCAATCTCCACCTGCTAGCTCGGTGCCATAGGGCTCTTAGTTCGGGATTTAGCTCCATAGCTGCAGATGTTTCGTAGACCCATGGCTCTGATTAAGGCATTTTTTACCTTGTTGTGTGGGATGATATCCGTCCTGTCCGGCTGAAAGCAATGTCTCTCCTTCGCGTCAATTCCTTTGCAGGCTCTGGTGCCAGACATAAGTCACTACCCAAGACCTTCTAATCACATTCACTCTTACACACCTCTCGTTCTAAGTCGACCTGTACGGCCTCACACATCCTGCATTTCTTTCATCTTTATTTTGCGATACCCTACTGCATTAACGACAACGATTTTAAATTATAATCAACAACTTTCGAGCATCTGAAGGGAAAAACCAAACCCACGCCATCTACCAAGGCGAAGGCGAAGAAGAGCCGCGATATTCGATAACTATCCTATAAAGAAGTCAGAAAGCCATATTACGAGAATCCTTGTGGACTTCGCAAGCCAGTTTTTAAGATTCTCATACGGAGGCGCCACAACCGCGCCCGCATTTAGTCTGTCGAAATGGAGGAAAGAACGATGACGCCTCCTCACCCAGGAACGGCCACTTCGGCGCCTATACTCGCAGCGGAACCAGCTTCAGCCTCTCCACCATCGAGTATATCTACACCATCATTATCAGACACAGTCGTTCCCACCACACTAGCACCACGGCGACCACCACATCTGACACTCAATTCTGGAAGTGGCGGCGATATCCTTGCAGCAAGCTACGCAGGCTCAAGAACAACGAGCGCTGACAATATTACACCTCCCCATGACATTGCGCGCACAGCAACTTTCAACACCAGCAGCGAGGATGTATCCCGCGGATCGCGAATCCTTATAAACGTCTCACGACCACCATCAAGTAGCGGCGCTCCAGCGTCACCCTTGGTAGCTCCAATTTATGGCGCCTCTGCGTTCACGACACCTGAGATTAGCACAGACAACCTATTACCTCCTCCGCGCAAAGCAAGATTCAGCGGACCCTCCGATGCGTCGTCTCGCGACAGCTCCATATCCGCACGATCAAGTCGAAACAACAGCGTTGCTTTACCACTCGGGATGGGCTTTGGATATGGCGGCGCATATATGAACCCGTTCTCTGATTCGCGGCCCAACAGCAGAGACGATTCAGACGCGGATGTTACTGCTGGATTGCTGAGTACTTCGAGTTTGGCTGTGAGCAGTAAATATGCGGTTGGCCCGGATGAGAATCTGATACAATACCCGCATGAGGAGGAAAAGGACGACTATCTGCATAATTATGATCCGGAGGAGGAGATTGAGAGGGATTTGAACTTCTGCACGCCAAGAGGGGCTCTAAATGTTGGGGGACTGGCGTTGATTGTTTTGGGGATAATAGGGGTATTCCTGATCTGGCCGATTGTGTATGCTTTCCCCTACTATTATCCAAGAACTCATGCCCAGTATACGTGCTAACTGGTTGACAGATCGAGCGTCAAGAGATACTCGCCACACAGCCACGAAGTAATCTCAGACTGCGAATTCAATCCAGACTGTCTCGCCGACGACAGGCCATTACTAATGAACGTCCGTCAAGGCCTCATAGACCCGGATACCCCATCCTCGGCGATGAGCAAGGAAGCGCAAGACGGCACAAACCTGAAGTTGGCCTTCTCGGACGAATTCTCCAAACCCGACCGCACCTTCTACGACGGCGACGATCCGTATTGGCAAGCGGTAGACATCTGGTACGGCGCAACGCAAGATATGGAGTGGTACGATCCCGATGCAGCATCGACAGCAAACGGCACCTTGAATTTGAGATTCGATGCGTATCAGAGCCATAATATGAATTATCGGTCTGGAATGCTACAGTCGTGGAATAAGATGTGCTTCAAAGGCGGCAGACTGGAGGCCTCAATATCATTACCCGGCAGAGGCGACGTAGTAGGTTTCTGGCCCGGTTTCTGGGCGATGGGAAATCTTGGCCGTCCAGGGTATTTGGCAACTACGGATGGGATGTGGCCCTATTCCTACGACGACGTATGCGATGCCGGAATAACAGCAAACCAGTCCAGCACTGATGGAATCTCTCAGCTTCCTGGCATGAGATTACCGGCATGCACATGCAAATCTGAAGACCACCCAACTCCAGGCCGCTCCAGATCCGCCCCAGAAATAGACGTCATCGAAGCCACCGTAGGTTTCTTGGGCGAAGGCGCCAGCAACGCCACCGGCACGGTCTCACAATCCTTCCAAGCCGCGCCGTTCGATATCTGGTACCAGCCCGATTACGACTTCGTCGAGGTATACGACTTCGAAATCACCGAGATGAATCCCTACCGTGGAGGAACATACCAGCAAGCCATCTCGGGCATTACCTGGCTCAACAACGAATGGTATGACGGAAACGCCTACCAAAACTACGGCTTCGAATACAGGCCCGGCAAAGACGGAGAAATAGCATGGAATGTGGGAGACAAATACACGTGGAAAATGGACGGGCGAGCAACCCGTCCAAACGGCAACGTTGGCGCTCGAGTTTTACCGGAAGAGCCGATGAGTATTATCTTCAACTTTGGTTTGTCCAATTCGTTTTCGCAGGTCTTTTTGGCGGATTTGGCGAAGTTGATGCCGGCGACGATGAGAGTGGATTATGTGAGGATTTATCAGGAAGAGGGGAAAGAGTCGATAACGTGCGATCCGCCAGGGTGGGAGACGACGGAGTATATTGAGAAGCATCCTGAGCCGTTTGCCAATCCAAACCTTACGCTTTGGAAGGACACGAGATATGATTGGCCGGAGAACACCTTGGTGCATGGATGCGAACTGGAAGAACTGGCTGCGAAGGGGAAAAAGCGGACTTGATGAGGGCGGAAGATAGAGAAGAAGAATTGGATAGAGATGTTTATCAGCTTCGTCACAACGGCGTTTGGGATAGACCGGCATCAGGGACATAAATGGACACCAATAATAGACGCCTCGGTGTCAGCAGCAGTATATTAGACACCGCGAAGAAATGGTACCCCCATTGCCCATCATTCCGTTCCCTTGTCTTTGCTCCTCCCTAAAAACAGGGCTCAACTCCGAGGAGCTTGTCAAATCATGTTCTTGTTCGCAGAAATTCTAATTTGCATGTAGATGGAATATTCATAGCCTCGAAGACCTCTATATATACCGCTCGCTGGCGGGCCTTCTTCTTCGGGCTCAAAGTCATGGACGAGTATAAGTTATGTTTTAAGGTTGTATAAAGTCGTAGATTTATACATGCAAGAGGGGTCTTCATCGTTGGCGAAAAATCACATGTATGAAATGGCATGTGGTCAATCACTTCCCCAGGTAAATACATTGCCACAGATGGTCTATGCTTGCGGCTTATGCTGTCTGTAAAACGAGACAGAGATTGAAGCGCAATTAGTAGTTCGGTGCAGAGATAAAAGAGCGTTGATAGCATGAGTTATGTTTTCATTAATAGCACCTATGTCACCTCGAGTGAGACCATAAATTCTTTCCATCTTCTAAGCACTTGAGAGCCCGGAGCTTAATCACAATCTCCACTCCCCTCGCATGTGGCGGACAGAGCTCAATCCATATTGTGGTTTTAGGTTCCTGTATTTGTGCTTATTGAAGAAGCGTCTTGAGCCTCTCAAGGTGTCATATACAAGCCTAACTCAAATGTAGTTTCCTCTAATGTCTTGGCTTTCGAGAATCACCAACTCCCGTTATAACCAAGTATAAATGCCCGATTATTAGGCATACTTTCCTTGCATCCCACGAGTAGGAAAATAGGCTGGATTATCCCGCATTGTTTGCTGCTTGTGTGCTTACGAATAGGTCGTCCACATTCTCATTGGTCGAGAGCAGGCGCAGACTGTCATCTGTCATCGACGTCAATGACTTCACCAACGGAAAGTTCCAGCTCAGGAACCATGTGATTGAGCTGGTAGGCCTGCACAATAATCCCCTTTCTTTCCCTCTCTCTCTCTCTCTCTCTCTCTCTCCTATTGGCCTCTTCGTCAAGTCGTCGTCGTTCCGGTATTCAAGATCCAGCCCACCATGACAGCACCACATGCCTCAGAGCGCGTAGGCAGCACCACTCCCAACTGGTTCCACCAAATCCAATACGACGCCGGCATGGATCCAAACATGATAACCTACTGGGACCGCGTCGAGCGCGTCTCCGAGCTAATAACCTCCCAAATCGCCGCGCTCCCCTACCCCCTCGACCAACTCAAAGTCTTCGAGATCTTCTATGCGACATGTGTGCCTGAAACCTCCGCTTTCTTCGGGAATTCGTGCAAGGGCATGATGTTGAGGGATACGTGTAAGGCGGTGGGGATCAAGTGTGAGGGGAGGGCGAATGAGTTTGATGAGAGGAATAGGGGGGGGAGGGAGGATGAGGAGAAGGAGAGGTTGAGTGAGATGGGGAGGTGGGGGAGGTTGGTGGATAGGAGGTTTAAGGGGAGGAGGAAGAAGGCGAAAGAGGATGTGTTGCGTGCACAGTTGAAGGAGACGGAGAGGAAGGAGATGGAAGAGATTGAAGAGAGGAGGAGGATGTTGGAAGCGGAGAGTGAGGCAAATGGAACGGGGCCGAGACTTGTCTGTAGGGGCCCGCCGGAGAGACCGCCTGTTATTGTCGATGTAGAGTTGACGTAAATGGCAACTGGCGTTTACAGGATGTTTTCATCATTGCTGGCAACGGGACTAGACCAGTGTTCCGTGAGAATCGCGACCTCTTCCCTTTTGGACTGTGCACAACTCCCCGCCAAAGTCTTTGACGTCGCGAGAACAACAGAACACTGTTCCTTTTCCCTTCGGTCCCTCGCAACACATATTAATATGATAATGTATTTAAGAAAACTCTAAAAGGAAAGACATGATACTGAAAGTTTTGTGGGCTGTAGTCTGAGCAAATGCTGCTTGTCACAGCAAGACGTCTCGCCGTAGAATGAGGCGCCTATATGGTCAAAAGTCGAGCTGATTGGAAGCCCAGGGCCATTGCCTTAATATGCACAACTTCTGTCCCAACGATGCGAGGCTTCGGCGCTTGAGGTTCCAGGATTGCGCTGGACTCGTACTGGAGTGCACTCTTCAAACGCGAGATTCTGAGCATAAAGTTGTCGCTAAGCCCAGTGGTGTCGTTTTGGTGCTTAAAAAGTTCGAAGAAGGCAACCAACCCCCTTTGGCTTTTGCATAAAACTCAAGTGTCGCAATCCTCACGGAACACCAGCGCCCTTGATGTCTTTGTGATTGCGTCTGGATAACAAATTTCCTGGTGAAATTGGCAAAAAGGTGTTCTTGATCAGGGTGGACCCTGACCCGCAGATATGCGGCTTCTGTGGATCGAACACAGTGCCTCCAGATAACATATGTTACGACAGAAGTTGACTTCAGTCTGGCGCTCTCCCAAGTGAGCTAAAGCCGCTTGGTTTGTATTCCTTTGTGTCTGCCCTAATTAATATTGTACATAATTAAAGTCATAACTTGTACCAAAGATTGATAATTGTTGAGGTTGGGCGACGACTCCGTTGCGCGGCATTTCTGTAAATAAAACATGACAGTAAATAATAAGAAACTGTACCGATTTGTAAAGGACAAAAATCACACAGGTAAACTGCTTTGTTTCTGTGACCTGAATACTTGTGGTTCTTAGAATCCACATCCCTCCTACTTTTATCGAATAATGGTATTCTCAAGAATCATCGAGTAAAACGCGGAAACAGGAAGCACGCAACAATGAAGCTAGTTGATTAGTTACATTAGGGTAAATTCTCCATGGTAGAACAGCCGCTTTGAAGCCAAGAACGCCATAGCACAAATGGACCTGCAAACATCGCAAGAACTACAGACACTTATCTGCGTGAAATCAGAAGCCGGCTTTGATTCAGAATGTCAAGATCTTCCCCGCTGCGGCTGGCAAATGATGGTGCGGCCAGTAGTTTGATTTGTCTGGTAGGCAGGGGACAAGCTGAGCTTTGTCGTTTATTCTGCTCCTCCAGACGGCTGAGTACTTATACCTCAGTGACGGCCATCATGAATTCAGTACACGGGGGCTCCGGATACTGGGCGGACATGCAGGTAATGCTGCAGTTTGCGTTGGAAGAATGATGCCGAATCTTGGTCCGTTCGCATATGAATAAATGGATTGAGATCATCATACTCGTGGTCCTGGATAAACCAATGTAGTGCCGTAAACTGTCCTTGCTGAGTGGTTATTGTTAGCACCTGAGATGGGCTCACACGCACACCTTGAGCTTGAGAGATCGTTTCTTTCATAAGAAACCCACGAAACTTCAGACAATCGTACCAAGAATAAACACGGAGATAGATCACAAGCGAGGTGCATCGAATAAAGATGTTTGAGGGAAGAGCGCTCAATTTTTAATCGGCGCCAATCTGATTGTAGTGTCATAATACATATCCCAATCGCTCCGTTGCTATTGGCAATTCATGAAACCATTACCCCTTCGTCGCTAAAAAGACCCGAAAAAAGTGCGACCCTTCAGTTAAATGGGTTGGAGTGGGTTCCCCACCAGGTGAGGAAGAGGGAGAGACCAACGGTCTCGAAGACGCGGGCAAGACCACCGACGAGGACGGTATCAAGTGGGCGCTTCTCGGTGAAGATCTGGGCAATGAACTGATGCTTTGTTAGTTGATTGTTCAGCATCATGATAGTACAGTTTAGCAAACTTACAGATGGAGCGGAGGAAGCCATGAAGACCAAAGATCCGAGGTAGGCGGCACCCTTGTAGGACAAGGTCCCGGTGGCGTTCAAGAGAGCACCAACACCGTAGGACTGAACGGCAGAGCCGACAATGCTAGTACCCCATGCGGCGGCGGCGGAAGCTGCCTCCTTGGACTTGACAAACTCCTCCTTGCTATTCGCAGCCTGGGCACGGTGGAAGGTATCACCGAAGACTGGGCCGAGGATGGCGAGGGAGGCGGCGTGGTTGAAGATCGTGCCAAGAGCGATGGCAGATGGCTTCACTGGTGGGAGGTCTGTAAGAGAGCAGTGTTAGCTTGATGCTCGATGAATTGTGTTTGTATTGATGAAGTCGAGATGGCTGGTCAGAATCGACGTCACCAACTCGACTCCGGCACAGTCTGAGCGACGATTGTCGAAGACGCTAATGATTGAAAGTGATTGAAGATGCTTACAAGACAAAGACATGTTTGCGGTGTTGTTTTTAAAGGTGATGTCGGAGGTTGGGTTCAAGTTGTTGTTCGTTGATGTGATTGAGTTGTTATGGTATGAGGAGAGAGGAATGACAAGAGGAAGTGGTGGTCTTAAGTAAGGTACACAGAACGGGGGAGGAGCTCGGACCAGATGACGTTGGTCTAGCCAGGCGTGCACAACCAACCCATTCTTGGACACAGAATCGGCTGAGGGACGGCCAGAGGCTGTGCGCTTTACAGTAATCGATCTAGCAGAATCATGGCGACTTTCTAAATTAAATGGTAATTGTGGATCCTCACGTCCAGTTGAAAGATGGCATTCAGAGAGCTCGCCGAGGCAGTTATCACATTTGGGCACATTTCGCGTCAAAACATCACTGACTGTTTGGACTCAATATTGAACCCCTAGATTTCATCTATTTGGGCGCCTTTGAGCACAGAAGGTTTATATTCTATAGCTCCAATCACCGACATGCTAGGTAACACGACGCATTTGCTTCAGTGCTGCTCGCGTCAAAGCGATCCCCCATGACCATCAGTCCCCAACTAGTTTCTTGCTACGTCATTATGCGGACGGTGCGCTTAACCATTTCTGGACACGGTCCAGAACATCTGTGTCTCACCAAGTTCGCCGATAACAACAACAACAAGATGCGGAAGTTGTAAGTGGAGATATCAATCGCAATTGCCTCAATTGTGTCATTTCGGTGACGATGTTGGAATGGCTGACGGAAGAGCCTGAACATAGAGTGTTGCTGTGATGCTGTTTATGGAGCTCATTCCCCGCACCCGCCGTCAGTGCTGGCCATGTTCTTGGCGGACAACGACGATAGCGTTCCTGTGACGACTACAACAACAATGGCGAAAGTTCTGAACCACCCGATCGAGAACACCAAGATGACGAATATTGGTATATGTGAAGCAAGCGACGATATACAGTAAACATGAAGTCCTCAGTTGAAAACATGGCCGTCTTCGCAGGCCAGATTAATATGGCACCCCAAAATCTCCCTTCCAAAACTCCGCCGTAAAACACCGTCGTACCGCTCCCAAGAGCATTTAGTCGTCCTCCGAGATCAATGCAATGACCTTCGTCCTCTGCGTATTGAACTTCTGGTCGCACTCCTGTAAGCTCTGTTAGTATCCAAACCAACCAGTTTGTCCCTTTGCACCTGCCTTCTCTGCTACAGCCAGCTTCTTGACAGCCTCTTCTCCAGCCGCCTTCAGCTCCTCAATCGGTCCCTTCAACTGCTCCTCAAGCTCCTTCTGCCACTTCTCACTTTGGACTTTACATCCATCCGGCGCATTACCAACAATGCCATCTTTCTTCTCCGGCTCGCCCAAAACCTGGACGCCGAGGACGGCAAGCTCTTTCTGAATCTCCTCCCAGTTCTGCCATCTCTTGTCCATCTCTCCTTCTTCTGCAGCCAAAAGCTCTTTGAAGGCCTGCACCTGTACGGCGACATCTGTACCGTTGAGGGTAAGAGGCCCTAAGACGGCGTCCATCTGCGTCTTCATGGCCTCGTGAGCCGACTCGTTGCTGAGCTTGATGTTGTCGACGGAGGCAGTGAGCTCTTCATAAGCTTTATTCATCTCAGCGCGGGCTGCACCCTCGAGTGTGGTCTGGGAGGTCTCAATGCATTCCGCACAATAGTTAGCAAACCGGTTAGCAACCTAAGTGGACTCGATTTCTATGATACCTTTGTAGTCCTCATATAACGGATTCTTCGCCTCAATCTTTCTGCGCTTGTACTTTGGCACGTACACAGCTTTCAATGGCTGGCGCGTCTGTTTGGGAGCCGAGGAAAGGGATACTTGTCCCGAGGCCGGTTGCCACGACACTTCGGACGAACGGTGGAGGTGGTTGTTTCCACCGCGAGCGGACTTTTGAAGTGGAGGTGGAGGTCCCATCGGCCTAGATTTGCGCTTCTTCTGAGCGCTGGCGGTTGGCTCGCGACTCCATATCTCGCGGCTGGCTCTGCTTCTGTTGGCTAACATCCTGTGTCCCTGGTGCTGCCAAGCCAGCCGTTGTGTTGTTCTGTGTTATAAGGATAGGTTGAGGGAAATATGGAGCTTCGGAATTTCGACCGAAGTGTGGGTGCTGATTACAAGCGCGCGTTTATGATACTTGGCAAAACTGAGTGGAAGTGTTCCTCATAGGGAAGGTACGGCGCAGAAAGCAGTAGACGCCGTCAAACGTCACTTCCATATTTGGCGTATTCTAAGTGCGAGGCCATGGCACAACTTTCTTCCCTTCCATTCCGTATCTTCATATCATTGGAAAGCAATACCTCAATTCACTCACAGCAAGTCAGCACGTTTCCGCTCTTGGGACCGAACATATATTGTGAGTGCGGCATATCTGTTCTTCTGATAATGCAACCATCAAAAAGGATGGTATTTGAAATGGCTTTCATATCCATCATTTTCTGCTGGGAAACGTCACTCATCGTGAATAATAGCTCACTAATACCGTGTAGAAGACACCATGGAAAAGGTTCTCAGCGAATCTACAACGATGCCCTCCGAGGTTATGACGGGATAACCGTGGACTACGAAAGGGCCGTAATGGCCATACTTGTGGTCAACTGGATGTTTGCAGCGGTTGCAATGATCACAAAACTCATCACCATCATGGCTGCCTCTGCCATGGTTGCGAAGGCGTTCGGGCCACGATACGCTTTTATCACTGTTCTTTGGTTGTATCTTTTGTTCCAGGTTTCCAACAGGAGCTCCCCGACGCAAGTCCTCAAAATAGGTTAGCAAGACAAGCTATTGTGAGGACCTACATCCGTCCCAACCACTTAAGAAAACCTAGATCTTCGCTTCTCAACTATCTTCTGTAGCGCAACCCTGTATTCGTTTAATTTCACGTGGAAACCTTACTGTGTTGTGAGTGCCATTGTGGCTTTAAAGCCAAAGTAAGTGAGTATTCTGAGGTTGCGGAGTGAGAGTTTGAGTTGATTGTTCAGTTGCCACGATGATCGGTTGGTGCAGACTTAGAGTTGCCGTGGTAAGCGTCATTATATTTTTAATGATGTGCGTGCGGCAGACACAAGTGACATGAATTGCGATTGTAAAGCGCCATCTCTTGCAACCCGTACCACATCCATCGCCATCATCCCCCAAAAAAAGCAGCTGGCTTGAATTTGGCTGTATTCCAACTTCTCGTCATTTAGTAGTATATAAGCTAGGAGCTACATGAGAGCAGCTTGACTGTGCTCCTTGCGGATCGAACCTAGCATATGAAAGCCGTTAGTGAAGCTGCTCTTAGCATGGTGAGTTGTTATCTTTACCCCTGTGATTTCTGAGATGTTGCTCGGCGTTTTATTCAAGTCCCTCATCTGTCGCTTTTAAGGCGTGAGTCACTGGTTGGTTGTGTTCGATACTCTTTGTTTACATCTTCGTGCGCACCCAGCGGAACACCTTCATGGCGCCCTTCCGGATGTAATGTACGACGATGAAGTTCATGATGACTGGGTTTTGTGCAGTAGCTGGTGAGTATAATTGTCTTGGTAGAAGAGATGCTTGTGTTGAGTGTTGAGAAATCCGGAGTAATTAGCTGCCAACAATCTGATCGAAGTGAGAGGTGATTAGTGAATAATGAAGGATATCATCGACATGGATGACGACTGCTATAAGTATGACGAGGTGACATCCCCATCAAGCAACGCGCCCCATACCCGCACAATATGCTCCGAACCCCAATACCGATTAGACCCACCAAACCTTCCAAACCCTTGGCAACATGGACCAAAATCTACTTGTTAGCCTTCTTCTGGGTCAATTTACTCAACACTATCATCGCCATTACAATCATCCTGCCAACTGAAGACTTTATGAAGATTTGCTTTGGGGTCGGTAATGTTATAAAGGAGTGTATGCCATAGATCGTATTTTGGGGATTTTTCATGGTAATGGCTCTAAGCCAATAGCAACCGAGGTCGGCGCGAGGGTGGGCGATCGTCAAGCCTGTCTTCGCGTTCGTTAATCGGTTGGTCGTCGATTTGTAGTGAACGAGCTCATTGCGCGTGGGCCGTCACTTCTGCACCCGCCCTTGAGGCATGGGAGAGCAAATACACTACAACAGGGAATAAACATCTTGATTTGGCAGTATCGCTCTGTATTCGCCCGCTTAAGCCACGAAATTGTCAATCTCACCATCATCCTCACCATTACGGTCCCCTTCTTTCACATCATCGAGAGTACAACGACCTCGGCCATCCAATCCACATAAACCACAATGCCGCAATCGCTACAGCTGCGCCCAGAGCCCTGCTCACCAAACGTATTCCCACGTTGAACACCTCCACCAACAAAGTTATCATCCCCTTAAAGAGTTCTCCGTCCTTCACTGCCAATACCACCATCACAGTCGTAACGGCAGTATGATAGCGGTTAGCATGACGAGGGTGCGGCAAAGTGTTTCCAAGATGGGAGGCTCGTGGAATCGTGCGCGTTGAAGCCCTCTCAGGTTGGCGACTGTGGGAAGGCGATGGTGGCATGTTGGGCAGATGGGTGGTGGGAGAATGGGAGGAGTGTATGGTGGTGGTGCGGCTTCTGTTGATGGTTTGGATTCTTGTGCCGGTTGGGAGGCTGCGATGAGTGACATCGCGATTGGTACCGCATAATGGGCTAAGAGAATGCAGCCCGGCATGGGAGTTGAGCAATAGAAGTGTTTAGGACCGACGGACTAGTTAGTATGCCGGGAAAGCTCTGTTGCTGGTGAAACGGTTCTGGGAGTAGCAAGGAGTAGGAAATACTCGCACAGAGGGTGGTGGGCATAGATTACTTACTCGCTCGTTTTCCGCTGCCGCTCAAAAGATGCCACTAAGTGGCTGTGAAATTGGTGTGTTGGGATGTGGCTGTAATGTGATTGTATTGGTTGACTGGAGAAGAGGAAATAGGTCCATCAAGTGGTGCATCTTTTTCTTCGTTTGTCCTGCCGTTTGAGACAGCCGCAAAGCTACCGGAGCGAGGCAGATGCGGGGCAGATGCGCATCGTTTTAACTCCTTCCAAGTAGCCGCACGTGGTCCGTTCCCTCGCGGCTGGCTTTAGGATATTCTTAAAAGTACTTCAAGAGATCTAGAGGCTGTGGTTCGAATTTTCGCTTGATTACGTTTCGTACGTTTCGTGATGGTGACGAGCCCGGAACCTCCCGTAGTTACCCAGTTCCCATGAAAGCTTAAAGACGAAGACTTTCTTCGCTAACCTTAACTACTCAAGCGCCACGGAGAAGCACGCAAGAAAGAGACCATTGGTATTGATAACTTAATAATTTACTCCATACATACATAACCGTTAACTCGCTATCCATATCTCATTCTGTGTACCTCCCCTGCAACCCATCATCTCCAGAAACCTGCCTGTATCAGGGTATATCAACGCTACTGCCCCCTTATCTGAGCTGCTTCATCCGCTCTGCGCTAATCGTTATCGCTCACGAATGCTTGATCGTACGCCTGAAAAGCGCTGCTCAACCACTCCTCTCTTGGTGCTTTGACTGCGCACGTCTCTTCTTCATACTGTCTTTGTCGTTTCAAGTGGAGCTTTGCTCGCCCAAGCAATCGTGCCGAAGTGATTCGGCACCACTCCTAGGCGACCTTCAGCGACCTTCAGCAGCCTTGTCTCTTCGTTCTTTAGATAACCGACTTGGTTATGGTGCCTTCCTTGTGGGTCCTATTCTTTTACCAACTTGGGTGGACTTCCTCGGGCTCATGCGCCTTGGCCCTCGCCTTCGTCCTACTCAAGTAGCTCATCACATACTCATAAGTCAGCATCGTCGTACAAGCTGCCGGCACCGCCCGCATCATATTCGTGCCCATGCCGGCATAGAACGCTCTCCATCCTTCCTCCTTCAAGATCGTCTTAGCTGTTGCAATCACACCTCTGTATCTTGGACCATTGAATACCGGCGCACCCTGCTTTTGCGCCTTACGAGCCTTCTCGGGCGCCTCGGTACTATCACCATCGTAGAACTGAGTTTGCCCTGCTGCGTGGTTGCTTGGAATGCGATTTTGTTGCGTCTGTAGGCGCGTGCGGATGACTTCGTGTGGGTAGGTCGCCGAGGAAGCTACCATCTTGGAAACGACCGAAGCGCCCAGCACACCAAGCCACTGAGATTGCCCCGAGTTCTCGCCCATTCCATGGCCGGTGAACTGAGTCTTAAGGTACTCGTATGCTGGGAACTGAACAGCTACATGAGTAAGGCCGAGCAGTGCTGGAGTAAGGCCAGAGTAGAAGGAGCGTATGCCCTCTTGTCTGAACATCTTACGGAATGCGTCGAGGGTGTTGTGGTAGTGCCATGGTGGCCGTGAGATCGAAGCTGCGTTTGCGCCGACTTGAGACATCATTCTTGTCTTTACGACCCATATTGGGTTGGTGACTATGGTTGATGACGAACCGGCGACTATCGAGGACCAGAAGTTGGCTGAGAAATCGGAAACTGTTGACCGGTCAGCAAGACAGCTTCCAATATTGCAAATACAGCTGCAGACTTACACTCTTTCTTTACAAAGTAGTCTTTTGACTTTCCATACACTGTAAACCATACCGCCCATGTAGGTAAGTAGCCAAGTATTATTGGGCCCAGCCCTCTATACAAGCCTCTCAAGCCTTCTTCTTTTAAAATCGTACTGCCAGTTCCGAGCATTCCATTGTATACCGCAGCAATTGGAGGCAGATTTAGATGCTGTTGTGAAGCTCTGAATCCACCTTGAGCTTGTAACTTTGTTTTAATAACATCCAGCGGGCACGTCACTATGCCACTCATGAATCCTCCCGCCGCACCCGCAACAGCATGGCACGTCGAGTCGCCTCTGTTCATAATGAATCTCTCCATGATTGAAGCTGGCGCATTTCCATCTTTCGCCACCGAGGTACCTGGACCCTTTAAACACGTCTGATCTTGACGCGGGCCTCCGAACTCTGTGTTGGATTTAGCAGCTGCATTCGATGCGCCGCCGCCGTGCGACATCGTAGATGCTGTATCTCAGTTTCTGATAGTGCTATGCGTCTCGGCCAGCCAGTCAAAGCTGGTAGAAGTTGCCTTGGGCGCTTGGTCTGGCCTCGTCGTCGCCTGGAGCCTTCTCTGTGTCGCGGTGTGCGGGGAAGGTTCCCACGCCGCACGCCAGTGACACTGAGAGTATTATGGCTTGTCGCTGTGCATTGGCCGTAGAGTGAAAGCAGTGAAGGTCGTTGTCCCAAAAACAGGACTATAACCGCCGAGGGTTCGTGTATGGCGGTCTGTTTATAGGAGGGAAAAGTCGGGTTGCGGTTGGTGTTGCGAAATGGATGCCTTGGTAGCTTGTGAATTGTGCTTCGAGGGTCCTCTCTGCTAATAAGAGTGACCGGCCATGGTAGCGGTAGCAGGGTGGCCGGTACCTTTGTACCTTGAATCATTCCGATCTTCCGCAGTGACGAGCTTGTTCAGTGAGTCGGGCCCGTTATCCAGGCTGTTTTGTCAGGGCACATCATGCTAAACCGTCACTTTTGACGTTCCTCGCGGCGCCGATTGGTCGGACCGCAAGAATTCCCGACGATGGTTCCACGTTCGGCTAGTGCCGTTCACTGAGAAAGCTGCCCATCCGCGACGACCCCGAATTGACTCCAGAACGACGACGTAGACCCCATTCCCTCCACGACCACAACCGCCATCATGTCTAACCCATCCCTCGCCTCATACATCCTCAAGCGCCCGCTTCTCAAGAAGTGGATGTCCCCAATTGCCAACTGGTACGCCAACGCTGCCGGTTACAGAAAGCTCGGCTTGAGGTGAGGAATAATACGGCCGGCCATACTTGTGGCGCGCATCGACGTCGCCGCCGGCTGCGCGCGCAGTTGGGTCAGAAAGAAAGAGCATAGGCTAATTGGTATACAGAGGTGATGATTTGATCCCGGAGGAGTCCGAGGTTGTCCTCGCCGCCCTCAAGCGTCTCCCACAAAAGGAGTCCTACGACCGCGTCTTCCGTCTCCGCAGAGCCTTCCAGGTACGGCCGACATGATTCACCAGCACACCGCAAGCGAGAACAATCAATTGACAGTACACAGTGCTCCCTCTCCCACCAGCTTCTTCCAAAGGAGCAGCAGACCAAGCCAGAGGAGGTACGCGCCACCCTCCCCCCATCCCACCCGCACACCACTAACACAGCCACAGGACGTCGCATACCTTTCTCCAATCATCAAAGAGATCGAGGCCGAGAACCGCGAGCGCGTCGACTTGGAGTCTTTGTCCGTCCAGCCAAGACGCCGTTAAACAGCCGAGTTGGTTTGAGCAGTAGATGAATGTATAAAGAGCGAGATTGGTTATGACGCAGGCATGCAGAGAAATTGGTGGCCGGTACGCCGACACTAGAGTGTATTGTATCGAATTTGATGAAAAGACCAAAACGTTAGACCCGAATGCGAATGGCGTGCTTATAAAGTGTTTGTTCGGGTTCATGGATAGAAATGGGCGAGAGCAGCGCATGTGGAAGCGCCGAGTTTACAGGCACGATTTCAGCACACCGAAAACTACGACAATCTCGAAATCAGAATCATATCATTGTCGCTCAACTGGTTAACCGCCAATATCTTCGTTTCTACAACATTTTGTGGTCCAAATACGTCTTCCAAATATCGTGAGGCTGGCATTCAGCCTGGTAATACCAAGTCATGATTGCGAATTGTAACCCTCTTATTGGCCAGTATGTGGGAACAGCCAACGACACCAACCACTCTCGTTGCCGCCAATTATCAGCGACGACAACATGGTAAACTCTCTTACAACATCACGTGCTTGTCGACCGTAACAACAAATCTGCAACCAGTCAGTTCTCAGGCGGCGGTAAGGAGAAGAGATCACCACCTTCGTTATAGGCAGTACTTCTCCTATCTTCATCCACTCTCTTCTTCAGCTCAATACCAAGCTCCTTCTCCTTAACTCTCAGCTGCCTCTCCTTCATCACCCTCTCCCAGAATTCTCTCTTCCTCTCTGCATCTTCCCTTCTCTCCTCCCTCTCTCCCTCTCCATATACTCTTCATCATACATCCTGATGCTTTCCTCTTCCTCTCAACATGAGACGGCTTGGTGGAATCGTTGTACACGCCCATCTGAATAAGATTCCCAGAACATGCAAGTACCGCGAAGCAAAGTACTCCTCCCAAAGACTTAAGCAACATCCAGACCGTCCTCTCGAGGCCTTCTGCTGGTAGTTTGATGAAGAGGTAGGTGGTGGAGGCGAACCCGAGTACCAGATGAGGGATAAGAGTACAAATAGGAGGGGAACTGATTGGTAGGTGGGCTTGTGAATGGTGCAGCAGTGCAGGCCCGTTGGGCAGCCATAGTCGGGGATTCGAGATGAGGTAAGGCAACTGGTTGGTGTCGAGAGGCTTCGGTATGAGCGAAAATAGGGCTTCGAGTCGTTTAGATCTTTGTGCTGTTGATGATGCGAGCAGAACTGTGCGAGGCCGAGACTGGCTTCAAGTCATAGGCCCAGTCGCGTCTTCCAAGTTTGAGGAAGAAGGAAGGAGTGCTACTCATTTAGCTGGCCGTGGCTGCCGGACCTGGCAAGGTACGGGCCACGGACAGTCTTCTCCTTTCAAAGGCCAGGCATTGTATCATCTCATTGACTCGTCACCATGTTGTAAACTCTCCAATACCATGCATTACGTATATCCCGCCCCATCGTTGGTCATGAACTGGGCGATGGGCTGGATCCAAGCGAGCGCCACGAGCGTGGCGAATGGCGTGACGAAGGCGAGGAGGGCGAGGACAAGGACGATGACTTGTGTAATCGTATCTGTGTCATTGTGTAGGCCAATAAAGGGCCTTGGAGGTGGTGGCGGCTGGATATGGCCGCAGGCGTGGCAGCAGGTGGTCATGATGCTTTTTTTTAGGTCGAGGAAAGGGGGTAAGCTTTGAGGAGGTGACCCTGTAAGATGTGAAAGGGTGGCTAGACGATATCGTGGTCTTTCTTGGTTTTTGGGATGATGCTACTGCTTGACAAACTCCGACATCCGCCATCATCAAGACGTCAAACTGCGAGTTAGACGTCGGCAGTGATCACACCTCGGTCTCCAAGGCGACCGCGACCAAACTACTCTGAGGAATCATTTATGGTCTTCCTCGTCTTCCTCGCCTTCTTGCTCCTTATGCTTCGCCTCTCAACGACATTGCCTACAGCGGTTTTTGGGGGGATTTGTGCAGGATTGGATGGACTTGTGTTTTTTTGGAGGCACGCTAGCCATACCCTATTTATGCGCTTGATAAACCTGCGTGATAAGAATTGAGTCGTTTGGAAGTCACTAGGTATATGCCATGATTCCGTGGTACGATACTCGCTTTGATCCGATAGGGAAGCAGGGAAGTGAACTAAACACACTGCGCAAGTAAGTGGGGTTAGGGAAACCACAGAGCCACAGGGAACAGCATACAGAGGGATGGTTTAAAGCCGTAGTAGTCTAACCTAATCCTTACAACGCCATTAGTGCCTCATCTCGAGACGTCTAGCAAAACAGCTCGTCTTCGCCCTTGAAATGCTCGCCCTTGCCGAGGTCTCTTTCTTTTCGTACACTGCCTGCCATCTAGCCATCCTGAACTCCGGCAATGTCGATTACTAATGTCCATCTAGCCGCCTTCTAATGTGCCCCGATGCTTCTGCTGCAATCTGCCCGGCGCCTCTCATGCTCCTTAGGACTAACGAATGGGTCCCGTACTCTCGCGTGTTCGCTATTAGTGATCTTCTCTCATTCTCATTCTGTCATTGATCATGCGTTTCCTGGCTTCTCGTTTGTGTCAATGTGCCAAACAACGTAGTTTGGCAATCCGACAACCTGGTATCCGGCGCGCTTGGCCATCTTGGCGAAGCCCTCGGTCTCGGCCTGGTTCTCGAATGCGTAACATGGGAAGTTGATGCCTGCGAAAAAGGTTAGCAGTTTCTCACGATTCTCAAAAATTCAATTGGAACTTACCAGACTTGTGCACATCAGCCTTGACAACAATATTAACTCCCCCAATACCGTCAAGCTCGAGCTCCTCGTCCTTATCGGCGAGTCTGTCACCCTCAGTAGCCATATGGCGGCGCCCGGTGTTGTACTCCTTGTAGCCTGTAACAGTCAGTACATCATCCTAAACCATTAGAGGTATAGTGCATACCCTCAGCGAGAACAGTATCCTTTGGCAAGCTCGCCGCAAGCTTTAATCCCTGCTCCGACTCCACCCAAGAGTTATAATCAAACCGGGCATCGATGTGGACCTTCTCTCCACCCTTATCCTCCCACTTATGGAACCACACATTCGGCACTAAGATATCCTTGTCATGAGCAATAAAGTCCTCAAGGATCTCCGGGGCGCTCTCCTGGATATCAACATCTCTCCAGTAAACCCAAGAGTGCTCTGGCTTCATGGAAGCGTACAAAAGGTAGTTGCGCGCCTTGCCCATAGCCTTGCGTCTTGGTCCCTGGGCCTTGAAGCCGTGGCGCTCCTCAACATCCATCTTTGCGATCTCACCCGCACCAAAGTCCTTCTCGACGATAAGGATGTCGTGGAAGGAAACACTGTCCTGTCTGTCCTGGATGCGCTCGACCTCCTGCGAGAGAATGGCCATGGTGTCATCGGAGGAATCGCCAACGAGGAATCCGAGATCGATGAGGTGGTGTGGGTAGGTCAACTGCGACAAAAGGTCGAAGTACTTCTCGAGGTATGGAGCGGCGTCACGGAGAGGAGTCAAGATGAGGACGCGTTCGCCGTTCGAGGCGGCGTTGGTGGTGGAGACGATTGGGTTCATGTCGATATGGCGGATGGTGGTAGAGTTGACGACCAGGGCCTCGTGGTGGTTGAAGATGACTGGAGTCTGAAGGTGGGCGTTCCAGTTGTGCTGCTCATTCTGTGTCATCTCCATTGGGGATTTTGATGGCCCCCAGCAGTAGAATCTGTAGCACGCATCGTCAGTATAGGTGTCCTTGCGATTTGGAAGACGTCATGAGTGGGCGTACCTCTGCATCTCAGACGCCGACTGCGATATGCTCCGCCATGTCAATAATATGATTCCGACCAGCGACACGCACACCAGGAAGCGCGTCCTTGTTACAAAAGCCCAGACTGCTCTGCTCGGTGGAAGCTGCGCGCTGGCAGACTTCCACGTCATGCCGCCCTTTGGGAGAAGCATATTGGCCGTTTTCTCACCACTGCCGGAGCTATGGGTTTCTGGAGTGGTATATAGCACAAAATCCGTAAACGAGACTCAGCTGGCGGCAATCTAAGGATTGACTATAACTGAAAAGATAACGTTGCCTCCCTTGGTTGCGGGTTGTCGACGGCGATGGCAGTTGTCGTTGTCGTTGTCTGTCTTCTCGCTCTCACTCAGACAAGGGGGCTTCGGCGGCCTGCACTTTGGTCTCGACGCAATGGGCTGAAGGTGCTGTGGGCGGATTTGCGCCAAGAGGCCTCCTATCAGTCCGAAAGTGACCAATCAAAGATCTAAATTTCTGCTGAAGTAAGCAAGGCTAATCTGCTTCGCCGACATACCAGACAAGGGTTGCGATACCGATTAGACAATTGGGGAAATACTGAATTGAAGGAAGAAGATTGCTGAGATGTCTCGTTCTAGAATTGCTATGTTTACATCAAATACCACATTGTCCACGTGCTGGACGTTATCAATCAGTCGCTAGAGGCCAAATGACACCAAGCTAAGTATCGCGGAGAGGACGCTCTCCCGCCCGGTATTGTGGTTGATCTTTTGCTGTCGTTCCTCATCCGCTTCCTGTCCTAATATTTTCTGCGAACCGAGCATTGGGAGTGCTCTCCATGCTTCCGAGTCGTTGCCAAGCGGCCCGTGTCTTGAGTGCGGGTGCTCGAACCCATATTGCTAGGATCCCGTCACGTGTCGGTGACATATGGAGGAACAAGGAGTCGGACATCGGAATTGACTTTGGAGCTGCTTACTTCTCAAGTTTCCGCTCTATGAAGACCTGTTTACAATTAATATTTATTTAAAGTCTCGGTTTCCACTGTCTTTCTACTACTATACTACTATGGTTCATGAAATTTCTCCCTGAATTGTCTCAACGAGTGACTTTATTGCATCGCCACTATCAAGATTCAAGTTCTCACTCGGTGATCATATCACACGTCAAAGGCAGAAACCTAACGGCAACTTACTCCTTCAACGCAAAAACAAGCAGAAATACAGCAGCCATGCCAGAAAGACGCTCATCCAGATTAGCAGCCATAAATGCAACTGCTCCAAAAACAAGCATCGCCTCTCACTTCGCAACCACCAAGTCGTCCAACCGATCGACTAAGAAACCAGTCGCCAACGGCACTTTCCCAGACGACTTGTCGAAGGAGCCTGCCAGTAAGCCTGCGCCCAAGAGAAAAGCATCCAACGTCTCGGTCGCAGCAGACAGACTCCTAGTCGAGCCACCCTCCAAATCCCGCCGCAAGATCACAACCGCATCCCTTGTCCCTTCAAACACCACACCCCGTCAAGTCACGCAGTTAGCAGAGACAGCCAACGCTCTCGAAACGCTCGCCTCTGTCCCCGTGCCCGCAAGCGATCGTGTAGTCGATTCCACCCTCACCAATGCACCTCTCATCGCCCTTGAATCGTCAGAGTTGGTTGAGAGAACACCTGTAGTGGAGACGAGGGAAGAAGAGGTTGAGTTGACTACTGGGAATGTGCTAGACAAGGCATTGATGCATCTGATTGCTGTTGAGCCGAAGTTGAAGCCTATTATCGAGAAGCATCATTGTAAGACGTTTTCAGAAGAGGGGTTGAAGGAGGCTATCGACCCGTGGGTTAGTCTTGTGAGCTCTATTATCGGTCAGCAGGTTAGTGGTGCGGCGGCGAAGAGTATCAAGAATAAGTTCATTGCGCTGTTTAATCCGGGGGAGGAGGATGTGAGCAAGCATGTCTTCCCACAACCTTCAGCCGTCTCAACAACCGACATCACCACCCTTCGCACAGCCGGATTGTCACAGAGGAAGGCGGAGTATATCCAGGGTCTGGGCCAAAAATTCGCGTCTGGAGAACTCACCACAGACTTTTTGATGAAAGCACCATACGAGGAGATATTTCAGAAGTTGATTGAGGTGAGAGGGTTGGGGAAGTGGAGTGTAGAGATGTTTGCCTGCTTCGGGCTTAAACGCCTAGACGTATTCTCTACTGGGGACCTTGGAGTACAGTAAGTACCGTTCCCCTATGTGGACAAAGAAAAGGAGGAGGTGTGGAGTGGTTCGAGCATGGCACTTCATTATGAAGCAGGAGATGAGGGTGAGTTCACGGCAGTGGAGGATGTGCTAACTGGTTGACAGGCGTGGAATGGCTGCACTAATGGGCCGCAATGTGTCGAAGTTGAAGAACGGAGGGAAAGGAAAGTGGAAGTATATGAGTGAGAAGGAGATGGAGGAGATTGCCGAGAGGTTTAGACCGTATCGGAGTGTCTTTATGTGGTATATGTGGAGGGTTGAGAATGTGGATGTTACCGTTATGGAGAAGGCTTAGGTAAACTGGTTATGTAGCACGGAAGGGAATTGAGCGGAAGGATTAGGTGGCGAGGATGGTGAGATGAAGGTTATAGTACCCACGAGGTCACGAGAAAAGGGTTGCGGGAAAGGAGTTTGTGATGCTGTCCGGTTGGTTACGGAAGGCTTCATGTTTGGCGCTCTGATGGCGTTATCTACTCTAGCGATTCGCGAAGCGGCCCGTGATGATGCCAAGTCTCAAAATAGACTTCCTCTTATCCCAAAGCAGCAAAGCAAAGCCTCCTCCTATCTGGTGCTTTGCTTTCGCATGATATGATCAGAGCGAAAGTGAAGTCATCTCAGAAAGTTCAAAAATAGACATTGTTCCCGATGTCGTCAAATTTGTCCATCATCATTTCGCTTGTTCTGGTAAGCCATGGATGTCATGCCTGTTTGGGTTAGGTTGCGAGTATAAGTAGGTGGTCTAGACGACAAATTGGCGCGGAAGTGCTGGGGTTAGGGAAATTAATTGAGATTGCTGTGGCTGAGTTGGGATTCGACGATGGAGTTCTGGAGCGAAGACCGAGATTGCTATCTTGTGCCTCATACTCGTATCGAGCGATTGCCGAACTCGTAAAAAAGCAGAGTGATTTTGAGCCTACTTCCGTACGCAGTGGGGTACGCCAAGTTGCCAGCGTGGGCTTCGAAGATGCAGACAGCGGAACGTTGTTGTGTCACGGGAAAGGATACGGGATGTGTCTCCGAGACATTGTTGCAGCGGAGCACTAACCCGACTATCATAATCTGACACTGTGGGGAGAAGCACAGCAGGAATTCCATCGCGATGTTCAATTGCTGTGTGAGGTGCTGTGTGAGGGAAACTGTTTCAAGGTGCCTGGCGTTCTGGAAATAGCGCAATAGGTATGCTAACCGGTTGTCCCCGACCACAGACCTGTCTCGGCCTCAAGGAAAGCCAAGTCGAATCTCGAGTCCGTCTCTCGCTCTGCCACGAACGCAGCAAATCTCGGAAAAACCGGCATCTCCTGTCCTCATGTCGACGTCGTCATCAGCATGGGCACCTCGCCTCATCAGGGGGGCAAAAAACTGCAACTTTGGTCTCGTTCAGGTGAAGTTCATGTTTTTGTGGATTAGTGGAGCTAATTTTGACACGATGTTCCAATTTCGTGTGGTGGTGTCAAAGTGGCCCCTTGCACGAACAGGAAAGTGATGGATGGTGTGGCTGAACCTTGCGCTTAACCGGTTGGAGAGATGTGAAGATTTGAGGTCAGAGCAGAGGTTCGCCATGCATAATCATGACGTGTGGAAAGAGGAATGCAGATCACGAGGTGACAGCCGCTGTCTCCTGCAAGAGGAGGAAAAGATAAGAATAGTTGAGATGGGAGGAAGAAGGAGAGTCGAGTTATCGTGGTGTTTTGGCTGTGTTGGCCGGTGACAGATGTGCGGTTTCGTGATCCAAGGTTCTGGTACGCGCCAGTGACTTTAGAACGCCAGACATTTGTTTTGTGCAGCCGGTTCCTTGGTCGTACCTAAGACCGTGACCAGGTCTTTCCGACCTGCCAAACTGCCGAGGCCTGTGTTTACTTGTCTGCGTCTAGGCTTGCGCGTCCACTGATAGAGGTCCCTTTACTGGTATAACGTTAGCGGGAGGTACGCTGAAGGTGGTTGAAGTGCTGTGACTTGGAGGTTCCTTCGCTTCCTTCCTGTGGCTCCATAGAGGAGGTCTGATGCCTATGAAAGTCCGCGCGTGTCACTCACTGTCCAAGTACCTGTCTTGTCTCATTTGTGCCCTGTGACACTGACGTTTGCCTGCCGTTTAGTGGCATTGACAGCCTGAAGGACGGCCACCACCACTAGCTCTCACTTGTACTGGGTACTTCTTGCACAAAGTCCTCCCTTTCATACACGCCCATGCCCATGCCCAGCCATCTCCCTATTTACAAGCCTGGCCCCCCTGTGCCTAACCCAATTTGCCAGGCTCGGCATTCCTTGTCTCGTTCTCCTTTTTCCTCTCGCTCCTCCCCAACCGCGCTATCATCAAGTGAATTTGTCTGCTGCGACTTCCCTCAATCGTGAAACAACACGCTTCACGATTACACTCGTTTACCCGCTACCCTTCTCTTTCGACTGCACATCGCTTTCGACTTCTTCTTCATACTCGCAAACGTCGTTCTCATTTCATACGAACGGCTTCAGGATTCTTCGTAATCTGTAGATAGTGAGCATCAAAAAGGTATGCCAAACAACCTCCTCGTTGGGCAATGTGGCGATAGTCCAACTGCGGTGAACAGCCTCATCCACGTCCGCAATCTGGGTCTCGTCCAGCGCTTTGCGTCCAGAAGGGCATTTCTCGAGCAATTGATCTGACTCGTCACAGTTTAACCAGCATTTTAACCACCACAATGCGCGTCAGCGTCCTTCTCCCAGTCCTTGCGGCTGTCGGCTTCGCCACTGGTAAGCTCAATTGACGTCGAATATACCCGATTGTAGGCGCTGTCTACGTGGCTCTCACATATTGTGCGTGGTCTTGCAAGCGGAAGATTACGATAACAGTGTGGTGAGGGCCGAGACGCCGAGCCATTTCACAACTGTGACGGACAACTTGCTAACTTCTCTCTCCGACAGCCCAGAAGACTCCAAAGATCTGTTCCAAGGATGCCACCATCGAGAACCAGTCCGATGCCACCAACATCGCCTCCCAGTGCCAGAAATTCGACGGAAACATCGAGATTGCCGACACTGTTGAGGGCGCCATCAACCTTGATGGTATCTCTGAGATTACGGGTGATTTGAGAGCGGTTGAGGTTGTCAAGTTGACCCAGCTCACCTCCAACAGCCTCACCACCATTGGCGGAACCATGTACCTCAAGTCCTTGACCATCATGTCCGACCTGTCCATGCCAGTTCTCGCGAAGGTCGGTGCTCTCGACTGGACCACGCTCAACGCCCTCCAGGCGTTGAACTTCCAGGCTCCATTGTCCCAGGCCAAGAGAATCTTCATCACTGATACCGCCCTCACCTCCCTCGAGGGCATCAACCTCGAGCAGGTCGACACCTTCGAGGTCACCAACAACGCTTTCCTCCGCACCATCTCCACCCAGGTCGCCAACATCACCCAGGCTTTGACCATCAACAACAACGGCCTTAACTTGAACCTCGAGCTTCCAAACCTGATCTGGGCCAACAACATGACCGTCCGCAACGTCTCCCAGCTCTCCATTCCATCCCTTCAGTCCGTCAACTCCACGTTCGGTGTTTACGGATCCTACATGGAGTCTGTCATGGCACCAAACTTGACCAATATTGGTGGTGATGTCGCTTACGTCGGTGATGCCAAGTTGACCAACATCTCGATGCCAATGTTGACCACCATCGGTGGAGGTCTCCTCATTGCGAACTGCTCCAAGCTCATGGACGTTGATGGTTTCCCAAAGCTCAAGACCACTGGTGCTGTCAACATCTCTGGTAACTTCACTGAGTACGTCTTCCCCCATTCCCTTGCACCCAGGTTCCACTGACTAACATTTTGCAGTGTTGACTTTGAGGAGCTCAAAGATGTCAAGGGTACCTTCAACGCCCAGTCCTCGGGCAACTTCTCTTGCGATACCTTCGACAAGTTCAAGGATGACCAGATCGTCAAGGGTCTCTACTACTGCAAGGCCCGTTCCGACAATGTCCAGGCTTCGGTCACCCAGACCAAGGCTGGCACTATCGGTGGTGCCTCCGAGACTGGTTCCCCAGATGCGTCCAACGATGAGGGAGCTGCTTCCGGTCTTGCCATCTCTGGCGCCGGCGTCACCTTCTTCGGCCTCCTCGCCGCTGTTCTTGCTTTGTAAGAGGTCGACATTTACCATAATGACGACTCGGGCGGCGTTCCCTCGTTTGACGCGAGAATCAACTTAGATTAATAATGTTACGGAACCTTTCGATAAAGGGGAGAGAGAGGATAGTGAGGCGATTGCTTTGGGAAGTGAAAGGACAGTTGGACGCAGGGTTGGGGCATGCTCGGGCCCGGTTTTCGATTGTACATTTGTAGTATTTTCATAGGATTAGCTTTGCTTGCGGGGATGAAGTGGATATGCATGCTACTGCGATTCAGGAAGTAGGTTGGGAATTGAGAGTATGATTCTATGCATGAAAATCAGTCAGCTATTCAGCACGTACATACCACACGAAGTGTGGCACTTTCTTTTATTGGTTTGGTTATGGTCATAAGCGTATCATCAGTAGACTACGAATGGAGGGTAATGATGATGAGAATTGAGTAGGTGTATAAGAATCTTTTTCGTCTGTCGATCGTGGTGGCTGCTTCATGTAGTGCTGACACCATTTTATTCTTTCCCCTATTTCGTAAGACTACGCTGTGGCCGCTTGTATTGCTGGTTATTATCCCATAACTCCTTCAGCCAGTCTCTTCTACCTGGTAATCCGCCCAGCGAGCCAGCGAGCGCGAACACCCTCCTTCATCAAGCTTTAGGACTCCTCCAGACCATCGTCTACATAGTGTACCACATAAACCAAAACCTTAAACCGGCGACCATGAAACTTGGAGAAAGTCTTTGCGAGAGGCCATGGCGCCTGCTGTCAATATGGCCGAGATGAGGATGATGAAGAGCTTGGACACGTATTCGAGCTTTTTGTCGGACATGTTGAAGACGGGGCCTGTGACGTTGCCTGTGGTGCGTGTCACTGTAACTGTTGAGGTGCGTAGGGAAAGGCGAGAGGTGAGTGCTGGTATGGTTCGGGTGGGAGATGGTAGGGTTCAGATTGTTGTGTGGTGTGAACGAGTGAGTTCGTATATGAGTTGAGGTGGTGAGTATGAGATGATGGATGGCTGAGGGAAGGCTGACGGCTTAGTGGAGTGAAGTAGCCATACTCTTATTCCAAGTTTTCTGGTGGGATATCTGGTGAGTAGAGTAAAGTGCCAAGTTAGAGCCTGAAGACGAACGTCACGAGCTGGACAAGCTGTCCCCGTCGAGAACAGAAGAAGGGAGGAAAGAGCAGCAAGGCTAACCCACGGGTGTTGGGGCAGGGAGTGGAGACGAGCTCTGGCTAAGTTGGATGAAGCCGCTACGTAGCTGGAACAAGACGCAAATGCGGCCCTTAACCTCGCTGCCTGTGAATCGACTCCTAGCATACTGGACGACTCAGACTAGTCTCCTTCCCATTTGCCTTCTCCGGTGCCAGCACCCTCCGCACGCTCCTCATGTTTGCGTGAGACGGATCCGTTCGTGGTGTCTAGTTCCGACGAACAGGAGGTGGCGGCAGACAGCGACGACGACGACGACGAAAGAGCGTCGTCAAGGCTCCTGAATAACTGTGAGAGTCCAAGGAGACAGCCGGACGAAGTAGAAATCGCAGAAGAAATGCGCAAGCGCAGGGCACAGAGCAGAGTTTGGGGAGGGTGGCACGTTTACAAATTATACCCTAAAAGGTGGCATTGAAGCAAATAATTCCCACAAGGGTGGCATGGCGGCAATTCGGCGTCGATATATTCCCACTGCACGATAATAGCCTTTTGGCCGACTCGGCGGCAATTACGAAGCTTCATCCTCTCGGTATACAGAAACTTTTGCAACTTCTGACTGATGCTTTGTGTTAGAACTCCAATCAATATTCGAAGTACTACCAGAACGGAAGCACGACAGAAAGCCGTCCAGGCACCGTGTCAGCTTCAAGACGCCCAACGTCTGAAGCACAACCACCAGACATGGACACAACTGCTCTTTCCATGCTCTCCGGCCATATAAGTCGCCGCTGCATTCGTTCCGTACGATCCTACACCAAGCTCAACTCCGTATGTCGATGGCCTTATATTCAGTTCACTTACCACTCTAGGACATTTTCCCATGGCAAATAGGGGCCCCCCCCACCTGGAAGCGGCGGGCACAGCGGAGCTCGCAGCTCGTGTTTCTTTCTTGCATTGTCTCGTCGGTGGTGGCCGAGACGAGAACATGATGCCGAAGGTGTCAAATAATGAGTGTGCTAAGAATGAGAACGACGCAAGTTTCTCTTTCTCATGTCCCTTCTTTCATCGCATATTTGAATTACTGCCTGAGAGACTTGTTTGAGCCCTACAGACATATGCTATTAAATCCCCAAGCTTGTCAAATGGATACGGTCGCTCTATGCGGGATGATGGTGCCGCTTATTGTTAGGACCAAGAGTTTTCATTCATCTGCAGCAACTCGCGAGCATAATCCATTTTTGTGAGTTCATTCTAATATGAAAATGACTCAATTGAAAGTCCTGTTACTTTACTTTTCATCATCGCATCGTCAAACAATTCCACCACAATCCATCCCTTAACACACATAGATTATAAACTACTTTAAAACCAACAAAGTATAACCAAAGCTTCCGTGGTCCAATGGTTAGGATTCCACCCTTCCAAGGTGGAGGTTCGTGTTCGATTCACGGCGGTTGCATAGCAAACTGGCAAAGTTATCTCACTCCCCACCCCAATAACGGGTACGAGCAAACCGTACGTTTGGTTTGTGCTATATTTAATTTTGTCAGACACGGAGAACTCGATCGATGCATTCTGAGGGTGTTTCTGTTAGGAACGGAGTTGTGGGGTTGTTGGCCGACGGGAAAAAGGTGAAATCAACCTCGACGAGCATCCAGAAACACAACAAATACTCACCATAACCTGAACCTCTATCGCCATAGAAAACACCTGCATCGTTACGTGACCATAAAATTGGGCGCAGGTAGGCCACAATCCTTGCCGGATGCCAAGCCCTCGTAAACAAACCCAAGCATGTAAATTGCAACGCGCCGACATCTCAGTTTTGATCAGACAAACGTATTAGTTAGTGGGTGAAGTATTCTCCGTAACCCAATGGGTTGATCAAAAGAGCCCCCTCACGCAATGAATATAGTGGGTTGGATGTTTACTTAGGTAAACCGGATTGCTAAAGCGCGCGAGGATTTGCTCTGGACCTTTACTTTTCCCTGACGTTCCCTTGGTGGTGATGACCGTGCGCTGCCGCCATCCCACCACCCTCTCCACAGCAAAATTTCACTTTTCACCACACACAGCAAAGCGATACCACCACCTCATCGGTGATGAGGGGGTAACAGATGACCTACGCAGGGATCGAACCTGCAATCTCTTGATTCGTAGTCAAGCGCCTTGCCATTGGGCCAGCAGGCCTGTTATTATGGGGGAACAACACAAGTGGTAAGTAATGAGATTGCCAATGGCTTCATCTTCGGCGAGACGAGGGGTTATATTATGGAGAGTCAGGTATTGGAATGGAGATAGATATGACTGATGATAAATGATAAGTAGTTCTTACATCTCGAAATCCGGGATGTCTTTCAGCTGTTATTAACGACGATGGCGTCGCCGTATGACGAGATCGTTGGTGAGCAATGGCAAGGTTTATGTCGTACAGAAGTGAAAAAAGACACGCAAATAAACGATGAATGATATATGGTATTTCAAATCTCGATGGGCTGATAGCATTCGGCTATTTGCAGTCCCACCGCGCTGTGCCTCATACATACAACTGGCATGTCGAACTGCGCGATATGATATCCGAGGCAGATCCCGAACTCCCGCTTAATGGCTCTTCACTATGTACTCTTATCTCCTGTTTTCGCTTCAGTACCATTTATTTTGGGTTGGCAACAAGTCCGGCAACGGTAGATTGGAGGTTCTTGACCTGCTGGTCGCCCTTTGGTGCCAAGACGACGTTGTATTCGAGGTCGAGAGTGGCGTTTGAATCGCCAGCAAGTGGCTTGAACTCCACTACGAGATCGTCCTTGACGGCGAAGACGGTGTCGGTGGTCAAGTATGGGTCGTCGGCCGGAAATATCTGAGTGGTGACTGGGGTGTAGTTCTCGTGGGAGATCTATGAACAGGTTAGCTTAAAATTCGACTCTGAGATTTAGATATTAACTTACCATCAAGTGAATGTGAGCTGGACGCATTGGGTGACGGTCCAAAAGCTTCAACAAAACTCCGGCTGGTCCATCGGTGGGCAGTGAGTACGCAGTTGGCTTCAAACAGTAGAACCAGTACTTGCCCTCCTCGTTGGTGCGGAATTTTCCTCTCAAGTTGTTATCGGACTGGTTCTCTGGGTCCTGGAAATCGTACTTTCCATTCGCGGAAGCCTGCCAAAAGTCAAAGACAGCATTGGCGATTGGCTTCTTGGTCTCCAAGCCCAAAACCTGACCGTGCATCAAAGTGACCTGGCCGTTCGGAGTTGGATCCTGGATGACGGAACCACCGAGCTCACGGAATGGCGCGCGAGGAGACCAGAATGGGCCGAGGATGGAGGAGGAGGTTGGGTTGCCGGTCTCGGAGGCGTGCTTGTGTGCGATCTCGTCAACGAGGGATTCGATACCGAGGACGTCGCAGATACGCTGGCCCTCGTTACGGGTTGGCGTGGTGATCTGGCCGATGGAGTTGACGAAGTGGACGCCGGTCATCCACTCATCGACGGTGAGCTCCGTCTCGCGGAGGAAGTCATGGAGGTGGCGGGTGAGAGAGCTCATGACGTCGCGAGTGCGGGCGTCGGTCTTTGGGCCGATGGTATCAATGACATGCTGGGTGAAGTTTGGGTCGAAACGAGACTCCTTCTTGAGATCTGGGTTGGCAGCGGCCTTTGCCTGTGCTGGTGGGACAGCTGGTGCAGCTTGTTGGGCGGACATTGTGGTGGTTATAGGTATATTGCTGAAATTGAAGAAGAGATGTAAGCAGCGAGACGAGATCGTGATGGTTTCTTGAATGAGGAGATAATGAGAGGAGGGACGAAGCTATATATGAGAACTTACAACAGGGGAGCATCGTACCTGCCATACACCTCGAAGTCCACTTACCATATAGGCGGCAAATGACTTGCCCGCAATTCGTCCGTCCCGTGGATTGCGAGGGCGGCAACTGGGCTGCATGTTAGACATGAGCCGATGTTCATCGTCGTCCCCAGATTCAAAGTTGCCTTGGCTGATGCGGCAGGCTTAATCGGCATCGGCTCCCCCCTTATTGAAGTGCCATCTCGACTTTGATACTGAAGAGATGGTCCCCGCACCCTAACCACGACGCGGCAGACTTGGTGGATGAGTGAACTGCTTTCAATCCACTAACATTGGTCTGAATCGAGGATTGTGGTCAACCTACCCCGCATCTCGCCTGGAAGTTGGAGATCTCGGAGGGGATCAAGTTTGTTCCTTAGGCCAGCCAAACTTTCTCCTCCACAGTGAAAGCTTAGCCCTGGGTAAACACTTATCAGCGGTACTTAAAGTCGGTAGTCTCTCAAAGTAACTCAAGATGCCGACATAATTGCCAGGATGGAGTCCACGACTGCGGAGATAGCTCGGAGGGGGAAGCGCGCGGCGGTTAATTGATGATGCGAACTCGGAGAACAGCTTCGACTGCTATCCTCAAGGTTACACATCAGACCAATGCGCCACTCCAATTCCACGCTTCAGCTAGGAACACAATGCTTCACCACTTAATGATAGGGACGTGGACTCCTCCAGGAGCCATCTTTACTGTCGCCTTTGATGACGAAGCTCTGACCTTGAAGCTGGTGAAGAGGACTGAGATTCCAACGGATGAGCCAATCTCATGGATGACCTTTGACGTGAGCTACCTCCGTTATATCCTTTCTTTGTGACCGCGCCTTCTGCCATTGAATAGTGCTGATTGTGATAAAGCATGCACGTAAGAATATCTATGGCGCTGCCATGAAGAAGTGGTCATCATATGCAGTTGAGAGTCCGGAATCGATTGTGTATAGCAAGTCTGAGCCATTTGGAGTGCCGGCCGGTAATCGCCCTTTTCTCCATTGACGATCTTGACATCCCAATCTGACATGACATAGTCGAAGCACATTCCGCCAACAAGAATACTCGCGCCATCTTCGTCCTCGCTGCTCAGAAGCCTCCATATTGCGTGTACGGCAACACCTTCTACGACCATGCCTTGTACGGAAACGTCCACTCAGTCGACGACACGGGAGCAATCAAGGAGAACATCCAAAACTACGAATATGCGCCCCATTCTGGCGTCCACGGAATGGTCTTCGATCCGAAGGAGGAATACCTGTACTCAGCTGATATGAAGGCTAATGGGATCTGGACACACAAGAAGAACGAGGACGGAACATTGGAGCTGGTTGACTTCGTCAACGCGCCGAAGGAGAAGGATCAGCCAAGATGGGTTGAGATGCAGTCGTCCGGCAGATACCTGTACGCGCTGATGGAGGCCGGAAACAACATCGCAGTATACGTGATCGATGAGAAGACGCACAAACCAGTCTTCACTGGTGTCACATATCCGCTGGTACCACCAGGTATGCTTCTTCAAAACTCTCGTCGCCAATTGGTAACATTCGCTAATTCGCCGCTCTCATAGGACTTACCGACGGCCACCCAGGACTTCCAAGCAAGATGTACCGTGGCGACGTCGCCTTTCTTTCCCAGTCCAATAAGTATCTTTTTGCGACGACGCGCTCGAACTCTCACAGCGTCTCGGGCTACATTTCTGCCTTCAAGATTGGCCCAGCTGGAGACATCGAGCGCCAGCTCTTCCTCAACCCAACACCAACGAGCGGAGGACATTCAAACGCTGTTTCACCATGCCCTTGGAACGACGAGTGGATTGCTTTGACGGACGACCAGGAAGGTTTCGTCGAGATTTACCGTTGGAAGGACGAGTCCTTGGGTCGAGTCGCGCATTTGGATATCAAGGAGCCTGGATTCGGGATGAACGCTATCTGGTACGACTAATCGTTCGCCTGTCAGTCCAAGCCAACGATTAGACCTTTCGGCCGGATATCAATGGGACCATGATCTTGAATACTCTATGTTCTGTGCTCCGACTCGAACCTACCTCAACCTCTTCGCTGAGCGCCTATTATCCCACAACTCAATTACGTATCCGCCAAATGTCTAGAGCTTCAACATTTGTGATCCAATCTACGAGTACCCCACAAAATTGTCATCGAACTGCCCCGCGAAAGCTGTGGATCCGGCTGTGTAATTAGCCACTACCCCTCATTGGCGCTGCCCCGCATACGTCAGTTCGGGGACGCATGGCAATGTGAATCGGTTCCAGAAATATTCGAGAACGCGGCTGCGAGATCGCGGCGCAAATAATCGATATACCATTGCTTGCTCCTGTTGCATTGTGTCTTTCTCGTGGATTTCTCCATATTTCGTTGTGTCTCTAATCTCTCCTTCCCTTCAACTAAGCATACCAGTCCTCATCACCACAACCCATAGTCTTCTAACAGCTTGGCGAACTCGCAATGTCATCCGAAAACGCGTCTCCTCAGCCCGGCATGCTATATGTCACCATCAAACCACAGCTATCCCTCCCACTGGACCAGTTCCACGACTGGTACAACAACGAACACGGCCCAATGCGTCTCCGCTTCCCCTTCTTCAAGAACGGTTTCCGCTACCGTGCCACCGATCTCAACAACCCAGCAACCAAAGACGCACCCGAGTGGCTCGCCTGGTACGATGTCACCGAGATGGCCGAGATGGTGAAGGAGCCGTATACCGCGCTGAGGCAGCCGCCGATCCAGAGCCAGAGGGAGAGGGATACCATGAAGCAGACAACTGTAAATCGAAAGTTTTACGACTTTGTATACGAGAAGAAGGGAGGCGACTTTAAGGAGCTTGAGAAGGTTGAGAATGAGGGCGAGAAGAACGTGTTGGTTTCCGTCTTTCAGGACCTGTATCCTGGGGAGGGGAAGAAGGAGGAGTTGCAGAAGTGGTATGAGGAGGAACACATCCCGATGTTGGCCAAGATTCAGGGCTGGAGAAGGACGAGACTCTTTGTGACCGCCAGGATTGAGGAGAAGCCGGAGGGAAGCTGGGAGTATGTTGCTCTGCACGAGTATGCCCCTGAAAATGGACTCGATGGACCGGCATACCAAGCTGCGATCTCGACGCCGTGGAGGAACGAGATACAGAAGAGTGTGATTAAGGAGAAGAGAAGGAGGACTTATGACTTATACTATACTATTGGTCCTGCACAGCGCGAGCTGAGGCAAGTGTACGAGCCGATTATCAGCACGAATGGGAAGATTAAGGAGTTCCCGGCCACAAACAACTCGACTGCGGCGATTGAGTCGTATGTCACTACGGCAGATGGTATTGACCTACCATATCGTCTCGAGGGCAACTCCGACCCACAAGCACCGCTCATCGTCCTCAGCAATTCGATCCTTGTGCATTGGGCTATCTGGGATGCTTTCGTCGCTGCTTTCCTGGCGAAGGAGGAGAACAAGAAATACCGCATCGTCCGCTACCTGACTCGTGGTCGTTCCGCGGCCTGCGGATCTCAGAAGACCACTGTCGGCTTGCTGGGCAAGGATATTATCGCCCTCCTCGACGCCTTGAGAGTACCAAAGGCGGAAACAGTCATTGGTGTATCCCTCGGCGGCGCCACGTCCCTTAATGTTGCGCTCATCTATCCAGAGAGAGTTAGGAGCTTCATCGCTTGTGGTACCTCTGCTAAGTCGCCACAAGGAAATGCCACGGCGTGGGGTGAGCGCATTGAGCTTGCGACGAAGACCGGAGCCGCCAACGCGGACGGAGAGAAGTTGGTAGGCGACGACTTGGCAGAGATCACGACCCGCCGCTGGTTTGTGCCTGAGAACTATGAGGATGCAGCGCTTGCTGCCAAGTTCGAGTCTATCAAGCAGATGGTGTCGAACAACTTGTTGGACGGGTTTGCAAAGAGTGTTGAGGCGCTGTGGGAGTATGATATGACGTCACAGCTAGCTGGGTGCAAGGTGCAAGCGGGTATCTTTGTTGGTGCGAAGGATGGTGTACTGCCGAAGAGTATGAGAGAGTTGTCGACGAAGATCCCTGGCGCAAAGTTTGTGGAGATTGAGAATACGGGACATTTGCCGATGGTGGAGAAGCCGGAGATCTTCGCTGAGGAGGTTTCTAAGTTCTTGGCGCAGAGGAGGAAAATGTGAGTAGACAGGCCGAACGACTTATTAGCATGAATATCAATGACGCAGCCGTTCATACACTCAATTGGCGAAGTTTACACCACAGTCATTGACGTTATTGAACCCCCCGATAGATGATTTATGATGAGTGAAGCTACTCGAGGTCTCGACTCGAAATAGACATTCAACATCGGTGCCGCCATAGAGCATATAAGCAGCGCCAGCGTGCTCCACCAATGCCTCCTCCTCAGTATCAAACACACACCAGCTCCCAATACAAGCCTGCAAGTCAAACACCACCCAAACAACTTAAAACCAACCACCGTGTCTAACAATCCCCTCAACAACGGGTATAACCTCCTCAGCCCCAACCTCGGCGGCCCTTACCAACAACCAGAATATCATGCAATGGGGTGCGTCCTACCAGGGTGTCGGGCAGACGCCTGTATACAGGAACTATTCTCAAGCAGGAAGTGCGTGAAAATGGAAATGAGGGAGGTGTAAGGACGCGTGAAGTTCTTGGAAGGCGTAGTAGTGGGTTGTTGGAGATAGGCCGCAATATCATGGCTGCAACGTGTTAGTTCCGAACTTTGGCAAGCATGTGATCCACAAAAGTACGAAGGCTTCTAACCATCTCTTGTAATTAGGTGTACATCAACGCAGTATATCAATGGGAACTTACTCTAGTATAACGTGGGCGGCTCCGCATGTGTGCTGGTATCATGATCCTGTCTGCAGGACTCGGCTCATATTTGGACCCCGGTAGACTTAACCATTTCCTCACCCGAGCGCCGTGACTATTTCCAAGTTAACGTAGGTTAAGTGTCCGCTGAGTAGTCATTCCCTTCGTCCGCAAGCCTCCGTTCTTGCGCCTCTAGCTTAGCCTTTGCATCTGCGTTTGTTAAACCGCACAGATGCTACAAACAGCAGCGTGGCTGCTCGACAAGCCATCGCCTCACCCGCGCCGCGCAAGGTCTTGGCCCGGGTACACAACAACATTTTGCTCAGCACCCCACAAAGGCGCTGCCACAAATTACTGGCACCCAGCTAGTCTCTAAGCATTATTCAAGTACCTTAATTGTACATCACCGCCAGCCTTGCCGCCCAAGTATTCACGCTGCCATTTCCCCAAACGGTGTGGCTACGGGACAGTTGTCAAGGTCAAATTTCCCACGGTCAAATATGAAACTTGCAGAGGCGTTGCTGGTATCATGGTTCCCCCCACTTTTTGCTGCAAGGTATTGAGCGGCGTTCCTAATTTGTGCACATGTTGAGGATTTCCATCATGTTAGGGTAATAACAAGGCGCTCCATTAAGTCGAGGTCAAGACAACCTCGACTGCCGCAGTACACACCTCATGGTTGTCTTTCCAAGACATGAGACCCGTGTCCGGGTGCCAACTGAGCCACCCACCTAGCCGTTGGACTGTGGGGCTGGTTGCGAGCTAGCTTAGCCTCTTCTAGCACCACCAAAAAGGTACGTTCATGCTACTTAAGCTCACCGTAGCAATTGGCAAAAAAATAATCAAAACATACAACAGTGGGTATTTGCTGGTGGTCACCCACCCAACTACTACTCCATTGATCTGGAGCAACCACTTGCTTTTTACTTCGGTTGGTGACATCCGGCCTAGTGGGTGAGCGTCGCCGCCTCAAGTTTTTGATGCTCTCACGATAATCCGGTTATCCCCCTCAGCTTCGTGCTGGCGACCACGTCAACAACGCAAGATGCGGATCTCGTATTGTGACGCGATGGACGCGATGCACCGCGACTTTAGATGGCCATGGGCGGGTGAGCGTGGGTGAGCGAGGGTGAGGCTTGAAAGTAGTATAATAATAATAATAAATTCTTACGCCGTTTCGGCCGTCTGGCCATGCGGAACTTCTATAATACATGTGTAGGATAAATAAAAACCTCG
>RCNJ01000137.1_pt1 | contig 61537 bp, 66 predicted proteins | sample 2041171 | NCBI WGS metagenome assembly RCNJ01 (sample SAMN09708213, study PRJNA481090) | feces metagenome | biome: feces | host: Pygoscelis adeliae | place: Antarctica: Rookery Lake | collected 2010-03-01 | reverse complement strand
TTCCACAAACTAATCTCTGGCCCTCCCCTTCCAGGAGCGGGCCTACTCTATATACTGATTCCAGGTCCCATAGTTCCCGCCATCGAGTCAGTGGTGTCCCGGTGGTGCATCTACGGAGGGGATTGCCAAACGCGTTTGTTTGCATTCCGTCCCGCAGCCGCCTCACCGCCGGGTTGCTGCCGTCCCGATGCCACACACGCTTGTTTGCCGTTGCGCCCTCACCCGTTGCCCACGGGTCGGCTGTTACCGTCAACACCACACATTTGATGCAGCTATTACAGGTATACCAGACTTCTTTCACCATTTTCTTACACATGACAGAAATTGTATAGAAATCCCTTTCGCCCTTTTTAAAAAAATTCTATCCTTTTCCCCTTGTTCCAAATCAATTCTTTATGCTTATCAAACACAAATACAGGGTTCAGAAAACTTGAAAAACTGAGGGGATGTAGTGGAAACTGAGAAAAACTTCTAAAACTTTCAAGAATTTTCCAAGACAGCTTTTTTTGGCAGAATATTCTAGATAACTGTGGCATAGTTGAGTGCAACAAATGTCAGGACAGTGTAATAAGGAGCGTGTAGTAATGGTGGAACAACTGAAATAATGGTGCGAAGTTGGAAATTGCTTATGCAAGATTTGCGTAAGTTTTGGCATTCTGAGTTTGAAGGCTGTTGGAGTGAAACAAAATGTCAATATGACAGCTTAGACTGCCAATGTCATTAATTTCCCAACTTACTTATACACCAAGAGAAGAACTTCAAAGCCCCTCCGAGCTAATATGGACAAAATGGATGAAAGGATGCTTGCACCACTCTTGCCAACAATCTGAACCTAAAAACGGTTTGACTGTGGAAAAGCACTCTCATAACTTTTGGAATCTGGGTTTCCAGAGAACCTGATATGGTCAGCAACCGCTTTGAGCAGCAGCAGAATATGAAGCTTACACAGTATAAGAGAACGGCTTTAGCTTGACCTGGAGCTGCCCATTCTTCAGAATGGTCCTGAAAACCCCCCTGCAGAAAGTCATGAAGCCCTCAGCCTGTACCTTGTTTTTTCTCTTGACAAACACCTCAACTGTGGCTGAGATGCCGAGCTGGTTAACACCGTGGAGGTTCATGAAGAGGTTGTTGTAAAGCGGTGTATTGTAGATGACACGATTGCTAGCAACGAAGAGATCGACAACATCATAGAATGTCACCAAGCCAAAGAATACAGCTGGAAAGTTGGACGGCGTTGCGGGTAACGGAGTGGCTGTGAGAGGCAAGATCAAAAGTGAAAGTAAATCTTTGCTGGATTACTGTCACAACCTAACAACATAACAACATAACAACATAGCGGCAACACCGGCCTTATATGGGTGGTATCACTGCTCTTTGACTACGGAGTACGTCGCTAACGGAAACCTCGTATGCGCAGAACCGTAGCTGTAAGAAGCGCTGCCGAGTAAGCGGGATTTTGCAGAATGTCGGCTGCAAACGGCGCCTCGCAGATGCCGCCGAAGCATGTTACGAAGGCGGACTCGAGGCATGGAAGGAGGCTAGCCCAGGAAACAGAGGAATTACCAAGCCGAAGTGGCTCTGCAATGGCAACCAATAGAAGTCGGACTGTTTTGGTGAGGCTGCAAGAGCGGCTCGGCTTTGCCAAGATCTCGGTCGATTTTGTGGCAAAAACTTAACTTTAACCCCCGACGGCGCCTTAAATAGTGGCTTAAAAACTACAAAATATATGCCATGCCCCCGATCGACTTTGTAAAGGTTTGGTTTAGCGAAAACAGCAGGTTGAGTCCTCAAAACATGCCAACTGGTTCCCTACTCTGACTATTCAGATTCAATCACTTCAAAATCCTATTCATCCTCGTCCTTTGGTCCGTACTTATCCAACAGGGATTCGATGAGCCTCATGGCGTTTGATCTATACGTCCCTTTGATTCCCTCAAATATGAAAACATGATTGAGCTGATGATATCTGCGATAGTTAGCTCTACATCCTCATGAAGACAACTCAGAGCGGTTCACTCACAACATATACAGATCCATCCTATCTTCAAACTCCTCCACGGGCTCATCCTTCCCCCCAATCTCCTCAAAATAAGTCTCATACACCCTCCCAAACCCGCCAAAAACCTTCATCCCACCAAGCTCAAACTCATTTTGGGCGTAGCAAGCACTAGGGTCAAAAATAACATCTCTGACCTTACCATCTGCATCCTTCACCTTACCCGCATTACCCGCCCACAAATCGCCATGAATGAGGCTTGGTCTTATTGGGCCTCCAGCACCTTCTTTCCCCATTGCCGTTCTAAGATGGCCGTCTCCTAGCAGCCTAGGCACCACAACCCTAATGACTGTATCAAGCAGCGCCTGAAGCTCCTCGTTCTCATCCGCATACATACTCTTACTCTTAATTTGCTGTCCGATTCTCCTCAGCCGTTTCTCGCCATAGAACTCAGCCCATGATGCCATCCACGCATTATCCTGCTCCGTCGTCCCACAGCCTGTCTCCGTTAGCTTTTGCACCTCACCTCCACCGCCTCTTCCTCGTCCTCTTTCCCAATTTCGAGGTACACGATTCAGGGGAGCTTGAGCGCGTACAAGTAGGCAGCCAAAACCCAAAGATAGCTTTTTCAAACCCGTTTGGTACTGGCACTTTTGCTTTATGCATCCTCGCCAATTTCTTCGCAAACTCCTTCCCAGATCCTCCACCATCATGCGTAAGGTTGAGGAAGGAGGTCACCAGGAAATATCCCTCCTTCTCCATCGGTCCATGCGTCACCGGCTCATTACAGAATTTTTCCTCCTCCATAGCGAGGATAATGGCTTTGAGGCTCTCAAATTCGCCTTCAAAAGCGCGGCCGTCTGATCCGTCGCCGATTTTGACAAAGAGTTCGCATACGCCCGAGCCGTCAGGCGAGGCATGGAGCTCATCCGGAGAGCCAGTTGAGGTCTCTGCGTCCTGGCTTGTCTCCTTTCTCCCTACAACTCTGAGATTCTCTGAGAAGTTACTTTGGTTCAGCAATTTGATACTCCAATTTCTGTGCGGCTTCAGTCTTGAAAGCTCACGTAAGATTGCTGGGTCGAGATGTCGCATTATGATTTTATATCTCGTTTCAAAGATCGAATGATTGTCGGGGCATGCGGCGCGGAGACTCGTAGGGGTCGACAATACTGTTAGGGTCGAGAAGATTCGAACTGAACATAGAGTAGAGTAACATAGAGTAGAGTAAAGGTTTGGGGTGGATCTGGCCCTGGGTAGTTAGCTGGGATTTCGGGGTGATGATGTGATTGGTGCGAGGTGTATCGTCCCTCTTACGCTTACTACCCCTCAAGGTTGCGTCGCGGGCCCCGCATGACGTCGTCATCTCGGGTTTATTTCGACCTCGAAGCCACAATAACGAGAGTGCAACGGACATGATAATTGGGAAGATCAGCAACTGCATCAAGTTCTTAATTGACGAGAAAGAATGTTACGAGTATACTCTGTTGATAAAATTTCACGCATGAAGCTCAGCGCGACCATCTACTTAATACGCTTGGCACTGAAAGCGCCGCACATCTTCATCAAAGGCTTTCATGAAGCTAAGCGAGTTCTTATCTTTAAGAGCTATGCTAGTCATCGGCTCATCACCTTGTGAGCTTTCTTTGGCTCTTGGCAAGATCTTCTTTATTACCGTCCGACACTCTAGTATTTTTACCTGTGAAACGCCGGTCGCACGCTCGTACCACGACGTATACTTGATACAGCGTGGGCTCCTTCAATGGTGTTCCAACGAGCCAGTGACTTCAAAATGTCGTTCTCTCCACCGTCAGGACCTCGTTCGGTTGACCCTCCTCCCTCTCATGCACAAAGCCCTTACAACAGCGGACCCAGCTTCGGCTTCGGCGCATCCAACCACGGATAAATCCTCTGCAACGCCCCTTTCTCCCTCCCATCATGCTCCAGCACCGTCACCAAATCCCTAAGCTGCACATACTTCCCCCCATCCCTATCCTCCCTAAACCCACCCATCCTATTCTTCCCATCCTGCGTCAACCTAACCTTCTCCGGCGGACCTCCCAAAATCCCACCACCATCCAGACTCGCCCTCGGCGTGCTCGCTCCACTAGCACCGCCAGAATCCATCCAGGAGTACTTATTCTTCTTCTTCCCTCCAAACAAAAAGGTAGCCGTGGTAGCGTTGGCCTGTGCGTGGCTGTCAACAAGAGACTGCTTTCCCTTGTCCTGCTTTTCGCGCTCTTTCTTCGTGAGCGGCTTTGCGCCGGATTCAGGGGCAATGGACCCTGGGGTTGCTGGAGTGCCTGGGATGGCTGTTGGGTTAGCGAGACGTGCTGCGCGCTTGGCGAGGCGCTTCTCCTCGAATTCGCGCTCCTTCGAGGCAGACTCGCGGAGGGCTTTGATGAGCTCGTTTGTCATTTGGAGGGTGCCGCCGACTGGGGTTGGTGGGGTTGGAGTTGGGAGGCGGCCTGTGTCTGTTAGTGTCTAGCCTATTGCCTTCAGGTTTGGAGTCTTACCATTGGGTTGGTTAGTGCGTGGGCTGACTGCACTCTCAAACCCTGCACGTTGCCCATTCACCTGCACAATCGTGCCAGCCGCAGGAGATTGAGCGACCGCGACGTCGGCATACTCAACTGGAACGACTCCGTGAGATCCGATTCTGCGACCACGAGACACAGCAACGACTTCCTCAAGCAAGGTCCTCATTCTCGTGTTGGTAGCCAAAGACATCAATGCAAGTTGATCTGCGAGCGCAGTATCGGCCGGTAAGAAGTTACCCGTAACAAGCACCATAGCACCATCTGGTCCTTTCTCCGTCTTAATCGCCTGCGTGGTGTTGAACTCATGTGGAAGCTTGAGCTGTGGCATCTTGCCATTATCGGTGCTCAAGGTCAGTCCGTTCTCACGGGCAATCTTGTCCATCTTCGACCACAATGCTCCGACATGGGTATGTGGATGATTCAGCTCGTGCTGCCTTGACTGGGCCAACCTTGAGGTGGCTGAACGCCAAGCCTGGTCTGCAACCTCCTTTTCGATCTGTGTCTGAGACTTCTTGTCCGCTGGTACACCTGGCTGGTTGGCTGGTCCAGATCCATAGAAGGAGTCGGCATCGCCTGGAGCGAATTGGTTGAAGGCAACACCAGTGGTGCTGTTCAGGCCCTTGCCGAATGTTGGCTGAAAGTTGTACGATCCAGTCTGGAAGCTCATGGCAAAGGCCTCTTCGGCCCTGAGATCGACACCAGCATTTGCCAAAACATCCATTTGGTCATCGTTTGCATTCTCATCCTTTGCCGGAGCTCTAAATGGTGGGCCTGGTGGTGGACCCATTGTGCCTGGGTGCTGCGGTGGCTGTGGCTGTGGCTGTGGCTGTGGTTGGACGTAGTTGCTCTGACTTTGATATTGAGGTTGTGGTGGCGCGTAGTTTGGCTGAATGTGTGGTGGTGGGTGATGAAGATTATTTGGTTGCACTGGTTGATAAGTAGAAGGTGGTGGAGGTGCTGCAGTATATGGAGATGCATGCACCAGAGGTGATTGCGCGCTCGAAGGTGTCGTGTAAGGCCCTTGATATCCTCCTGGTGGTTGATTTGGATAGTGGCCGACCGGCGAAATTGCTGACGGTGGTGCTGAGGTCGTAATCGGACTAGCACTGTATGGTGAGTTATTATATGGTGAGGCCGGACCAGAACGTGGATCTGGAGAGACGCGTTGACGTTTTGCAGCTGGTTGACCGTTTCCGTAGTATGCTGCAGCGCTGTTGGTATTTACATTTAACTGCGAGAAAGGCGCCGAGTTTGGAGTAAACGGTCTTGGAATGCCACCTTGCATTGGCGGTTGTTGCGAAGTGTTTGGTTGCATAGCATATTGGTTCTGGGTGTATGGCTTCGGTTGCGGCGGCTGTAATTGGTGTTGCTGCTGCTGCTGAGGATTTGGCTGTGGTGGTGGCGGTCCTTGGCCCTGGGGTTGCTGTGTGGTGGGTTGCTGGATATGTTGCGACGACTGTTGTGGTGGTGAAGGACGTTGAGCTTCACCTTGTGGCTGCTGCTGGTTCTGCTGGTTTTGCTGCGCTTGCTGCTGAAACTGAGGCAGGTGCTGAGCTTGAGCCGGTTGCTGCGCAGGATGCTGAGGAGGCGATTGTTGGGTCTGCTGGTTTGGCAGAGATTGTTGCTGTTGCTGCGCCTGAGGGTCCTGGTGCTGCATTGGCGGCGACGATTGGGGCTGTTGGCCAGACATTGTCTGTTCCGGAATACTTCGGCTGATCTTCGATGTCGTTCGTGGTTCTGTTGTCTGAATTGGATTTGGGTCTCTACGATCTCGTACAATCGCGAAAGCTAGCTCATAGCTCTGCGCGACCGAGTTTACTCGCTTCGGGTATTACACGCAACAACTTATGGTCCAGAGCTGGATCGCGGCCGGGAGCTTTTTATGTTACAGGAATCAGTTACAGTATTGAGGTAATGCTGTTTACATAAACCGGTATAGTAACTGCCGCGATGTCGTTGATGCCGTCGCCAGACGAGCTGTCGAACGCGAAAACCACAAGGTATGTCAGCCTTGTCACGTGGCAGTGCCCAAAATCCGGAATTGGCAGCCCAACTCCTACTGGCGTCGATTTAGACGCGACGAGGCTCCAAGAACTCTCGACGACAATGGATCGCCCGAAACTCTCGAACATATACAACACACCGTTCAGCTTTATATCAAGTAGTATCCCGAGTTATCGCAGTTCCGCATTGCACGAAAGATATCATAATCGAAGATCCTTACCAGGTTGACCCAGCGACAACGAAAACAACGAAGCGCTTCCGAGCGCAATTGCGACACGAGAAGCACAGCTTCGTAATCAAATCGTTCTGCGCACAAGTTCGCTTAAAGATCGATCATAGTATCGTAAGATGTCCTCTTTTAAGAGGAAAGTAGGGGACATGGCCTCAAAGGCTGAGGAGGAGCCAGTGGACCCGAATGATGAACTGATGTTCCTGGCACTTGGTGGAGGAAACGAGGTTGGGAGATCGTGTCACATCATCCAGTACAAGGGGAAGACGGTCATGGTAAGTTGTAATCATGTTCAGAGGGAAGATTCAGATACTGACTAGTTAACAGTTGGATGCCGGAATGCACCCTGCCTATGATGGTCTCTCTGCACTTCCTTTCTACGACGACTTCGACCTCAGCACAGTCGACGTGCTCCTGATCAGCCAGTAAGCAGCACTCTTTCATATCCTTCAGCTTTATATTCCTTTCCTTGTTATCACTTGGGCGACGCCTTTTATTTTCGCTACGCAACGATTTAGAGGAGAAATACGGGAAAGTTGTCGTCAGAAGCACATGTATAGCAGAGATCAATACAAAACATTACCCAAGATATGCACGTTTGATCCCACGATGACTATCTGTGCTTGCGCCAGAAGGATACGTCTATGTACATAGAAACCAACCTCCCTTTTCCATCCCAGCTGCCACCACGTCCTCGGGCAACAACTGCACCACAGAACTGACACTCGCCCAGTTTTCACATCGACCACGCCGCCTCCCTCCCCTACGTCCTCGCCAAAACCAACTTCAAAGGCCGCGTCTTCATGACTCACCCCACAAAAGCGATTTATAAATGGCTAATCCAAGACTCCGTCCGCGTCTCCTCCAACTCAAGCGCCGAATCAAGTTCCACCCCCTACACCGAAGCCGACCACCTCAACACCTTTCCCATGATTGAAGCCTTCGATTATTACACCACGCATACTATTGCGGGCATTCGCATAACTCCATTACCTGCGGGTCATGTGCTGGGCGCAGCGATGTTTGTGATTAATATTTCAGGGTTGAATATCCTGTTTACGGGCGATTATTCGATTGAGCCAGATAGGCATCTGATTTCGGCGAGCGTACCACAGGGCGTAACAATCGATGTTCTCATCACCGAGTCAACATATGGAATAGCCTCCCATGTTCCGAGGCTGGAGCGCGAGCAAGCACTGATGAAATCCATCACATCCATCATTGCTCGTGGTGGCCGTTGTCTCATGCCTGTCTTCGCCTTGGGTCGTGCGCAGGAGATCCTGCTCATTCTGGATGAGTATTGGGACCGCCATCAAGAGCTGCAAAATATACCGATTTATTATGCGTCTAATTTGGCGAGGAAATGTATGTTGGTTTATCAAACATACGTCGGCGCCATGAACGAGAATATCAAACGTATATTCCGTGAACGTATGGCTGAAGCGGAGAAGGGTGGGAAGAATGGCGGACCATGGGATTTCAAGTATATCCGCTCGCTCAAATCCCTAGACAGATTCGACGATGTTGGCTCATGTGTCATGCTTGCCTCGCCTGGTATGATGCAAAACGGCGTCTCGAGAGAGTTATTAGAGAGATGGGCACCAAGTGATAAAAACGGTGTCGTCATTACTGGTTACTCGGTCGAGGGCACAATGGCGAAATCCATCATGCAAGAACCGGATACAATCCCAGCAATCATGAATCGTCGTCGGGGCGGCGCAGAATCCCTGGAGAGGCCGACCGTACCCCGCCGCTGTTCAGTACAGGAATTCTCTTTCGCAGCCCACGTCGACGGTGTGGAGAACAGGGAATTCATCGAGCAGGTCAAAGCACCTGTCGTCATCTTGGTGCATGGCGAGCAACACAACATGATGCGTCTCAAATCCAAACTCCTCTCCCTCAACGCCGGCTTAAAGGATAGTGAGAAAGTAAAGGTATTCTCACCGCGTAACTGCGACGAGTTACGTATCCCCTTCCGCGCCGACAAGATTGCGAGGGTGGTAGGGAAATTGGCGCAAATGCCACCGCCTACTCTGAAGGATAATGAGGATGGGACGGAGACGATGGAGTTTGAGACAAAGGATGGCATCATGTCTGGAGTGTTGGTTGAGAACGATTTTAAACTGAGTTTGATGGCGGCGGAGGATTTGAGGGAGTATGCGGGTTTGACGACGACGGTGGTGATGTGTAAACAGCGTTTGCGTCTCTCTGCTGCTGGTATTGATTTGATCAAGTGGGCGCTGGAGGGGACGTTTGGCGCTATTGAGGAGGTGCGGGAGAAGGTTACCGAGATCGACACACAAGCCAATGGCAACAGCACAGAACCAAAGCCGGTAGCCTACAGGGTCATGGATTGCGTAACAGTTGAGTACCAGCCAGATGGAGAAGTGGACATCGAATGGGAAGGCACAATTCTCAACGACGGTATCGCCGACGCCGTAATGGCGGTCTTATACTCCGTCGAGAGTTCACCGGCGGCGGTCAAGCAGTCGAGTAGTAAGCATAAGCACGACCACGGCCACAGCCACGACGAAGGTGAGGTCAAGCTGCCAAAGCGCAACCCTCACGCCCACCTTACTCCCGAAGAGCGGTTATCGCGACTCTTCCTCTTCCTTGAGGCACAGTTTGGATCCGAGGCTTTGACGCCTATCGCGAAGCCGAAACTCCCTTCCAACCTCCTCACCGCGAGCGGAGCGAGCCAAGCCAAAGCCGCGCGAGATGGCGAAGAAGCAGAGGAACCAGACGAAGCGAAGGAGGAGTTAGAAGAGGCGGAGAAACAGGAGTTAGAGGCGCTGCATGCGATGGGCATCCCGGTGCCGGGTATAGAGATAAAGGTCGATAAGATGGTTGCGAAGGTGTGGCTGAAGGATTTGGATGTTGAGTGCGGGAATAGGGTGTTTGGGGATAGGGTGAGGGCGGTTGTGGAGAGGGCCGTAGAGGTCATTGCGCCGCTTTGGGCATAGACGAGGTAGAGTCTATGGCTGAAATGCACGCTACCAACCGGGACGGTGGGGGTGGGAGGCGTTATGGTCAGGAGGAGATAGATTGTGGGATCTTGGGGTTGTTTGGAAGTTGATAGCACGGTAACATGATGTGCTTACTATGCTGTCATTTGATTGGATTTTTGAGTGACGTTTTGACGTTTTGTGCTAACCGGTTGGTGTTGTGCAGCCAATGATGTGATTTGTAGCATCACCATCAATTGCCCCCGCACTGTTTCCATCGTGACGGTCACAAATTCGTGAACCGGTTAGCGTCGTCGAGCCGAAATTCTAAGTCCTAAGCTCATCGTCTACTGACCTCTTTGCCCTTCGGGTCAGTCGCGGTGCCTTAATCCCCCAAACAAGTCATTGACTGATGGTCGGAACTTTCCCACGTCGCCGAGTTCATCTTCATCCAACCAGTCAGCCACCCAATTAGCCACCAACAGCGTCAGCGGAATAAAGATGCCCGAGCAAATGGATGTCGATGCAACTTCATCTAAAAGGGGTATACCCCAGACGCCAATTCGCAAACGAAGAGCTTCTTCGATTGACCTTCCGTCTCAACCGAATCGAAAAGCTAGGAAGACCAAGTTCGACGCCTGATCTCGGAGCGAACAGTTTGAGTTCCAGGACAGGATGTAGCATGAACCCTTTGATATCAATTGGCATGGTCATGGTATTATGCCACCATGGGACACCGTGCTTAAAGAGTTCAGAGCAACTTGCGATACCCAGCGCGAACTAGATTATCGAGCAGGATGGGTTGATATGAATGTAGAGTGATCATCAATTCGGCGACACAGACAACTTGTAGGGAAATCACACGGTGACTAGCACCGCAGATTCATGTAGAACTTTACAAGTAATTCGGTTTTGCTTAAGACAACCAATCCCACATTCGCTACTCCACGCCTGTCCGACTGGGAGGAGTTCACACGCGGCACGAATTGAAGACGAAGGGAAAATAGTAGAAGAGAGATAGGCTCATAACCTACCGTATGGAAAGACCGATGACAACCCCAGATCTCTTAGCAGAAAACACCACGAAATTATACGGCAGATATGGAGAGGTGAACATAAGCCCTCTTAATCCGGACGTGGCATTGTGTGTAGCTGTCTCGATCAGCTGTTGCGCATAGCAAATTCTCTCCTTCGGAATCGTAGCGTTTGCCGTATCAAAAGTTATACGATAAACACCGGCTAAGGAGGTATCATAAAAGAATTAAACAAACGCAAAGTGTGCGCGACAGCGAGTTCGCAAGTGCGGAAACAACCTCGCCTGCCTTTGAGCGCCTTCTGACCAGCCCCGAGGACTTCGATGGTCGTCTGGTAAACTGGAATTAAGACCCGAAACTGAATGGCGCAAGCTTATATAGAAGAAAAGAAGCTTTGGTGAGAAATACGGCTGATAAGAGAGATGCGGAGGAGTGAGTTGGCCACCGGCTAACCTAAGAGTATCGGGCAGATGGGAAATGGATGATAGCGTCAACGTTCTGCATTATAGTAGCCGTAATAAACTATATACGGCCATTGCCTTCTCAGACCGACTGACCACTGAACACACTCACCTAGCCGCTTACACGCATCTCGAACCATAATCATCCCCATCATTCCCTACAAACATCAGCAACCCATCGTCCATAAACCCTACTCCTCATCCTTGAAAACAATGCTAGCCAACGCCATCATCATACATACAATCGCTCTTATCCATAACGCCTCTACCTCCTCGCCATATCAGCCCTCAACAATTGCTCCCTCAACTCACTCTCACTCAGCGGACCCTGCCCATTGACCCCAAACAACCCACCACCTATCCCACCATTCCCTATCCCCCCAGAACCCATACCACCACCAGCCATCCCACCACCGCTATAACTCGCGCTCCTCGCTCCGTATCCCACCCCAGTCTCTAACGCAGGCAAGTCCACAAAGCTCGTTGCCCCGGCACTGAAATAATCGTTCTGGTTCTGATTCTGACCCTGCACGCCATAAGCAACAACACTACGATTCTGTGGCGCCTGAGAATTGGATGATAAAGTGTTGGACGTCAAGGAGGCACGTGTGCCTCGCCCGTAGTTCTCTATGCTATAAGGGTTTCCACGGCTGGCTTGTTGTTGAGGTTGGTTGTAGCCGTATCCAGCTTGATTTGAGCCACCCATGGAGTTCAATCTTTGCGCTTGGTTTTGAGCTTGCGGCTGGTAGTAGAGGTTAATGCCTGCATTGCTTTTTATGGGGCTGCGATTCATGCCGCCTCCTCGCTGTTGTGCCATGTTGCTTCCTCCTCGTGCGGCGCCTAGTGTGCCGCCGATCGTGTAGCCAGTGGGCGACTGGGTGCTTTCTGCTCTGTCGCCTTGCAAAGTTTCAAAGCGTGCGTAGTGGGCCTCGAGACCTTGCGGCTGTGCCCTTGATGCTTGAGTACCGGTGCCCATCGAGGAAGAAGCCGGTGCTGCCATGAGTGCCTCGATAGACTGGAGGGTATTACCCATCGATCCGGTGTTGCCCATTTGAGGAGAGGTGTAAGGATTCGTAGACATGCTTGAAGACCTTTGTGGTTGCGTTGAGCGAGACTGATGTTGAGATTGCTGAGATTGTTGGAGGTGAGGAGAGGCAGATATTGTCTCGGTGTTTTGCAATGAAGGATCAATACCCGAGTTACTGTTCGCCGCATTTGAGGTCCCAATGGCTTTCGGAGCCTGCTCCTTGCCCTTACGCTGCCTCTTTGGCGGTGGAGGTTTGATTGTGCTCGTGCTCGATGCCGGTGCCGCGATCTGTGGCTGCGGTGCAGCAGGCGCCCTCGCATTCAGCTGTTGCGCGAGCATTTCAGGAGTGACAACCCCCGCCGGCGCCGCATGAGTTTTTTCTGCAGCTTGCTCGGCACCAGCTGGCTTTGGCTTAGCACGGCTCGGCCTCTTCTTCTTTGGCACTGCACTCGGTCCTTCCGGTACAAGCGCCCTGTTTTTTCTGAACGCCTCCAGCACAGCTCTTTCTTCCGCCGAGAGATCTGCTGGCATTGCGCCGCTGACTACCGACTTTGCCCTGCTTTGTGCCGGTTTCGTTGTTGCTTTGGGTTGTACTGACGTAACTGGCGTTGGCGGCGCGCCGTCCTTAGGCTTGGTTTTTGAACCCGGCGGACGGCCGACTTTGCGCTTTACTGGCGGTGCAGCTGGTTGTTGGTCCTCACCTTCTATATCTTGCATCATTGAGTCTCCGCTTGATATCTCATTTCCATCCGCGTCCCTCTTCTTACTGTTTTTCGAGCCTCGCGGCCGTCCCGGTCGCCTTTTCGCACTAGTTTGAGGAGCAGCATGCCCATTCACTTCATCCATCATCACAATATCGCCTCCATTCGCATCTCCACCTCCAGCGCCATCCTGGTCACCGATCCCTATATCGATCCAATCTTCGTCTGCTGGATCATCGACATCATCAGCTCGTATTGGGTTGTTGTTACTCAGCCCAGTGGTGCCATACTTCACGCCCTTCTTGATCCCCTTATCCTTTCTTACTTTACTAGCTTTACTTCCTTTCGGCCTACCTCTAGGTCTCTTCCCTTGAGGTATCGGCGCCGGCTGTGGCGCTTCCGCTGTGCTTGCCCAACTTCTCCTCTCCAGATCTGGAAATATCTCGCTCAGCCATCCCACAAACAAAGCACCGGTACCGTTTGCATCCGCGGAATCAGAAAACAAGCCATCTTCAGGAGGTGGAGCACCAGGTATGCCACCAAAGAACGCCAGCGCCTTGCATATTTGATCCACCACCGTCAAAGGATTTATACTCCTCAGCGTGGTCAACAGCCGTGCTTGTTCCCACTTCACTTCCTCAGGAGTCATCATCTCTGTCCGATGCACAATCTCTTTCGGTGGTCCTGGTGCGCTTATGCTCATTCGTCTCATCATCGACCCATCCATGCCCATGGAAGCACGGCTTTGGCTCGCACTACTTAGTATAGGCTCCCATGCTCCATCACCATCCACTCTACGCCTCTTTATCGGCTTTCCACCTCCTTCTTTATCACGCGCCGCCTCTCTTGCTGCTTTGGCAGTATTTTCGCTCGTCCTTTGTGCCGCCTCTCCTCTCGACTCTCCAGCCTTGCCATCGCCAAGCGCACCAGACATATCCATATGCATAACCGAGAAGTTCCCGTTCCTCATATCCGTCTTGCCCTTCAACTTTCTCGGCACTGGATTGCGTACTCTGCCGTCGCGATGTTGGCTAAGCTTGCCTTGGGGTATTATAGGTGTGGTGAGATCGAGTACTCCAAATCCATTGTTCATGCCATGCTGTATTGTGCTGCGGCCAGATGGCAGTGTAGCCTTTGCGCTCGCCGTTCTTCTATGCATTGCGCCGCCGACAGCCTGTATCGCGGCGTCCGCCGTTATTGGTGATATTTGTATTGGTGAGCTGTTCGGCCCATTTGTCGCGACGCCCATTTGCGCTTTCTTTGCGGCATGGGTTATCGGTGATGCATTCTCATTCCGGCCGCCGTTTGATGCCGTTGTCGCAGCCATATTTTTTTCGACAGTAACTGGCACAGAAGCCGGTCGTGGTATCGGGCTAGCAGTCGCGCTGCTCGATGTGCCAGCCAATGCGCCGGCAGTGGTATTCGGTCTCGGATTCGAGTCGACAAAGGTCGTAAGTCTAAATTGGCCAAACTGTGAAGCTTGCGCGGCTGTGGCAGGGCTGGAGCTATTTCCATTCGTGACGCCGCTCAGCACGGCAGCTTGGCCAGTCGTTGTCGTTGTTGGCGACACAGCGCCAGTAGTATCGACGGACATGCTATCGGTGTCCGACATTCGCCAATGCACTAACCTCACTCAGCTTCGTAGAGTTGTAATCGCGTGAGTGCGTCGTTAAGAGAGCTCATTGGCGCACCATGGTGCCACGGTGTGGTTCGGGACGGTGTATTATTGGTTGGGATTCGTTGTGGTTTGGAGTTTCCTTATCGCAGCTTGGGCGCGTTGATCAATCGCGACAGTCAACAAGTGATGTCGCTTAGCGGCGAACCTGGGGATGCGCTTCGGCCTAGATTGTGTGGCTCGTGCGTGCACCGCCACCCCCAGGTTGTCGGTGACGGCGCTTGTGGCGCTTAGTGGCAGTTAACGGGAGGAAAGCCTGCTGGCGAAGGAGAGTGTAGTCACGTCCACATATTGAACCAGCATGTCGGATACCGAAGAATACTTCACCGTCGCCTTTCAGAGCGTGGAGTGCAACGAGGTGGATGGCAAAGAGTTTAGAGCGGATCCTAGCGCCAGTATAGAAATCATACGACTTCGAGTGGTCGACAACCTACCTCAATTTAACGAGGAGTTTCGAACAGCTGTTCTGAAAGCTACAGAAAAAACCGACCCCAATAAATGCTCTTTTCCCAGCGATCGTGATGAAGTCGTGGGTTTCAGTATACTTTGGGATTACTCTTTTGGGGTCAGACTGTCAGAAAGTGCGAGCGCATTTACGAAGATTCATGAGGGGAACGTAGAGAGTGTGCTACAGAGGTTGAAAGCTAGGGCTAGCACATGCACAGATCTGCTCTACTATGCGTACGCCCTCGATTGAGTGCTGCTTGAAGTAAGTGTGGTTGAAGCAGTCTGAGTTCGTAGCTGACATGTCACAGACAACTCGGAGAAGTTCGAAAGAGCAGGTGATGACATGCACTTATGCTCCACAAAGAAACTGCGGACAACAGGTTAAGAATCTTTCCTTCATTGTTCAAAGAAAGGGACCCTTTGAAGAGGAGATTCTTGGAGGATGGCACCGGCGGCTGGCCAACCGGTTGCTTCCGCCTGCAAATGGGATACCCCAGTCAGTGTATAGCAAACTTGGTGGGAATTAATAATAGCAAATGCGTTGCATCTCATGAGCCTCACCAACATCTCCTCGGCATGACAACAATGAACAAGAATTGATGAATGCCTTTTAAATCTTCAACTTCATGTGCTAAGTGGCCAGAGTTTGAGTGGTAAAGGTAAAAGAGTAACTTTCGGCCGACCTGCTTAGTAGCCGCTTGAGACTTAATGAAGTTGCTGTTTAACACCACCCTGTTTTTTTATTAATTTACAGAACCTCTTCCTCCCATCGCATATTCCAGTGCCAATCCCAACTTCCAATCACCCTACTCTCGCCTCGCTACTCTTTGCTACTCTCCACATACTCAAATAGTACTCACTGAGTCGCTACTCGACCCCTAATCCACTAACTCCGCCGATTCCATTAACCAGTACTACTTTGGGCAACACTTGAATTAACACAACCAGGCTTCCACAGAATCCTCTTCCTAAACTTCAGCAAGCAGAGTTATGGATGGGCCATGAACACATCGTGCCTTAATTCGGGGGAGGAGGCGGCCCCCACCATCAATAGTCTCGACCGCCAGGGATCTAACTGAAACGAAAACAGAGACAGAAACAGAAACGCGATACAGATACGATACGATGGGTAAGATGTAATTATATCTCCCTATCCTTCTCCGCTCCTCTCCACTTTATTATGTTGCCTATGCTACCCCATATCAGCCATCAAGGCCGCTATCCATCGATATACACAAGTAAATCTATGCCGTCCGGCCCTAACATCACTGACTACCAACTAGTTCGCTACAATGCTCCTTTACGCCTCGCTGGTCCCGCATTTGTGCTAGTGGCATACCATCTAGCATCTCATCTCCGTAACGCCTACAATGCTACCCGCTCCAATCGTCTACAAATAACAAAATGAAATGGCTGTTGAAGTGTTCTCGTTCCCTCTCTGTACGGTGGGTCAATGCCTGCTTCGAGTCTTACATGCGTCCCCCCTGTCTAGCTTCCCCTCCGTTCGCTTTGTTCGCTCACAATATCTCACCCATCAAATCTCCAAACCCCCTCTCCACCATATCCTCCACCATATCCCCCACCATATCCCGCACCACAACCTCCTTCCTTTGACTCAACCCCGGCGCCCACTCGACATCCAAACTACTGCCCTCCTCCCTAATCAGTTCCAACAACACCTGCGTATTCCTTTTTATCCCCGCGGGATTCTCCACAATCCCCCTCTCCAGAATAACCTGCTCAGCAGTCGGCAGCCAAATACTCATTAACGGCTGCTGATCCTCCAACAACGGCCTGAGTTGTTCGCGGCTGAGAGGTGCCATCGGCGGCCCCTTGACAAGGGAGGTGTTGAAGACGAGGTCCTGCCAGGGCGCGCCGCTGGTGCGGATGTCCACGCAGGCGGGACGGACACAGTCCCACGATCTGCACTGAGCGATGTCATGATGGTTGACTCCCAGTCCCGCCATCCCATGCTCGAGACCTTTGTCTTTAACGGACGTCTTTTTCCTTCCCAGGCTTAGGACGCCGCCGAACCTCGACTTGGGTGTTTCGACGACTGGCTCTCTCACGATGCTTGAGTACCAGCAGTCGACTTCTGCACGGCGGAAATTATATCCCTTTGTCTCCCATACGCGCGCTGCTTGGCGAAGACCACCTATCAATAATATCGTTGCGTATACTTCGTCCCGAGGCTTTTCTTTTAGGTACCCTTTTACACGCCTCTCCAAACTTCCGACGTAGGATGGTGGACGCAGACGGCGGCTGAACGAGGATAAGACGAGTGGGAAGATCTGGTGCAGTTGCAGGAGTGTTTGGTCAGAGTATCCGTACATGATGTCCCTCTCTACCGGGTTCACCGCGATGCCGCCTAGGAGTCCTGGTTGGGTTGCGGAGAGCTGAGTTCCAGCGGGTCTTGATTGCCGTAGTGGTGCCTTGCCCGACATCAAGTGTTCAAGGTGGCGGGCGCGGTAGGTTTCGAAGAAGTGGAACATAGTGAATAGGAGGGGCATGAGACGCATACGCATACGTCGGTGTTGGGGCTCAAACTCCATCCTCTTTGCCACCGTATCCCTTAGAAAGATCTCCGCGGTCGTATGATCAGCTGTCATATGCGCTAACTTACTACTGACATGTAATCTATGCCAGAGGCCGCACAGGTATTGTAAAGTGCATACCGTGGAGTCGGGAGGTGGGTAGAGTTTCAGTGCGTAATGGGGGACGGAGTGCGCCAGGTGGTAGCGCGTTATCGGGCCTTCGTTTAGGGATATCAAGGTGTGGAAGGGCCGGGAGACGAGACGCAGGTTCAGGATTGTGGGCATGGGGAGGGGGGTGATTATGGCGAGTTGGAGTTCGTTCGGGAGGGAGAGGAAACGGTTGCCTAGTGATAATCTGCTGATCGGTTAGCATTTCTGTCCTAACTCCAAATTTGGGCATGATTCCTCCATCTGTAACAGAGTGAAGGCGATCTAGCTAGTACTCACGTAGGTTTAAAGGGTTCCTCCGCAATGAAGAATGGATTCTCCCCCACGGTACTGCCACCATTCCCACTGAGTGGTATCGTCCGTGCGGACTGTCCTGCGGCACTAGTATTCTTCCCATGCGGCCGCTTAAACTTGAAACTCGCCATTGATATGCTCGATGTAAAGCTCGGTTTCCTCCTCCCAATTGCTGCCGCAGATCCAACATCTTTCGCAGCATCTGCACTTCCACTCCCAGGTATTATAAATCGTCGCTTCGGTCCATCTCCACTGCTCTCTGCATCGTCGCTACGTCGCCGCCGGCCGCCATGTGGACGTGGGTGAAAGGGTAACGAGAAGGTCGAATGTTGTTGTGTAATGAGTGAGGGTGGAGGTGTCGGAGCGATGACTTGATTAGGAGCACCATCTTGTGACTGTGACGGCTCAGTGTGAGGCAGATGTCGTAACTTGTCAAAGTAGCGCGGCGACGCGAACTCAGTGATGTGCGAAGGATCCATGCCAACGACGTGCTATGCCCATCCAGTCGCAGGGTGTCGGATTGCTATCGTAGAGAGTGAGATGCGACGATGATGAGTAGAAGCCAGGCAGGCCGGAGAGGCCGGTAGTAGTAGTCGCTCGCCGCTGGGTAGGGATTGCGGCGGCTCAGGAGAGAGAGTAGTCGGTGTCGTTCGCTGCTTGCGACGACTTCAAATTTCTCGGCGTTGTCGTCTGGAAGCCAAGCAATGGATAGTGGTGGGAGACAGTCGCAGTTAATCTGTCAGCGCATACGAATGTCGTCTTTCATCCGAGCGTGCCGTCAAGGCAGTGAAGATTACTTCTAAGTCGTGCTGTAATGTAGGCGTATCGCTTTGTACCGGGCCTACTACGTTTGTGTTTGTTTGCCGCGGAAGAAGTGGTCTGTAGTTCTGCTGGAGTATTGTCGACGTTGTGCTCTAATGGCGGTGCCGGCTTGGCCTGAGTATGCGGCGCGCTGGGAGATTTCGTGGGGAGACCTTGGGCCGGCGGACGCAGGGTGGCCCTGCCCAGTGCGCTTACGGGGCGGACGCCGAACGGTCGGGCAGGTGTGAGCGATTGGCTTGGACCACAACCACCCACGAATAGGAAATTTCTCCACAATAACGCCGGACTACTAAACCATAGTTTAATCCGAGACAAAGCGAAAGCTAAGATGACTATGATACTGGAAGGAAGGCTATTTGCAAGCTGCATAGATGTCAGAAGCCTTTGAAACACGGGTAATGTCTATGGTGGGACTATCTAGCTCTCTAGACTCTCCTTCTCGTGGTCTAGCTACTGTGAGTGACACTGAGAGACAGGAGGAGGATGAAGCGTCAAGCCACTACGTCAAAGGTTACCGGCAGCATCAGCAACCTTTGGCGACCCCTCACGACACAAAGATCGGTATCACAACACCAGTTTCTGAATAGGAAACGTGCTATCTCACTTCCATTCCCCTATCGGTCTTGCGTACAGCCTGAGTCCTTCATCAAACAGCGCCTATCAGTTCATCTGCCACCACAGTACGCCCGAGATACTCTGTTGGCGGCAGAGTCCAGCCTGCGTCGGTGCTTCCATGATCTGATAATTCGCCGAGCGCAGGTACATTACCACATATATTAGCACAGTCAAGTACTGTTGTCCCCGATCACGATATATTGTCACTCAAAACTTTCGGCGGTATTCCCGTCATGACCTACAAGTCCTCCTCATCTTGTCCTTTGCGATCTTCGTCATCTCGGACGGCGTAACAGCGTGACGTTGAGAGTCCCCACACATTTCTCCAGTATTGCTGCCGACCAACTCCACTTCAATCCCGAGCAGCATCGCTCCACCCGGGCGGTCAGCACTCTGATTTCCACTGGGCTAAAGGAACGGATACGCCGAGAGAAGAGCCACCCGGAAACGTCAAAGATGAAACTGCCGAGGCGATAAGTTTTCTCCATTGCTGTCCCGATACGGGCGGGAAGCCGAAAAAGGGGAAGCACGAAAAGAAGAGAAGCCCCATCTTACCTTCGGCGAATTTTTATCGTCTTGAAGATCCATAATGCTCCATAGGAAGGAAGATCTGCAATTCTAGACAAAGCCATGAGATGCAATCATGCAGTGTGAGGTAAAAGCCCTTGAAAGTCCCGTAAGCACTGAAGTGGCATCGCTCATCGTATCCCCAGACACTGGAAACCAATCGCAAGTCCTGTGATAACGGCGACGCGTCGAATCGGAGGTAGTTCTATCGATCCCGTTTGAAGGCGAAGCATGTGAGGTCCAAAAGTATAAAAAGCGCGGTGTCCTCCTGGAATCAAGTTTTCGCGCGACAGCTGTCGACGAGCTGTCGCTGACGTTCGTATCCTGCAGTCGACGAGGAAAGCATCACGGAGACACGGAGTGCCATTCTCTCCTTCGTGGTTCGTCAATTCGCCGTCTGATGGCGAGACCTCAAAAGGACTTCAGGCAAATGGTGATAGCGTCCCGCGGCCTTTCTCTCGGGACGATTGCACTAAAAGCAGTCCCGGCCAACATAAGCCTCTCCTGATCCAGTTAAAGCGCGGCTACGCATCCTTGAGCTCCCTACCACCCGCCCCTCACTGACAACCTTGGCTCGGTTTCCCCACGCTTTTCGCCTCCACCACAGCGGCCAGCGGACATATCGCGGAGGAGGGTCATCCAAGGTTTTCGTCCCCGCCGACGGAGATATTGTGGATGGGACTCCACGTCTTCCCGGCCTTTCAGATGGGGCTCTGAACCACTTGATGCGCAGACATTTCATTGACATTCTCTAGCCTTACCCGCACTGGAAGAGCCCAATAGCCTGAACGCATTGTTCGATATTGACGTCTTTTTGACCCGGAGAGGAAGTTATAGCCTCCGGTAATGGCCATGACAGCTGGATCTGCGGAGCGCGGATGGCGAAAATAGAAAAGCAACTGACCTCGTGTTACGTGGGATGTCCCTGCATATTCCGATCATTAGCCGCGAGGACGAGATTCTGCCGAGCTGGTTGAAACCAACGTTCCACCCATCACCATAGACCTTTTGTGCTTCATCAGTTCATATTTCGTGATGCTTTCAGTTGTGCTGAGTTGTTGCGTTGGGCGTCTCCAACAGAAGTGGTACCTCACTCGCTACAATCTCTCCAGGGACAAATTCGGCGCTGCACCGGCCCGAATACTGCTGTGCTCGCCGCCGAGCGAGCCATTGAGAACAGCACAATTAGATTGCTGCCACGATCCCGCGTATGGGCACCGTTCATAAACAAGAAACATGCTGAAGAGGCGCTGAAGCGCTGGCTTACATAACAATACCATAATGGGTAACTTACGGGTTGCGAGACCTGGCGTCTAAATTTAAGCTTAGCGAGCCCTTCTTTCCCCGGATTCTGGTAGATGAGAACGCCAGGCGGGTTGCACGATGACGCAAGATAAGGATACCGATTAGATTAGATCACCATGGCTGATTTTGGCTGATGGGATGGACGACAGCTCGAGCTTCGAGCTTACTCTAACTTACTAACAGAGCCGCAACCTTGGGGTATCTTGAGTTTCACTTGTGCCATTTTTCACTCGACCTATTTCCTGTAATTCCTTACTGCTTCTTCATATGGCTTCACCTTACCCCTCAGGCGACGCGCCATCCTACGCCAGTCACCGCATGTCCCAACACCTCGACCCTCACGCCCCTCCACCACCACCAAAACCGACAAGCGAAGAAGTAAGCCGACAAGGCACACCAGGACCAGGCATACCAGCGGCCATAAACCCATACTCGCAACCACCACCTCTACCCCTCGAGAACCGCCCGTCGCCGCCAACACCCATCAGCTCGCAAACACAGACTACCCCACAACAACCTCATCAGGCACCAGAAATGGAGGACCCAGGTCCAAACTGGTTGCCTAAGATCTTGCAAGACAAGTCCAAGTCCGACCTCCAAGAGATCCTCTCCAACCCCTCCCTCCTCGCCGCACTGGCACATAACCCTTCCACCGCCCACCCATCGACCACCGCCTCGCTCGAACACGTCCAGACGGCCCTGAGCGCCAACATCCAACTCTCCTCCCATGTGTCCGATTATGCCAAGCAACTGGAACAGCAGAGGACACAGACGCAGGCGCAATCGTTGTCTGCTCATGCGTTGGAGAGGCAGTGGAGACAGAAGCAGGTCGAGATGGATCGGGCGTTGCAGGCGTTTAGTCCGTCCAGTCTGTATCAGAGGGTAGGGCAGGGTGTACAGGAGCAGGAGGCTATTGCGATAGCGATGGAGGAGAGTTTTATGGATGGTGGTGCAGAAGGTGGAAGGGCCAGTGAGAGGGACGTTAATGAGTGGGTGAGACGGTATAGGGAGGAGAGGAAGAGGTATTGGGAAAGGAAGAGTCGGAAGGAGAGGTGGGATGAGGGACGGGTTGGTGGGTGGCGCTGAGCAGGTTGCGTTGCTTTGGCGTGTGGGGATTGGGCGTAGGGGAGATTTCAAGCGGGTTTATGAGGGTCAAAGAGAGTTAATTGTCTTGCTTTTGTTGATTGCCAAGTGTGAGATGACAGTTGTCTTTGATCCTTTTAAACTCGCTTGTGATCGCTGCTACGCCATCCTACACCGCCACGGACGGGTATTTGGTATGGGTTACGGAAAAAAAGAACCGGAGTGGCGAGACACGAGGTTGGAAACGGCGCAAGTGCGAGGTCGGGACGTGATGGCAGCAAACGGACATGCTGATGAAGGACCACTTCTTATGCTGTGTCTGGTGATGGGCAGATAGAGCATTAGAAGTGAATCTCCATCCGCATGATTCATTTGTCGCTCACGTCTCACTTTGGCCGTCAGCTATCAAAGTTTACAGGCATGAAGTCTCAAGGTTTCGAGGATCATGGTCGAACTGTGAAAGTGGCTGCAACTGGAGATGGTGTTGAAAGATCACATCTTGTGCCACGACTGATGTGAGATGAACATCGGTGGTTAGCCATTTCAAAAAACCGATGGTGGAGCTCGATACGACAATCCAAAGCGCGCCTACCAGCTGCCTTAGATCAGAGCACATGGAAGACGCATAGATTGCTTCTGCCCCGAATGGATACAGTTCTTGGACGCGGACAAGAGAATGCTTGGTAGTTGCCGGCGTGGTGCCAATGAGCAGAGGCGTTTAATCAGCCATTTGGCCGTAACCAAGAATCATTCTCTTGTCTTCATTCAAGAGCTCTAGCCATTTGGAGCGCAGCAAGTATGAGGACTCTTGTGTGGGCTAATCCAAGGCAAGAGGTTTGCGAATTCCAGAGGAAGTAATAGGAGGCAGATATCAAGAGCGCAAGTGCAAGCGGCCAGGTATGTTCGGGCGTAAGTAGGCTCTTTGGAATTGTCCGCGATCGAGCTATTCCCCGAGAGCCTACCCAGGAACCAAGCAGTCTGATGGAACTACCAACAGGATGCCGTGAGAGGCGAGCACACGTCACCACAGCATGTCTTTCGCCTGAGCAATATTCTGTGTCCCCAAAGTGAAAGAGAAGTTACAACTGTCGCGAAGCCGCTATCCTAACAGACACGCGGTATTTGCACTACCTCACACAGCGCTCCTTGTGGCCGCCATTATGGTGGGACGAGAAAGTTTTTTCTTCATCGCCGCCGCATCGGTAATCTTGCCAACCATTTACCAAGCGTCGCACCACCACATCTTGCACCACATAATCCACGCTTACTGGAGGTGAAACTACTCACGGCATTTCGGCACGATGGCGCAATCGCGGCTCTTCCGCTGTCGTGCTCCCCAAGAAGGAGGTGTTCCTCTCGCCAAAGACTGTCGTGGTACGCCAAAACGGCCAGACGGCATTTTTTGGTTTCACAAAATACGGCGTACGCGCGTTGTACATTTTGAAAACGGCGGCCATGAAATATGGGGTATGGGAACTGGCTGTAAAGAGAGCCCATTGGGAAAGATTCGGCTCCCTGCCTAGACGTGAGGGCAATTGTGGGTTTGGGTTGCGGATCACTGCTTAGACAAGATTGGAAATGCGGGGTAGCTTTGAGGTCGGAATGCACATTGGAACGGCGACATTGGCGCCCAACACCAAGCTTCTTTCGGTCTTTTTGCGAACCTGTTACGAAGCTTTTTAATGCTCCGAAACACTTTAAGCTAGATCAAGTTGTTTTTAGAACAGTACAAGCACTTTCCGAAGGGTCGGCCCGCATATCCTGGGGTTGAGTTTAATTGCATTTACGGTGTCTACAAATACGAGATCCTGCCATTGAATATCGCGCGCTCCAACGTCGCACTGGCATTAGCTTAAAGATCAACACGCCAACTGGTTTACACGTGAGTGCTATCCGACGAAAATATTCCGCGAAATCATGTCTTGGATTTGACGGTAAGTTGTTTCAGTCAAGCGCAATCGTCATGATGACATGAGCATCAGTCGACAATCTGTCAGCTAAGAAGTCTTGCATAATTCGTATACGAAGATCAGACAAACATCCCGACTTCAGTCAAAGCGGTATAAGTAAAGAGAGTTCCCGTTTAATCATTTTCCGTCATCATTCATCAACATCACAAAACCCTCCCGCAAACCTTTCCACCGTTCCTCCCAACATTTTGGGCACCACTACTTTCTCCCACCATCATAATGCTTTTCACAAAATCGCTCTCCATCGCAGCCGTCCTCGGCACAGCCATCTCCTCCGCAATCCCAAACCCAGAGCCGGAAGCCGAACCACAAGGTTTCGAGACCGGAACAGCCATTAAAGGCCAGGCAGGGAATAAGCGCTACCGTCTCAAGACGAAGTTGCTCGAGGGTGATGCTACCAAGGATAATCTTTACAGTAAGCTCCTCCACTTCTCATAATGTTCTTGCCTGCGAAAGGTCGTTTTGGGATAGTTTTGGGGTGTATGTTGACAACAGGCAGTACAGACCTACCACACGGGCGCGGGCCTCAACGACGCCGTCCTCACCCCAACACTCACCTCCGGAACCGTTGGCTACCTCAACGCCACCGAGGGGAATTGGATCTTTGAGCTTAATGGCGCTACCTTTCCCTCTGGGTTTAACTTTGCGTATGAACAGTTCTACACTCGCTGGCTGGGCATGCATATTGATGCCGGTTATGGTGAGCCGGGGTTCTTTACGAATGGGAGTGGACTTGTGACGAGCTATCAGGCCTGGACGGGCTGGTTGGTTTGCGATTGGTGGCATGTTGCGCCGCAGCTTTTTTGGAGTTACTATTTTACTGTGAGTCTTCCAGATGAGGTGGTGGTGATGGAGAAGGCTAACTGATTTAGGACTTCCCTATCCCGTCGAGCTGTGCAAGGGTTGAGTTGCATCCAGTTCTGGTTGATTAGGTGGTGGCCAATGCAAAGAGGGTGGTGGGGACTGAGTGTCAGAAGTTGGACATGGAATATACATTAATAGAAAGAGGAGGATTTAATGGGTGAGACTATAGGAAGTAGGGGAGTGTTCGAAGACCTACCTGAATGCGATTGATCCAAAGTATGGTGCGTTGCGCGAAGAGTACTCGCTGAGCAATCAGGTGTTTATTGGCATGCTTATGTTCCGTTCTCAAACCTCACTCGTCTCCCTTGTTGATCCGCCCTCAGGTTCCGCTAATAGGCGAAGAACTCGTTCGCGAGCGCCTCTTGCTCTGTCACAGTCTTGTAATGAGCCTTATCATTGCGAAAATCCTTCCATGTCTCCTGTATATCTTTATTCGGCGCCTGAAACAACCCGTCGTAAAATCCTTCTCCCAATTTCGTCTCAGAATCGTCCCACGGTGGGGTCGTGTTGTTGTACATCCCAATTCTGTCGAGCTCCATTGGCAGGTCGATCCAATGGGTTTCCCAATCCATCTCTTTCTGCCCGTCGCCACGTGCTTTTATCTTCTTTTGGAATCCATCGTAGTAATGGAGATCATATACGTTGTGATTGAGAACAAAGGGCTCGTGCCATTGTCTCTGACAGGTGGGGGAGGGTTTTCGAGAACACAAATGTTCAATAGAAGAATGCGACTTAATTCGCCTGCCAATTGGTGAAGGACACCAATTTATTGGCTGAAGGTATCCCAATAGATGATGCATTGCCGGAACTTTCATGAGGTTCCGCAGCATCAGTGGCGGAAATACCGCCATTACTCGGTCAGCATGTTATGTGAAGAGCGAAGACTCTCCTGCTCCGCTTCTTCAGAATTGGTCGCTGCAACACTACTCTCCACACTGGTAATATTGCCCAGTATTGCAAGTGACGAGACAGGCGCGGTGTTTAATGTGGCGGTAAAAGAGTTCTGATGCCGAGTTCTGCCATGGCCAAAGAAACAACATGGGCCGTATATTTTTGTCTTATGGGGATAGCGTTGTATTGATGCTTTATCTTGGTACTTGGAAAGCGTCGATGCATGATTGTTGGTGGTTTGAAGACCTGAAGCAGGCTGCGTGGCCCTCAACATGCGAGTTCAGCTCGCTTCAGCCGCAAATTGCCAGCACGGTACGCACCAGCCCCAAAGTTCTACATCGAAGCGACTTGAAGAACTAAGGTCCGGCAGCTTTGTTAACAGGTGAGTTACTCGTACACAATCGGCTGCTTTTGCCGCCGCTTTCAGGCGCTAGGAACGAGGAGTGCGAATGGGCTGCAGGGGACCAGCAGCACAAGATGGTAGGCAGTGTTCGGCGAAATTCGGAGGCTTGGCGTGGTACGGTGGTATATAAATTGCCGCTCAGGATCTGTCACATCTTGATCTCAGGCATACAGAGTGATATAGGCCGTCATCATCAGTATCATGAGCCATGAGTGCTGAAGAATTTCGCGCGAATGTCGAAAGTGCGGAGGTGCCGGTTGACTGCCATTATCGGGTGTTGCGAATAGCATCTATCTATTTGAATGAAGGGTTGTATGATGATGGAGTGTTCAGTGTCGTGAATAACTCCACGCGCGCGGGTGGTCATTTGGCCAGGGAGATCTGAAGTTCAATCGGTACGATTTCCGGGTGGAACCTAGATGCTTTCGCGAAGAAGACCGATTAACTATATCAAAGCACTCTGGATATATTTTACCTAGCCCAAATAGAAGCCGGCATCCTGCCCTCCTCCGACCAAACCGACCAAACCGACGGCGACTTCTCCTCAGCAGACGACTTTGACACTTTCTACGCCCAGCACCACCAGTTGCTCAACCAGGACGCATGGAGACAGTACTACTCACCGACTTTTCTTGCGCAGGCAACCTCGGCTCGCTTCTACCGCCTCCCCGACTTGCAAGACCTACCATACTCAAGCGACCCGCTCGGGCTGCCACGACAAAAAGGAATCGGCCACTTCACCAAACTTCCCCGCTGGGCATATAACGCCGGGCGGACTCCCCGGAGATTACCAACCATTTCCGGAGCAACCATCACTCAAATCGCCCTCTCCACCCTCCAGGAGACTATCTTACGCCTACGGAAGGACCACCCAAGCGCTCAACCTTACTCAGCGACTCAAGCCAGCTTCTGGCTCAAGGACATGAGTATAGATTATTCCGGCCCCATTGACAAGAAGAGGAAATGGAAACCCAACCGGTTCGACCAGGGTGTTGCGCAAGGAGGCTTCGATATGTGGGCGTGGGAAGCGCACTACTCGCGGAAACTATGGGACTCGATGGAAGCGCGAATCGCGCCTCTCGAGCCGGATTTGGATGGGACGCGCATGAGCGAGGTGAACTGGTGTGGGATGCCGGACGGTGGGGTGGGATGGGAGGCGTGGAACAGAGGGTGGCAGCCGGAGGTGGGGAGCGAGGAGGAGATTGAGTTCTTGGCTGCGGTTGCGGTGAAAGAGACGGAGAGTATCGAGGAGAGCAATTGGGACTATACAATGCGATCGCACATGCTCCTTGGGGTGATGCGTGCTGGGTTTGAGACGGAGCGGAAAAACATATGGAGGATCTGAAGCGGTGGATCGTTGAGGCAGGCAGTATTGATGAGAGCAAGGTCGAGCTGTGGATTCAAGAAGTGCGGATGGTCATGGCGCCGTATGTGCAGAAGTGGGATGTATGGCCTGCCACTGTAGAGGATCGGAGTGGGTTGCTACGGCATATCCTAATGGAGAATGGGCAGCTTTTCGCAAGATGGGAGCTTTCACCCGCTTCCAAAGAGTTTGATTTCGAGCTGAAACCAGGGGAATAGCATGCATCTATTCAGGCCAATGGCGAGGACAATGGTCCCGGGTCTGTCAGAGCAGTAAGTTAGCCTTGTCGTAGAAAAGAACAATTACATGTTTCTTATGCCAAAGTCTGTTTATGAATCCCACCCAAGTCGGGCATATTCAATGAAACGTTCAGGATAGACTTTTACAGCATCAAAATTGATTTACATGGCAATTGCGCTGACGTCAACCGGTTAACCACAAGTGTTACATTTCTTCGCCGAAGAGCGTCGCCTCGCATCGGGCCGGGACCTATGGTCTGAGAGTGGTTCTCTATCTTACAACATCCCGTGAGTAGTCTGGTCATACAATGCATTCATACAGTTCTTCAATTCGACCTTCGCCGGTTCGCCACCATGGAACTTACTTCGAGTTCAAAGAACTCCCTTATCCAACACCACCGTCTCAGCTCTCCTAATCAACTCCTCATACAACGTCCACGCAAGCGCACTACTGAGCGCCTTTCTTCCCATCCTCAATCCTAATCCATCGAACAAGCTCTTCACACCCTCCTCTCCCACCATCTTCCGTCCTGCCTGAAGCATATTCCTATACACCTTTGGCTGCAACTGGATCCTCGTCTTGATCGAGTCAAAAGGATTCGTTATCGCAGTCGCCAGACCCGCAGCAAGAATTCCACTACCAAAGTTGATACTAGCCGACGTGCTTCCATCCATGGCTTTGGCGACGGCCGTATCCGCTGTCTCCCCAGTGATGGGCAATGGCAACGCAGTTGTGAGCAGCGACATCTCCTTCTTGAGAGTCTCGTAGAACAGAACGTACAGACCGGCGTACGGAGCGTCACGGACAGCAGTGGCGCCGAAGCCGGCAAAGAATCCTCGCACGCCGGAGGTGGAGAGGATGTCACGGCTGGCGGAGAGGATGGATTTGTACGCATAGAGGTTGGACTCGTATCGTACTTTTATGATCGTGATAGGCATGAGTATAAAGCCGGCTCCTGTGCGCGCGATGGCCCCAGTTGTGAGGTTTGCCACCGCGCTGAGTTTGGGCAGGGCGGAGGAGGTGGATGCGTTTTGTACTGGCGCTACGACGCCGACGTTTGCGAGGAGTTGTGACTTGGCAACATGTTGTCGTAATGTGTTGAGAGAGGTAAAGTAAATCGCGCTGCCGAAGCCTGTGCGCAGTGCTGAAGGAGCGGTTCCGCGCCATAATCCGAGTATGCCGGCGGGTCGGGAGAGGATATCTTTTATCGTTGTTCGAAGTGAGGAATGTCCAGATTGCTGAAGTCGAGTCTTGAGGAGGTCGGCCGGCTGCAGTAAGACTGCAGAAAGTAATCCACTACTCAATCCTGCTGTGAAATGGAAAGCTATCATTCTTCATCAGTAATTGCGCCTTGGTGGATATGCGTATTGAGAATCGCATTGTGAACTGGTTGGGGCGTACCCGACGAAGACCGATTTTGACCGGCATTTGACATTACGTTGATGACCCTATGATCATCTCATTCCTTGAGGTCTCTTATATGATTTGTGGTGAACCGCCCATCGTCCGGGATGTTGAATTGGCGGGTATTTACAGGCTTATGGTGTTGTCAATAAAGTTCAACCGCGGTGTTCACCGCCGAGCTTTCCCCGGACTTTTTTGTGCAGTCCAGCCGACGTCATTCGCAGCTTGTGTTGTAAGCATCACACTTGTAAGCATTACATGTGATAAGCCCAAGCAATATATGACACGTGATTGCCCTTAAAGACGACCTTTTGAGGAAGACAGGATTGGAGTTAAGGACAGCCTCCATGAAACAACAGTTTTAGACGTTTTTACTACAATTCAACATGAAGAAGATAGTGGGTTTATGCTCGGCTGATAAGACATCCATACTTACTCTCAGCAGGCTGTCGGCCAGTTCTGTGCCAAAGCATCTATGCTTCACAACCTCACTCAAGTCAAGAAATTGATAAATCTCGCTAAAGAAGCCGGAGCGAAGGTGCCTTGACTCATTTCGTTTCCGAACTCATGATGAACTCGAGATTGTCTGACCGAGTCAGGCACTCTTCCTACCAGAAGCAAGCGACTACATAGCATCCTCGGCGTCCGAGTCAGTCTCGTTAGCGAAGTCGGTCCACGACAGCGAGTTCGTGCAGGGCATCATCAGCGCTGGTAAAGATGCAGACCTGGCTATCAACGTTGGCGTACACGAGCCAGGCAACGCTGCTGAGAAGTTGAAGAATACGTGTTTGTGGATCGAGAATGGCGAGATCAGGCAACGGTATCAGAAGATGCACCTCTTCGACGTTGACATCAACGATGGTCCGACGCTGAAAGAAAGCGAAAGTGTCGAGAAAGGGACGTCCATCTTGCCGCCTTTTGAAACCGCGATTGGGAAGGTCGGCTTGACGATATGCTTCGATCTTCGCTTTCCTGAGATCAGTCTTGCTCTTCGTCGTCAGGGTGCGCAAGTCATCACGTATCCCTCAGCCTTTACCGTTCCAACCGGGAAGGCTCATTGGGAGATCCTGTTGCGGTCGAGAGCGATCGAGACGCAGAGTTACGTTGTTGCCGCAGCGCAGGTCGGGCAGCACAACGAGAAGAGAGTCAGCTACGGCCACTCCATAATCATCGATCCATGGGGTAAGGTGCTTGCGGAGGTCAAGGACGAAGACGAGGAGCCGAGGATTGCGATTGCCGAGGTCGACCTTGACTACGTTGAGAAAGTCAGGAGGCAGGTGCCTTTGATAAGGCGAACGTAAGTATACGCGAATGAGTGTCGGGAGTTGTGCTGACCCGGCCTAGGGACATATACCCCGAAGTCTAGTTCCTTACTTCACCAGGTTTCCTTCTATCACTTTAAAGTCATTGCGCTTGTGGCTTCAATGTTTTAGTTTACTACCTAATCTGATTTATTCCTGCTCAAATCGTACACTGCTTTGCTCAGACTCGCATTTCTCTATGAACGGCGTATACATGCCATGGATATATCGCTCCATAACGCGTTTATGTGGCCAATTTCTATGCCCAAGTCTGATTGCTTCTTCTGTTCCGCCCTATCCATCCGTCAAGTATCTCACATTGTCCCAAGTCGTTTCAAACAGGTTTAGCGCCTTGCGCGATTTGAGCGTTGAATTTGGCTTACCTTTTGCTCTTTTTAGTTAATCGATTAGGCCGAGTGCTTATGGTACGCCCCACCTTGTCCCTCGTCCAACTTGCTTGGCATAGGTGCTCCTCTGCCCATAAAAGGTGCGTTCAAAAGGCCCCTTGGAGTGAAGACCAATGGTTGTGGTGGGACATCCTAAGCCAAAACTGCGTGCCCAGTCTCGAGTGCCTCGGCCTTCTTCCATCAGAAACAGGTTAAAGAAGATGCCGACAAAGTAGGTGACAAAAGTCGAGAGAAAAGAGCCTACCGGTCACTAGTGGTGTTGCAATGTATAATCCTACGGTCCTGCGCGTTTATGATCAGGCGCACCTATGCTTCAGAGAATCCCGGGGCTCCCGCTGGCAAACTCATAGCCAATAACATGTCACCGGTAGCAATTCACAGGGTTATTTGTGAGTTCACAGAAGCAGATGTCGAAGGATATGTCTTCCTGGCTCTCGCTTCCATGAGGGAGCTGAACAATACGGTGGGCAAAAACATTCCGAACCGGGGATTGCTGTGAGGAAGCTGTTACTCTTGTCAACTGCTGTCTGGAGTCGTGGCTTGGGATCCCGACTGGGACGCGTTCGCATACCAGAACGCGCGTAGACATCGGTTTGAGTCTGTTTCGTCCTAAAATCTAGCAACGTCGGTTGACCATGACGACGCTGAAGACAAAGAAGTTGATAGCCCTCATGACAAAAGCGATCAGGTATCACCAATTGGTGGCTCTCGAACACATGCAGGTTGGGGCCAATATCAAGTTCGCATGATGACTACTGATTTCTATAGGCAAACAGTATTCGATACCCAAGATCTGCGAGCTAATGCCGAGCTCCATACTACTAGGTCCTCATACTAAACTCAACTCAAAAAATCACGATCCTCATTCCTGGCATGATTCCCAGAGTACGCCTCAACCTTGACAGCAACCAGCACACACTGCACCGCCTCCCCAGTCGCCTCCATCATCTCCTTCGTCGCTGGCCTAATCTTCAACTTCCACAGTCCCCTTTTGATCGTCCTCCTTTCCGACGGGGTCGCCACAACCGCCTTCTCATTCCCACCTCCATCTGTACGCCTCTTCTTGCTCGGCGGGGACTCTGACGCCCTCTTATTCTTCCCCAAATCCTTACCCTTCTCCGGAAACAAACTATCGACCTTTTCCCCATCTAGCATTAGCACGCTCGACGGGCCCGTAGCCACATGCCAAGTCTGCGCAAACAACGCCTTTGCAGAATTAGGCAACTTATACCGCTTCAACTCTTCCCAGTCGCCGTATTTCGTGTTCAGATCGGAAACAACTACCTCTGTCAGGCGTCGCATTTTGCGGTCTGTTTCACCTATGAATTCTAAATTCCTATCTTTCAGTAGTTTGCTGGCGCCGCCGATCTCGCCGTCGATCTCGAGGACCAGATCTCGGGGCTTGGTGTCGATGTCGATAAAGGGACGGCGGTACTGTACCCACCACGTCATCGCAGCTCTGGCTGATTGGCCGTGGGTTTTTGTAGGGTCGTCGATGAGGACACTGAGGCCGTTGGCTCGGATGTCTTCTAGCCTGAGACAGATCTCCTCTCTATCCGTTTCCGCATCATAACTAATCCTATGTGGGATTAGTTTCTGCTCCAGGCCCTTAAACATGAAGTATTTGCAATCCCTCAACAACTGATTCCTATGCACCTCACTCCTGGTCTCAATCTCGTATCTCTTCAGTCCATCCACCAATTCCGAGAAGATCTCGGCACTCCGCCCCCCCACACAAGGCGGCACAATACTCGGCGGCCGCAGGAGCCCCTCCCTATCCAGGCCGGGAAACGCCTGGTCCAACGTCGTGAAATTCGCCCCAAATCCCAGCGTGAAGAAATTTGGCGAGTTCCCCGCATCCTTAAACAGATCCTTCTCAATCTTAAACTCTTTTCCGCCGATGGTTATATACACGCCGTCATCGTAGAGCTGCGAGATAAGCCGAGGCAGCTGATAGTACTGTGCGTCTGCGAGGAGTTTTACGAAGTGTGCGGAGTCGCGGGGGACGATGTGGTAGCCTTGGAGGTGGCGGACTATGTCCGCGAAGGTGTGGGGGTCGCGGTCGATGAGGAGGGTTTGGAGGGGGAGGGGGAAGGTTTCGAGAGGGAGGTGCGTGCCTGATTCTGCGCGCTGGCGTTGTTTTTCCAGTTGGCAGCGGAAGTATTGGGAGAAGTAGGATGGTGCTGGGCGTGTTAGTTGGGAGTAATGAGCTAGTAATAATGAATGTGGCGAATAACAGAGACTGAAGGAGTGTAGAATAGGAGACACCTTCAACCAGTGAAGAGTGTAAGAAGCTGAGCATTTGTTATACAGATGGTAGACGAGCTTGAGAGTTCTCATCCAGATCTCCCTAGCGATCTAACTCAAAACATGAGGCAGCCGTTAGAAATAATGACATGATTGTTCTTCTGCAAAAAGGTCTGAGATCGATATTCTCGAACATCATACTAGCAGTCAAACACTTGGTAAAACACCCCAACCTACGTGCGCAGCCACTTCCTTCACCTTCAGGTGCAATTACTCAAAACCCTCTCAATTCCCCCAACCCAAGCAACCAACTCACTCCTTGCGCCAACTGCCCAAAACACGAAACCAAAAACAACATACCATCACTACTCAAACTCGCACCACTCAACCTAAAAATCTCATTCCCAACCTGAATCGGAAACAGCTTCTCATGCGGCAGAATACTTGGGATCCCATCTGTGTCCGTCGCTCTCACAATCCCCGGCGGTCTCCTTGGCGGCGTCGGCTTCGACTCGGTTGCGTTGGGAGTGGGGGTGGCTCGCTGGCTCGCCATTGTGATTTCTAACACTACTAAGGAGACTGGCGGCGATGTAGAGAACGAGCACTAAAGTACGAGAGAAGTCAGTCGCGATTCGGTTGTTGTCGAAACCAGTGCCAAGCCATCTCGATATTCGTGCACGGACCATCGGTATTACCAATTGCGGCCAATACAGCCGCGATTGCGCCCTTTTAACAACCTTTAAAATAAATAGAGATAAAAAACCTCGCTAACATCAAAATGCTCCCTTTAGTTAATGCTGGAGGCACAAAGGAGCCCCACGCTATACGGATTTCCTTGCAGTTGCCCAGCTGCCGCTTCACTTGCATCGTGTCGACTCACTTTCACATAAGACGACCCTATGTCGTGTCCTCAAGAATACGACGTTTCACGTTATCTGGCATGCCGAGGCTCAAGATTGAAGAATATAAATATTTGGCAATAAATACACTAACTCCACCCACCACATCGGCTGTCATCCATCATTCCATCGTATCATCATTTTCATCCTCATACAGCCAACCAATTATGCCCATCATCCCTTGCTCATCTCTTCCCACCAGCCAAGAAAGTAATCAGGCCAGGAGCTGGAGACTTGTCTCTCCTCTTGTCGCGCTTCTTCACAAATTCGTACTGGACATCACCGCTGAGCCTGGTCCTGTGCTTGCTGTCCTCGATCTGAAGGACGGTGGTGGTGGTGGTATTATGCGTAAGGAGGCGCTCGCGACGCTCGCGGATTTCCTTTGTGTGCTCCCAAAGACGATCTTGCTCGTCTTCGGGCACCCAGCGCTTGATGAGTATGTAGTCCGGATCCTGCTCAAGCGGTCAGTAAATGATTTCCAGTATGCCGAAGGAGCGCGGCATTGTAAACCGTACCTGATCCATGGTATAGTCAAGCTTAAAAGCATTAAGCGTTTCAAAAGACAAATACCGTCTCGCCATCCTCGTGTAAGTCGGCCTCTTCTTCTCCACCGGCTTCTCAACACCGATCTTCTCATTCTTCAGCACCTTCTCAATCGCCTCATCATTCAAGCCACTCTTCTTCAAATCCTCCCTCAACCTCTGCTGGTACTCCTCCTCCCTCTCCTCCATCTCCTTCCTCTTCTTCTCCTCCTTGGCCTGGAACTCCTTCACCGCATCCTCAGCCGCCCTCTTCTTCCTCGCTGCTTCCTCATCCTTCTCCTTCTCCTCCTTCAACCGCTTGAGCTCCATCTCCTTCTTCAATAATCTCTTTTCCTCCTCCTGCTGCTGCTGCAATTTGAACGCAGCCAACTCCTTCCTAGTGTGCTCAAGCTCATATTCCTCTTTAGTCATATACCCGTTCTTCCTCTGCGCATCCGTATCCTTCTTATCCTTATCCCTCTCATCATCCCTCATCCTCTTCCTCAAACTGCCCAACTCCCGTTTCAGCAACTCATGCTCATACTCTTCCTTCGTCAAATACCTATCCCTCGTATCCCTCGCATCTCTATCCCGATCCCTCCTCAACCTATCTTCTCTCTCCCTCCTCTCCCTCCTCTCCCTCTCACGTTCACTCAACATCGCGTCCTCGCGAAGACGACGCTCACGCTCCGCATCCTCTCTATACTTGCGCTCCAACCGCTCCCTCTCATACCGGTCCCTATCGTAGCGCCGATCTCTCGACCTGCTCCTCGACCGACTAGAACTCCGGCTCCGACTCCTATGTCTCCTTCCGGCCCTGCTCCTGCTTCTCTCCCTCACCGGCTGCTCGACCCTCAGATTGATTTCCGTTGGTCTGTTCGCGGTGGGCGCACCTGTCGCCGCAGGAAACCCCCCCGGCATTCCAGTAGGCGCAACGGGCACCTGCACCGGAATCTGTGCCGGTCGTCTATAACCGCTATCCTCATCCACATTGCAATTGTAAATGTTTACTGGCGGTGGGACTTGGGAGTAGTCACGCCTGTCGCCGCGACGATCGCGGGAGGTTTCGCGGATGGAGAAATTTGCTTGTAAGCGCGTGTTTCCATCCGTATGGTATCTGGGTCCCATAGATGGACGACCACGATAGTCATCGTCGTCGTCGTAGCCGTAACGATAACCGCCGGGCATCGTGGCGAGAGAGAGCTCTGAGGGCACTCAACAAGTGTAGAAGGAGGGGTGAGGTGATAATCTCGAGCAAAAAGCTCAAGAGTTGTTGTAGGTGAGAATGATGTGATTGGTTGCTGGTATTGACAGCGGGATGTGACAGCGAAGGCGACCCCGCAGCTGGACGTTGAGCTTATCGCTGGCTGGTGTTTCAAGGCTAGTAGTGGGGGATCGTCTAAGCTGTCCACTGGGCTGAAGCTTGAATACAACACAGAACGCAAAGAGCAAGTCTCGCGATCAAAAGTTCAGAAATGAAGCAGAGCGACGATGACAACAACGGTAGGACAAGAAAGAAGATGGAAAGAGGAAAAGGATAAGGTAACGAGGAGTCAGCTGAAATGGCGCCGTCGCGAGCTTCTTGGTCCCCATGCAGTTGCACGGCAGCCTTGCAGCCCAATGTCCACTTTGAGACGAGCCGGCCCCGTGAATGGAGCGTGCGCCAATAGTGTCTCGCGCGGTTGTGCTTATTGCTGACGGGACGATGCGCGTCTTAGCCCATCCAAAAACCAAAAAGCTACAGTACTATGATGGATGATGGTAGAACGGGCAGAGTGTAAGATGTGTAGAGCACAGGACTTGCAACGGCTCTGGCTGAATTGCGGCTCGATTTCCGACCTGATACTCCGTACTGTACCTTGTATTTCACGAATATGGGCGAGTACGAGATCTAGCCGAGACTTTTGAGACAACGATGCACCGCCGCTATCACACCTCCATGCATGTCTCATCGTGCTCTAATGCAGGTCAGATGCAAGTCTCGACACTCGAGCGTTCCACGTCCAAGGACGATGATGAGGAAGCTGTCTCCTGTTGGTTCCAGGCGATTATGTAAAATGGTAGCCACTTATTCTTGTGAGGTATGGACTTTCACACAGGCAGATATGATGAGTACTGGTGCTTGGGGAGGTCAACTTGGTTGCTAGCGATTCCTTCTTCGTTTGCTCTACTGCCGTTCTCTCGCCCATCGATTGGGTACCTTCGTCGTTTCCGATGCACCACCTTGTTGCGTCCTGTACTTTTGAACTGGCGTCGACGCACACAACAGAGGTCGTCGTCAGCTCTCATATCTTACTGATCACGTTACGGGGTCTCTACAATTCCGCGCCGTCGTGCTATCCTCATCCGCAGTTTCATCCCGGGAATGGCCCTGTCTTCCCATCCCAGGTATTGCCTGTGACTTCATGACGTACAAATCGAAGAGCATCTAGCCATTGCCACAAATTTCTTTACCTGTCGGTTCGATGCTAACAACTTAAGCCTGTCCCTTGAAGATCTGCTCAAGATGCTCATTGGAGTTCTTCTGCGTAGTCTCAAGGTAGTGCAACCTCTTCTCCAAGTTCTCCACATCAGTCTTCAGCTCGGCAGTCTCCTTGACCAGACGATCGTCAACCTCAGCTGGAGGGGTGAAGACGAACCTATCCGCATATCAGCCGCTGCTCTATCCCGTGTCTGTCCCGCGAACTCTCGTGACCACGCCTATACCCGTGATGTTCTGCCATCCGCGTCACCTGTCCAGACGAGATGGCACGGGACGACGCGGCAACCGTGACCAACACAACGTGGTGAAGACTTCATGGAAAAGAAACTTACATCTTGCCCACGCCCTCATAGACGTTGGTGTTCTCCGGAAGAGCCTCGAGCTCGTTCGAGACCAGCTTAAGGAGGCGGATGTCGCGCTGCTTGACAGCCATTTGGGAACGGACGACGTTGATCTGCTGCTGAGCCATCATGGACTGGGCCTCGATCTCTTGGACGAGCTGGGCATCGTGTTAGTCTTCACATTCTCACCAAGTAAAGGGACAACTTACCTTCTGGAGAGCCTCATTGGAGATAGACATGGTTGCGAGTGTGGTTATGAAATATTTCTGGCAATTTTTCTATGCAACGGAGCTTGAGAGGGCTTCGTTGACGGATAAAAGAGAAAAGTTGGTTTGTATGCGTTTAAGTGGTTGTGGTATGGCCTTCGTCGATATCACAAGTCGCCCGAAATGGACATCGGCTTCACGTGATGCAGGTGGTCTCAATGGTGTCCGCACTGCCGTCCAACCCCTAGTACGGTTGCCGGCATGAGCCATGTTTATCATTTATGCCTGAGGCCCCTAATTGGCAACCCTCACCTACACAATGTACTGTAAGTTACACTGCTTTAGCGGCCTCGGCAATGCCAATGTTCGCTAACGACGCCTCCATCCTTCAAGGCTACGAGTATGGCCATAGCTCCGAAACTCCCGACAATACCATGTTGACTGATTGTGTATTTAAGAAGCACCTAGTATTTTCTACCAACAAAAGAGTTTCGTGAAAGGCCGTTTTCGATAAGAGTGGGCCACAGAGAAATTCACAGTTTGGCAAATGCAGCCACAGCCGGCGCCACAGAAGGCAACAAGATCCGATGCCGACCACGGAATGACGTTGGGGCAAAATATTGACAGCGTACAGAGCTTAGCAAATGCAGAGCATCTCGACCACTAAATAACATAAGCTACCTCATAGCATGCGTGTCCCTGGAACCTTATAAGATCAAGAAGTCTCGTCTAGCGCACCATTGTAGGTGGTCTTAGCCACACAAATATTTCATATCTTACCACTTCACGCTGTCGTCCTTTTCTACTCTCTCATCGTGCTGTGAAGCTGAACTTTGGTACATTCGCATAATCCGGCACGCTCGGCAGTCACTGAGGAAGACGCCAACTATATAATCCTTACTTCTACGAACAATATACAGCTTCGAGGTATATATACACTGCCCCCGCAATGGCTCAGTATGTCGACAATGGCAGCGCTGCGAGCGCCGTCTCCGAGAAGATGATTCCATGGCTCCCATCAATTGCATACCCAGTTGCCGATCCGACCAAGGGATTTTGGCATCCGCAGACATCGACATTGAACTGGTGTGAAGAGGTATGTTGTTCACCAGTTAGCCTGGGCATATCTCCCTCTTGCAGAGCCTGTAGCTAACATATTCCGCCAGGACTACTATGCTACTTACTATGCCGCCGAGATCGTCAACTCCGTCACAAACCTCCTCTTCATGTGGCTCGGCATCAAAGGCATCCGCAACTGTCTCAAATACGGCCATGACCGCATCTACCTCGTCTCGTTCCTCGGCTACCTCGTCGTCGGCACCGGCAGCTTTCTCTTCCATAGCACTCTCAAGTGTACGTCTATCCTCCCCAGTCGTCTTGTTTCCCACAATCAAGGTCGAGTGCAGAGATAAGAGGACGACTCTTGAAATGCTTCGAGAGGCCTGTCCTCCAAATCACCAACCGGTTAACGTCTTTGGCGACGCCCACCATAGGATGGCGCACTTCTTTCGGCTTGCCCTATGGCGGGCGCAAAGATGGTCAGGTTGTCTTCGCACCAGTTTACCGGTTGGTCTTGGTTATTATTTGCGAATTGTCCCGTCACTTCTGCACTCGACCTTGAATTATTTCCGTGAGCAAGTATCTGACATTTAAAGACCCAATGCAACTAATCGACGAGCTCTCTATGATCTATTCCACAGCCATAATGTGCTACGCCTGTTTCTCCTTCAACCAAACCCGGCGTTTCCGCCAGATACTCGCTGCTGGATTGTTGGGACTCTGCGTCTTCATCACTGCCTACTACCACTACCTCAAGGACCCGACTTTCCACCAAAACGCCTACGGGATTCTGACCGCCATAGTCGTCTTCCGTTCTATGTATGTAATGGAAGTCAACTTACGGCCTGGGCTGCGCGCGCAACGCAAAGATGAGGGTCGCAAACAGAGCGTGGAGCTGCCTGATGGGTACATGGCGGAGATAGAGGAGGGGAAGAGTGCCGAAAGAACGGCGTATGAGAGGAACGGTGACGAACAGATCCTCCGCGATATGTGGAAGATCATCTCTCTCGGCCTCGCCATCTTCCTCGGCGGCTTTGCAATTTGGACCCTGGACAATGAGTTCTGTGGCAATGTGAGGAGTTGGCGTCGCCAAATCGGCCTGCCGTGGGGGATGCTCTTGGAGGGCCATGGTTGGTGGCATCTTATGACTGGAACGGGCGCGTACATGTCCCTTGTATGGGGTATCTGGCTCAGACACTGTCTTAATGGCAAACAGGAAGAATACGAACTGAACTGGCCATCTTGGTGGCGCAGCCTACCGGAGATCGTCAGTGTAGAGAGAGACGAGGAGGGATGCCGTATCGATCGAAATGGCAATGGCCATCTCAAAACCGCATGAGCAGTGTGTGCAACCGGGGAGATAACGGAATTGGTGTTTTGAGAATTGGTGGGATGGACGGTGGGTCTCGGATGAACACTTCTTGTATACACTCTTTTTGGTACATTGCCACATACAGCAGACGATGAAAAAATAATTCAGATGTTTAGGTGGTTGTCATCATGCCTAGGGCGATGAACACAATGCCGGTCTGTACGAAATGCTTCAGGACAGACACAGGACAGATACTTTTGTCCCAAGTATGTGATTTAGCAGGGATCGCCCTCGTGTACCGCGCGGACGCTTTCACAATCCCAAAAGAAACCGATTTTTCGAGGTATACTAACTACAAGCTTGATGTGCACTTGGCGCCAAGGAAGTTTACCCAGGTGGAAATACGTTATAAAGTCTTCAAATCTGGTGCTGGTGAAAAGTCGTCTGTCCAATCTGTCCGTCATGAGCATTTGGGTATTGCTCTGAGCTGTTTTTGCATTCAACCGATCTGTCTCTGGTTGTTGATCTCGCTGCTGATGCGAGATAGTTGTTGCTGTGAATTGGCTAGTACTGCTATCGGTGGCTGAGCCATATGAGCGCGGCTATCATCTGGAAATACTCTTGTATATCATGGCGGCCTGGGCGACAGATTGACAGATTAAGCGAGAGCGAACCGTCCCATCATGACAACTCTTGGCACCTCATCCACACTGTCTCCGGTCACATCCCGCACTTTACTTGGCAACGGTGCCTTTGCAGTTCTCTAACACTTCCTCGAAGTAATAATGCAGCTTTCTTACAGGCTCACTACAACCTTAACAGTCACTTCAGCTAAAATGTATCATAGAGAGGGTTATATGGCTTTGGTGGCCAGAATGCCAAGTATAACCTCGCGGAAAACCTAAGCCACCACGCCTTATGCAGGGCAAAAGACGGCAGTGTAATTAAACCGCTGTATTACCTGATGAGGGGCCTCGTATCTAGATACTACATAGGGCTGAGCTGCTCACACGAACTTCCGATCCTTCACGTCTTGCAGGCACATCAAGCATTAAGTATCTCTCAAGCCCCTCCTGATTTCTCCGCTGCTTTTCTTTCTGTCTCCTCTTCCTGGCATTTCAAACTCTTACTCGCGGTTACCCCCTCCTGATAATTTTCGGGATTGTATGCCATCATGGCAGCAGCCGCCAAACAAACGTAAGCCCAACAAGCCGAAGCAATCCAGTTCCTCTGCCGCTCCGCCTTCGAAGCCGAGCACCGCCGCGACTTCAAACCGCGCTCGAGATCCATGTTCAGGCCACCACGAAGTTCAATCAAGTGGTAAATGATGCCGCGTTCTTCGATGCTGAAGCCAAACGGGTGGCCAGGAAGCAGGTCAAGTAACATGGTGGTAGGCGGGATGTTTGGAGGCCGGTTGTGGATATGCCTGCCGGCGCAGCGGTGATGGACTTTGTGATGTTACCCACTGGGCTGGGAGTTGCCGAGAGCATTATGGCCATTATAGATGGGAAGACGACGTTGACTGGTGTAAGTCCAACTGAATCTCACCGCCTTGTGTTCAACCAGGCTGGACTAGCTCTAACACGACAAGGATGAAATAGCACTCACACGCCGGGGCGCCCCAGGAACCTTCCTTACAGCCACCAGCCGAGATTGCGCCTTTACTACCGACACCTAAATCATTCTTCGCACCTATATTAGACTCCAAACTCCCTGAAGCCCTCTACCACATCTACACCTCCGCCTCCGGCGCCTTCCAAGGCGGCGCATGGATCTACCTCAAAGTATGCGGCAACAGCGACCACCAAACCATCTACGTCCTACAAGCCTTCAAGTGTCTTCGGCACCAGACCCCAATCACCTCTTTTCACAGTAGTGCGGAGTCCACTACCCCCGTCTGGGGGGCTGTCGTTGCCCCCATTACGCCGAGTAGGTATGATTATGTGGATATGATGAAGGGGTGGCCGTTTTAGCATCGGAGTCTGTATGGGAGTGTGATTGACGAACGACCGGGTAGGAAGGAGAGCCGTACTGCGTGGAGTCCACGGCGCTTTACGTACTGTGGGAGGAGGTTTGTGTGGATGAAAGACAGCCGTGGAAGTATGACGCAAGGCTCAGCAGAAGCGTTGTTGTTGAGAAGGAGTGGCCTGTGCCGGGCAGCAAGACGGAAAGAGGAGGATAAATGTTTCACTCAAAAGATTGCGTGGATCGATCAGACGCTGGGGTTGAAGAAGTCAGCCGTTGTGCATGTGGCTGGGGCCCTGGATATGGGGTTTGTGGAGTTTATACTGGCGAGTTATCTGACGAGAGAGATGATTGTGGCGGCTGGCCATAACTGAATTGTTAAGGGACTAAATCGCTAGCAGTAGTGGGGAAGCGTCTCGCTTAGTTCTACAATGTGCTTGTTGTCTAACTGTTGCTTCTTAGAGCGAATATACAGAAGTAATACGGGAAATGGTCATTCGGTCTGCCACCTTGATGCATCCTCCGCGCTATCTATAAATCGAAAGATGGCTCATTTAACCAAGTAGTACTAACCAATCAGCAGCAGAAGGCCTCAAAGGAACGCAGCAACCCCAGCCACCACACAGTTCTCCCTGCCTTCTAAACTTCCTAATCCAAGAGACCGCTTGTCAACCGGTTGGTACTCAGATGGCTATTTCTGTGCTGATTGAAAAACGCCCAGTTATGCCGAGATCTGTCGCTTTATAGACCGCTTACAGAGGCAGTTGGACGTCTGTGGCTAGCTGGTTGGCCGCACAGTTGGAAAATTAGGATTTAAAAGGGAGATATAAGATGTCCGTCCTCACCACGAACCGCAATGACAAAGCTTGCGAGTTGTGAATGTTCATTGCAATGCTTATCGCTCGCTCGCTAGACTAAATTGTAAACTCAAAACTCCGCCTTCCTATCTATCATGCATGCTTTCCTTATCCAGACATGCAAACCTCTAACCCATTTACGCCATGTTTGAGGAATGACCAGTGAGGCTTCTCGTACATTAGTATCTTCCCCTGCTCATCGGTCTTTGATCATACCCTCTGCTCGAAGGTCTATAATCAGCACCTCTGCTTGTCGGCCTGTAATCTCCACCTCTACTCGTGGGCCTCTCGTCATAACCCCTGCACGAAGGCCTATCAACACCTCTACTACTCGGCCTCACATCCCTCTTCGACCACCTCTCCATGCATCCTCTACAACTAACCCCAACATCCTCTCTCAAGTATATCTCACCATCCACAAACGGCTTCTGACAATCGCCGCACCTAAAGCACTCAGCATGGAACTCTTTTCCCAGCGCGCTCACCACCTCACCAACAACATTCTTCCTACACAATCCGCATCTCGGAGCTCTCCTCTCCGTGCGTTTCTCCATGCATGGAACACACCACGCATACCCTCCCTCCTCAACATGCGCCGCCCCCTCCTGAAACGGATCCCCACACTCCGCGCAGAAAAAATGTCCAAAATGCCAATGCTGTCCCCCCAACGCAACAACATGCTCCCCAATAATCGGAGTCTTGCAATGTTTGCACCTCGGCGCAAACGCCTCATGCCAGTCAAGATGGCAATAAAACCTCAGTTTCCTCCCCCACACGCCATCCCCGTCCGTGACTTCGCCTTCAGCTACATAAATCCCCGCCTCGCGCGCCTCGATGCGGGCGAGTCGGGCTTTACGCGCAAAGTCTGGTTCGGGACTGATGTCGAAGTCGGAGAGGGTGATGGCGCAGACGTGGCAGGCCATGCAGACGGGGTGCCATCTCTCCTTTATCCCAGCAAGCGCAATAACCTTCCCCTCAATTGGAGTCGAGCACGCATGGCAGGTTGCAGTGGCGCGAGAGCCTGGCATGTGGGGGTCGGGCGACCAATGGCTGTGGCTGTCTACCGGACCACCTGGGCGTGCAAGTGGCCCGTTGCCTTGGATTGCGTTTCTGCTTGGTGGAACTCCGCGGCTGGAATCGCCGGGCGGAGGGAGTGGTCGTGCGCCTGGCTGTGGGAGGGGGCGGCCACCGGATGAGCTTGGGCGTGGAAGTGGGCGGGTGGATGCTGGTCGTGTTGGCTGCTGGCCTCGGGCACCTGGGACGCAGATCTGCTCGACGTACATCGGCCGCGCCGGTTGAGGGGGGCTTGCGGAGACATTTATAGCTGATGGTGCTGACATCGCAATGGAGGGCGCATCAAAGTTGCCAGATGGTGCGCGGATAGCGATCGCTGGAGCTGAAGGAGCACCTACAGAGAGTGCCGGCGGAAGTGGGCTTTCAGGTCTGGGTGGTCCGCATATGGTCGGTAGAATTGTTGGCGCAGATGCGGCAGAAGCTGGTGCTGGCGGACGAACCTCGGAAAGCGACTCCGTGGGCGGCGCAAGTACACTCGCCCCCTTGACAGAAGGGACTGAGATGGCAGATACCGGTGGTGGGCGAGCTTCAGACAATGACTCAGCTGGAGGTGCCAGGGCAGGAGCTGCTGGAGACGGCACTGAGATAGCTGCAGGAAGAGCGGCCAATATCTGCGGCGTTGCCTCTGTTATTGGTGCCGCCTTCTCGCCGACAGCAATGTTCGGTACAGCAGGAGCTGAGCGAACTTCTGGCATCGGCTGCGCTTGAGGGAGCGGCCTGGACGCAGGCACAGAGTGTCTTGGGCCCATTGGTCTTGCTGGAAGCGGCCGAGCAGATGACACGAGAGGTCTCCTGACAGCCATTTGACTAGTCAAGAATGCTTGTTCTTTAGGAGGCTCCACTTCCTCCGCCGCTGGCTCAGCAATGGAAGATGGAAGTGGCGCTGGAGCAGCATTCTCATCAACAGACGGCCTGGAGGGTTGCTCGGAGGCTTTGTCGCTCCCCTTCTGCAGAATCGGCGCAGTGAAACCCTTGGATTCCTCTTCTACCTTTGCAGCCTCTGTCTCGGTCGCAGTCTCGCTCTCAACCTCCTTATTCACCTTGTCCTCATCCGTATCACGCACCGGCACCGCAGGCGCGGAAACAGTACCCTTATGGCTGCTTGCAGTCTGCGCCACGTTCCCACCCCTCATCCAAGGCAACTTACTCTTCACCGTCCCAATAGCCGCTTTCTCCGGCGAACTCGGCCTTGAACTCTCAGACCCCGATTCTCCACCCAAAGAACTCCTAGCATGGTGTCCTGAGCCGTGGGGTCTCGGCAAAGACGATCTAGCCGATCTATCAAAAGGACTCCTCCTAATACTCCCACTAGAACAAATCTCATTACTCAACACCGAGCTCCTCCGCCCCTCAGGTCTAGCAAAAGGGCTTCTAGACGTACTCGTCCCGTTTCTATCTAAAGCCAACTTTGGCGGACTAGAATCAGATGAAGGTCCGAGGCTGGGTCTTGCGAATGGTGATCTTGGCATCATGGGACCATCATCATCGATTGATGTGCGGATTGGTCGGGACACAGGAGGTTCGATCGTTGAGTTACGGCGGAAGCTTGGTCCGCGTGCGAGTGTTATCTTCTCAACGGCAATATCTGCTGGTGATGTGACGGTGGACTTGGCGCGTGGACGGGCGAAGGGGTAGCGAGATTCGACTTTGAGAGTGTGCTCGTCGGTGGTTAGTGGTTGCACATAGCTGTTACGTCTTGAGCTGAGCGACGAGGTAGGCGTAGGTATCTTGGTATCGCCATTTTCGAAGATGGACTTTGCTTGGAAGATCTTTGAGCTTGAGTCCAGAGTCGAAGTACGTGTTCGAGTCCCTTCGATAGTTGACGTGCGTGATCTCGATGCTGCTACAAAAGCGGCCGAGGCAGCTTCTCTTTTCTCCAGTGAAGTGCGTGGCGAAGAGGAGCCAGAGTTCTGCTTCGCGAGCTTTGTCAAGACCGTCCCAACGGGAGGTTCGAGCGGAGAAGCATCCATTACAGACCTTGAAGTCACCTCGGGCTCACTCTTAGAAGCGTTGGACTTAAGAGAGATCTCTCTCGAAGGTGTTTGAGAGATAACACCAGTTACATCTCCAGGTACATAGGGAACTCCATCCTGTCTAGCCGTCCTGGCTTTCTCAGTCTCCTCATTCTCAATCCTGACTGTGCTCTTGTCACCCTTGGTTTCCACTTTCCACTTCCCCACCACTTGACCATCTACTAGTTCACCGTCGCGTGATGATTTCGCGGCCAGCTCATAGACCTGATCGGGCGGACAGCCAGTAACTTGAACGTATCCTTCATGCTCCATCTCTTTCCCCTCCTCTCTTTCGCCTCCTCTTCCTCTACTTGTTCCACATTCTCGACTGCTGTCCGGTCCGGCATCATCCCCAAATTCCTCTCTGAACCTGCTCCCAGAGATGACTCTAAACCGCCCTCTTTCAAGATCAACGATTCCGTCCTTCCTTGGACCGGCGGTGCCGAGTTCTCCCGACTTCCCTCCCTGGCATGTAACTAGTGGCACATCAGCCTGTTTCTTCGCATCCTTTCCATCCTCTCTCGCTCCACCAGGAGGTTTCCAGGACTTGTCAAAGCTTACGATGGGTCTCCCAACTCGATCGCTCACGGCTGTGGGCGTCGGTAGTTTTTCGCTGCGCTCGGAGAGGGATTTGCTCGTTGCCTTTACCAGCTCTTCGCTTCGGATCTCCTTGCCATCTTTCATTGGGACTTCGTGCATTGGCTTGGCGGGCGAGGCGGAGCGGGAGCGGTTGTCTGTGTACAATGGGTTTCGAGACTGAGTGGGAGGATTCTTGTATATCTCCGTTCTGTGCGACAGGGGTTGTGGAGGATGAGTCAGCGGTGAAAGGGGAGCGGTGTCCTTCTCAGCAGGCGTCGAGTGAGACCGTGGTGGGACGTCTTTGCCCGCCACTTCAAATTGTACCCTGTTGAGAGGATTCTTCGCCTTCGCCTTGAGTGGACTGATTGCACCTTCTTTTGGCTCTTTCGTCGCTGTCTGCGGTCTGGAATCACCACTCTCCGGCTCCTCCCAAATCTGATCCGGCGAGAACACAGTGTTGATCTCACCACTGATGTTTCGCTTCCCGTGTCTGCGCGAAGAACTCCAGCTCCTCCCCTTGGTGGTAGCAAACGCAGACGTCAGCTTCCCGTAGCTCATTTCTGTCTTGCTCGCCGGATCACGACCACGAGTTTCATCTAAAGACGTTCTGTTCCCCTGTTTACTCGAGCTCCGGCTGCCGATACTGCTTACACGCTCTCTCAAGCTCGTCCTCGAACTGCTCCTTATGCTCCCTTGCCCTGACGTACTTCTGCGGCCTTGGAGACCCGATCTATCCGTACCAAGATCGATATGGACCGCATCCTCCCCCCTATATTCCCTCCCCACAGACTGCGCTCTTGCATGCTGGTAGCTCCCTTTCCTCAAATGCTCCCTATACCCCGGTCTCTGCGGCCGTAATTGCTGCTCGTATGCATAACCAGTCATCCTCCCCGCCTCCTCCTCTTTTCTCCTCTTCAACTCGTCCGGGTGGTGATGCGCAAACACCAATTCGACAGCCTCTTTCTTCGCCTCCTCGGCAATCCTCATCTCATCCGCAATCTGCTCTTCCGTCTTCCCCTCTGTCGAGAACCCAGGATGAATCGGTGTAAGTATAGTCGATCCTCTTTCAGGCGTAGCAGTCGTAGCAGGAGTACCAGGCAAAGTAAGACTCATCCCGGCAGCTTTCGCCCTCTGCAGCTCAGCAAAATCCATATCCTCCAACGCCCCTCTCAAACTGCTAGCCTCGCTCCTCTCCATCCATCTCTGGCCCCTTTCAATATACGTTGCACTCGGTTGCACAATCGTAGGGTCCTCAACCTCCTGTCTCTCCGTTTTCCTCCTCAGCGTCGGTGAGCTGGGTGGTGGCATCGAGCGTCTGCTCCGACTTGTGCTTAATCTTGGCCGGGAAGCAGTAGTGTAGGCCGTAGCGGTTGTTGCCGTTGTGCGATTACTGAGTGCGCTGTCGGCGCGCGGAAGGGAGCCGTGGGCCATAGACGGTGTGCCGGGCACGGTAGTTATAGGCGAGGCCATGGACCCGCGCGATGTCGAGCCAATGCTCTGTCTTGTGCTGGCGCCGGTGGCAGGTGTGCGAGCGCCGCCTGGACGGGCAACGCGCTTCTCGCGGAGCTCGGTGAGGTAGTTGGCTGCGGAAGATGTTAGCAATGGGCTGGCAACGAGGGTTGTAACGGAGTGCGAAGCCCCTTGTTAAGTGGGTGAGATGCGGCGTACCGAATTGACCACTGTCCATGTAGCTAGGCTCTGGAGGCGTAACCTTTCGCGATGAGCGGTCCTTGGACCTGCCCCTTGCGAACATGTTGGTGGAGAGCTGAGCTCAAGCTGTCAACTCTTGGTTACTGGTGTATGTTTCCTATCGTCGCGGTATAATAACCGGCTTTCGGGTACAGCTGATAAGCAAATAGCTAAGCTACTAACGATGGCAAATATGGTGTTGTAAGTGTCGAAGAATAGAGAAATGCATCAGGGTTCTAGGTCGCTTATTAGGTTGGATTGGCGCCCGTCAGATCGTGGAGTCGCAAGGTTGTTGATAAAGCTGTGGTGGAGTCACCGTGGACCGTGTTTTCAGGGGCCTGCAGCTATCCGTCGGGCCGTTGGCTGGGTGATTGCGGGAGGACGTCAACAACACTTTGTTACAACAAAGATTTGTAAAGACGAAGAGGATTACATGAATTATTTCCCGGATATCGTTACAACTGATCGTTTTTATTCCATTTCTATGCGAAAGACAGTCAACGCCGAGTGTAGGTGTGATTCACCCGCCCATACGCACCGAGCTTCATGCGTGTGGAAGTTAGGCACCTCCTTTGGATCCTCGGTCGTCTCACAACCCTGGCTGTCCGAGAATGTGTGGCTTAGAAGCTGCCAAAGCAGAGACGCATGAAATATAGATCAATGGTATTCTTTGCTTTACGTATGATCTTCGCATACAGCTACTATGCTTCCTCTCACCGACAAAATTTAGCCACAAGGTTTCGATATGTTACACATCTGTGGCTGAGGCAGTTTGTCCCTTATGAATCAGCGCGTTCAAGCATTACCCTAGGGTTCTTTTTCGGGGTGAGAGAGAGCATCTTTTTCTATATGAATGTGCCATACTTTTTGTGGCCAGTGATATAGGACATGGCAACTGCCCTTCTGACAACCTTCATGTTATCAACCTCGCTGATGGAAGAAAGAGCATTGGTGTTGCTAGTCGAGCTACTTGAGGAGAAGACAACGCAATAAGTTCGCATCAATAGCGGCCAGCGGTTGTAATATCGCTGCCATTCCAACCTTGTCTGGCAAGGTTTGAAACTTCTTGAGCTGAGTATAGCTGACCGGCTACCGATGCTCAAGTAATTGGATGCCATAGAGAAATTTCTCTTGTTGGGAAGCTTTGGTTTACCCCGACGTCTAACCGTTTATATAGGCATCATGGAACAGGACTTGGGCGCTCCTGGCTCATCGATTATCGGTTTAATTCCAAAACTAGAGCACCAACACCCAAAAACACAGCTATATAGCCGCCCCATCGTCTCCGACAGAGCTGTGGATTACGAGCAAATGCTTCCCTGTCACAATTGTATGTGAGCACTACTTTGCTGCTCGAGTGCTCCTGATTTACAGTTGGGTCGGCGAACGAAAACTCTTGCACACACTCACAACGTATAGCCGAGCTATCAACAAGCCGGCAGTAGCCTTAACATGTTGATGACAGCTATTCTTAGGCTAGTATGAGCATAAGTACTAAAATAGCAACTAAGCAGTTCGTATCGATACAATTTTAAAGTAGAGGAAGAGCATATCTCACCCGGTTTAGTGTCTCATTCATTGAATGCTCGCGTGAATTTGGGCTTCTTTGGGAGCTTCTATTTACATACAGAGCCCCCCGTTTTATATAAGCCACATCCAAAAGAAGTCGGTTACTCATGTATCAACGCTAGCGCTATGGCCTTCGTTTGGCAAACCTTACACCTGCTTGAGCCGAGCATAGCTCACAGCAATACCTACTCATTTTTGGATGCTGAAAGAGTAATTGTGCATTGCCTTAAAGTCCTGTTACATAGATATCTAGGGACTTATATAGGCAATATGAAACACGACTTGGGCGCATCTGCTGAATGAAGTGGTTTGGAGTTGGAGCACTAACACCCCGAGAGCAAGGTATATAAGTGGCCTATGGTATTGGCCATAGATTCAAGTTGAGCAAGAGAAGATTTCATCCACCTCGGAGCTCATATACGCGGTGCTCAGTGACAAATTTGGTTTGTTAAAGCTTCTTGTTGCACCGAGAACTAGCTCCTTATATAGAAAGGGAGCTGGCTGCTTCTAGTAACTAGTTCGATGGAGAGCTACGCACCAACTCTCGGGTAGATGGGTATACAAGTTGCCTTACAAGCTTAAGGAGAGTCATTGGCTAAGTATTTAAATATCAAAATACTACAGATCCATGAGGCGTTTTGAAGCAGAAGTGTCCTTTCGACCTCGATTACTGAAATCCTTAATACAAGTGTAGACAGTACGAAAGAACCTACTTACGGGGCTTGTATCCAGTCGTAGATCGGAAGAATATCTTGCCAGCGTTGGAGCTCATATGGTGTCTTATGGCAAATTCGAGCTTGCTTAAAGCTTCGATTTCCACTGCGAGCATGCCAGTTATACAAGTCGCGCGGAGGGGAGTTGGTTCTTTGTGGATAACTAGCTCGATGCCAAAGCCAGGCACCAACACTCAAAGGATGAGTATGTAAACTGTCTGCCACCTTAGGTAGACCGATAAATAAAACACTAATAAAACCGCCTACGAATTATATTGTAAACCTCAGAGAGCTGTTGGTGCATCTCTCAATTTTTAACCACTTAGTGGTCGAGAACCTTCGGGTAATTAAAAAGCAGTTGATTATTGTACTTTGATAACGATTCGAGAACCCGCTGCGGGAGCTTATTCATGTTGATCGAGTTTAAATTTGTTCCTATTTTGAAACTCCTACTTACCAAGACGCCTGGGCCTGATACCTACCTCGTATAAGCAAAGTATATCTCTAATAAGTAGCAGGTTTGACGCTACGGCTAAAGTACCAACACTCCATCGGCAAGGAGAAATGAGTTGGGTACAGCATTAAACAGCGGCTTGGTTCAGCATCTGAGTTTTACAGATTGCGAGCCAATTTGTGAGCGTCTTAAAGTTGAAGCGTGCACCAAGGCTAGTTCCGGACTTTGTAGCATTCTAGCCCCGATGGCCAAGAGCGCTTCCAGCTGCTTCTAGCAGCCATTGCACCAGCAACAAATGCGCCGATAGCAACAACATAACATACGCCAGGCAGTCCAGGTACAAGATTAAAGCCAGCCCGTTCAACAGAAAGGTGGAATGACAAGCAGCGTCTAATATTGGCTCGCCGAAGGTTCGACGTATCAGCTCGTTGTCCATATTTAATATAATTTTCGCTTCAGGGTTCGAAGCAGTGGCTTGGAAAGAGATATAGCAGTTATACATATGTTTTGGTGTAGCTTGGCTCTATCCTTGAGGGACGGGATGGATTATCATTGGCTACCTCCGTTGTCTTGCCATTTCCTCTTTTCTCCACGACCATGCATCCGTCGCCATCTTCCGGCTCTAAGTTCTGCTTCAGTTACCTCAAAAATGTTATGGTGGCCGCTGCTCTTCTCGTGGCGACGATAACTCAAGGCTTGTAGGCGACGTGCACGGAACGGCCTATCGGCATACATCACTGGCGGTGAACCATCCCCAGGTGTTACACTTTAAACTCGCATTTCTCGGGCTTTTTCCCCTGCGCGCATTCGATTCTCACACCCGCGACCTGAATCTTGGCCAGAATTGGCCACTACTCTAGGGCTCATATGTCTCGGCTTATGCTCTGTTATCTCTCTCAAACCCGTGGATTATAATGCTGTCGAACTGGTATATCGTCGTTCCTCGAATTCTCATCTCATTCCTCCCATTGTCGTCATATCGCTCAGAAGTCAAGCAATAACTGCGGCGCAAGCTTCTCTAGATCTTCAACCTATATCCCATTAGCATATATCCTTCCTCCTTGTCCCTTCCCATCCCTCTCTCCTCTATGCTTCCTCACCATATCCCATTTGCTCCATTACCCATCCCCATCATTCTCCAGCATTCCCTCCCCTAGTCCCAATTTCCTCCATGAAGGGGTTCCACTTACCTCCAGAAATCCCCCACCCACACCATTTCCGCCCATCTCTTGTTCCTTCAATCCCCTCTCATAAACAGCCCGCGCAACAGCCTCCCTAACAAAAATCTCCACATACTTCCCCACCGCCGTGTCAGCTTTTTTCGATATCCGAGTCTTCTCATCCGTGAATGCCTCATGTATCAACGTCGTCAAAAGATCTGGAGGGATGGAGGGGGTGTCGTCATCGTCGGGGGGTTGTTCGTCGACCGGAGCGCTAGATTGGAGAGATGGTTGGCCGGCGGCGGAGGAACGGGTGGGTTGGCGGGAGGTTGAGGTTGACGCGGAGGTGCCTGATGGGCGCCGAGGGATATTCACCTTATTCGCCGTTGCGCGGTTGGACATCTCTCCGTCTCTCTTTGTCGTTATGTCGTAGCACAAAGCCTATACAAACTGGGTGCTTGCTATCCAATGAAACTTGTTTCGGCTTCAATATGGTGGTTTTGGCGTGCTGCTGGTCTGTGATTCAAATATGGTTCGGGGGTTTGTAGTGCAAGTTGTCCGCGGCTGTAACATGGAGGTACCGCGTTAGAACCTGGGGTAACCGCGCCAACACGTGCTTCCACCTCAACCCAGCGCCTCGCCCAAGCTACTACCCCTCCAAATTTAGAAAACGCGCAACCATTGGAAAATTGTCTTAAGCCACCTTCTTTGCAACCACTTTGCTTAACCACCATGACTAAAATGAGAGTGTTTTGTAGCGAGGTATCTTGATATTTGATGTGCCTGTAAGTTGTGTACACGATATCTGTGCCTCAGATTTCTTTGGGGTTCAGGGATTAAAGATTCGACGGGCGTCGAGGCTCAATTCCTCAAAAGTTGTGGGGTGGCAGATCCAGCCTCCAGCAAAGCACTTAGAATCGACCTTTTCGGCTCATCGACATGCAACCAAGGTGACAGCGACATGAAGCGACGATAGAGGACGTGCTAACACCCAAACTCCGCCTCCCTGAGGTATTACATCCCCTACCACGGACAACATCCACGATTTCTAGCACGTCCTGTTTGGGATCTCAGTTCGTCGAAGGTAACCTCTTGTCTCATGCAGTTTATCATTCGACGAAGGAAGTTTTTCTGCATAGGGACACACTATTGCGCTGACCGAGTAAATATTTATTATTTCTATTTCGTTCATTATATTACTTTGTTATGCATTACATCCAGTCAACTGGCATATCCTCCCATCATCCCCAACGCCTGTATGCTTATACCACTTTTGCGGAAATGTGTATCTTCCAACGCCATAAAAAGCAGTATATGCGTGGTATATTTTCATATGCTCCAACGTCCTCTCCCCCTTCTTCTATTTTCTCCTCTACTCCCTGATTTATAAATTCGAAGCTTAGACCTTGGTCCAAGCCCAAAGACCTCTGCTATTCTCCTTAACACTCTTCAGACTAACACCAGTCATGACTCTCCTTATTTCCGCCGGCACCTCATCATCATTCCTAATCTCCGCCTCCCTCTTCTTCCTATCCTGCTTCCCAGCCAACTCAACCTCCCTCACCTTCCACGCCCTAACAAACCACAAACACAATGTGGCACCCATAAACATCATTCCCGTAAAGATCTGTGCATCTCTGTAGATGAAACCTTCATCCCGCTTCAACGCAAGAGCAATCACTTCAGCGAACGTTGAAGGTATCACTAACGTAAGCCAAAATAAAGTCAACGCACTCGGCAACAGCCTCAACCCAACAACCTCCGCCGTAACAGGCGCAACAGTCGTCCAAATCGTCCCGGCAACAACCCCCCCCAGAAGCGCAAAAGCCAATAGCGTCGCATAATTGCTGGCGGGGATCCACAATGCAAAATTCAGAATTCCACAGACGAACGTGCAGACAAGACACATATTTATCCTCCCAAAAGAATCGCTGAAGTACCCGATCATAGGTCTGCCGATCGCCTGGCCGAGGTTGAGTATAGCGCCGACGATGGAGGCTTGCTTGGGTGAGAGACCGATGGAGAGCGCGTAGTTGGGGAGAGAGAAGAGCATGCATATATACCCCGTGATGGAGAAGCAGCCCCAGGCAAGGGTGAGTGTGTATTGCGGTAACTTTAACAACTTGTGGTCGAAAGAGTTAAACACCGACCCGATAGCGGCGTTGCGGTCCTTGACGATGATTGCTGAGAGGGTGATAATGACGCAAGAAATGATAGCCAGGATTCGATACGCCCAGCCGAGGGAGAGATTGCGTATCATAGCGTCAGTTGCCAGGGAGTAGACAAGGCCACCGAAGCCTGAGCCTGCGGTACCGATAGCGTTTGCGAAGGACCGCCTCTTGTTGAACCACTGTGGGATGATGCCCACGGTGGCGTTGAAGGTGAAGCCTATGCCGAAACCGAAACAGACGCCTTGAGACAAAAACAGTTGCCAGATCTCTTTGGACCAGGATGCGCCTAGCAAGGCAAAGGTTTGTAGGAAGATGCCTAGGTAGAGGGGTGGGTAGATGCCGTATTTTCGGATTAGGTAGGTGGCGGCTGGAGACGTGAGTTGGGACATGCCGATGGAGAGGCCGCCAATGAAGGCATATTCGATGGCGGAGGAGCCGGAGTAGGTGTTGTTGGAGAGGTAATAGGAGAGGAAGATGCCGTATGACTGGAACGAACTAGTTAGCTATGTTCATAGAAGATTGGGGTAGTTTGGGGGTCATACGCTGTTAATGCCCCAAGTATGAGCATTTATCATGAATACACACGCCACACACACCCATCCGTAACCACCATCTGGACATTCATCGTCGATTGTTTTTACTCGCGTTAATGGTGCGGCAGTTGCTTCGACGTCAGTGTCGCTTGAGCTGTCGTCGCTCGAGCCGCTTGCTGGTTTTGAAGAAAGGTTTTGTGGCGATTCCTTCTCTGGGTATCCTTTCACCGGTAAAGCATCCATCTCCTCTGCTGCTATGGCGATTGGCGCATCATGGGCTTGTTGTGCGGGCGATGCGCCACCACTGGGTATTTGAGATTCGTCCTTCATGCCGTCGTTCTTATATCGTCGACCAACTGGTCGGTAATGTGTTTCCGTAAATACGTCTTTCTACATTCAATTCCTATATATGACTCTCCTCTTTAATCGGCTTCAAAAGTATACAGTGGCTGCCGAGTATGTCGTCCAATTCAGATAAACAATGACGATATTGTACCTGTCGTATTCTTCTTCAGTCGTCACTTGTCGTACTTATATATTTTGAATACCCTTCTCCTCAGGCTGCCTTTCCTTTTTCCTCACTCAGCGATTAGTATATAGAAGAGCAATGTACGAGGACACTCAGATATTAATGTCGTTTGTAATCTACACCTCTCACTAAGCTGTATACAAAAAGCTTCCTCAGAGCCTGTCACCACTCTACGTACAGCGACTCGGAATTTCCTTCCCTCGACCGACGCCAGTGTCAACGCTAGGCTTGCGCTAGATGTCATTTCTGAATTTTAGTGCCTGATTAGAGACAAAGAGGGGCCGTTGTAGGAATACATTACTTGATCCGGTTAGAGCATGATTCCACTCTTCTTTGTCAAAGTCCACAAGTGGCGAGCGACATGGTGACAAAACTCCGATTTCAAGCAAACTACCATCGCCAATGACTCTGGATTGCTACCTCGGCCACTCTGTGACTCTGCGACTCTGCGAGCTCGGTGCTGCCAATGTCACAGCAGCAGCGAATCACGGAATGCGTCAAAGACTCCCATAGCATAGCATTCCCCCTCATACTAAGTGCCGTCATATCCCCTCGCCCCTCGCCAGTCCTCCATCGGAAACAGCACAATCACGGAAACAACAGCATCCCCCAAGGTGTCCACGCCAGCACGCGGCCCTGGAATCCATAATTGCATAATGCGCTAACCCTTCCTAAAGAAAGGTGCCGAGTGATCCGCTCTTGGCGACGACTAGTTTCGGTGTTGCGGAAAATGCGGCTCCAGTGGAGTAAGAAGTTGCCGGCGCGGAACATCGTGAGAATGAGCTAGGCGAGTTTGGGAGATGCTGCCTGCTCCGAAGAATTGCTTATGAAAGCAGGAACAAGGCTAGGACGAAGTAAAAATGATGTTGAAAATGATGTTGAAAATGAGCCTATCTTCTTTGAGCGAAAGTCCGATGTCGGACGCCAGCCCGGTTGCTCTGACCACACCTGTGATGTACGACAAGACGCACTTGTTAAGTAATACTCGTGAATGTCTCGGAGGTCGTAAACTTCTCGTCTTTAGTTAATTCGGTCTCCCAACCTTAGACCCAACTAGCTGGCAAGTAAGTATACAAGCACTGTGGATAGAGTGCAGCTCCGCTCAAGCAACATGGTTGTAACTCTGCACACAGTGTGCGAAGCCTGAAGTCTTCTATGTTAAAAAAGTGAGAGCGACAATACTTGACGTTGGCAAGAATCTGCCGTATCAAATCTACACTGCGACTGGTTGAGAAGTTATGATAGCTCGGAAGATTAGATCAACATTGAGTAAGCTATGTTGGCATTGTTCTAGGTGTCTGGAAGAAACCTAATACGTCGGACAAATATGTACGAGGTTGGCTTCTCAAATACTTCTTGACGAGGCGGGAGGTATACACAAGACTGGGCACGTCCTATAAAAGCACCTCAAAATACAGACTTAGTTTGTCGACCACAAGCTTTGTACTTGAGACTACTCCAACTGATTCGAGACGAAGATGTCAAATGATTGTTCAAGGACATAAACAACATAAGAGATCAGAACTGACCTCGGTGTTCAGGACGAAAAATTAGTTTGCGTGTACACTTATGAAGAAGCTAAGCCAAGCAGCAGTTGTTTCTAGTACTATATGCTTTATTTTGAATTACCGAGGCTGCTGACGAGTTCTTCTGCTCAAATCACCGCGTCTAGTCATCTTCGTGGAAGCTAAGGGATGCCCACAGGTACGCCTATATCTATCTGCCAATCTGGGGAAAAGTATCGATATTTGAAGTTTGTGCTTGGTTGGTGAATCGACAGGCTTTGGCGACGATTTTTGAGCAGTTTGCAGGTCTAACTAAGTCACATCGCCGCGGAGCAATAATCTCTGGGCCGGGTCGGCGCTTTCCTGTTGCTCGGCAGTGATGTGAAACACTTTTTGTCACTGCGAGGATCCATGCTTGACAAGTTAATGCTTAACTGAGTAGCATCGGAACGCCATTGAGCTACGAATCCCCTCAATGTTTGCATCTGACGTTGTTGTTGTCCAGGCGTTTCAGGTTCGCTTTGCTCGCGCCTGCATGAAACTCGCTTAACTTCACCTCGAGCCGCGACGACCTTGAAACGTCGACCGAAACGACTACAGCGCTTAGACTCGACAAAGCACAGTTTTCCGCGCAGAAACTCAACAACTTAATGCGACAAGTCGCACTGTACGGCACATTCCGCTCCTAGGAGGAGCATGGCCTGTAAATAGAGTTAGGCTCTCAGGCCGTGCCGAGTTCATCCTCGCGCCGCTGGAACTTCTTTGACACGTTTCAGCCACATTCCGTCTCACAAACAACTGCACACCATCACATTCAATGCCGCCGGCAGCGAGCAACGAGGGCATTGTCTTCATAGCGGTAGCTACGGTGAGGACGCAATCTACCAGCCACAGGCCGTTCGGTCGCTAGCTCAAACACCTCGAGTCTGAAGGAGTCTTGGAAGCTCTAATTTTACCATTCCCATATAGCCAACCCGTTTCCTCTTCCCTCCGCGTTGTCCTTCATCCCGCATCTTTTCTATCCCGCCGCTTCGTTCGTCGTCGTCCTTGCGTTTCTGTTGTCTTTGTGTATTCTGTTGTTCCACCTCAAGTACTGCTGGTCAGTTATATTGAGCGTCGCTATCATTCACTCAAATTATAAACACTCCTCACTACCACATCCAACACCACCAATCTACACACCTTCATCGTCCTACACCACAAAGATGCACTTCACCCAATCCACCCTCCTCGCCATCATGGCAACCCTCGCCACCGCCCAAACCACCGACGTAAAAGTCCATGTCGTCAAAGTCTCCTCTGGCACTGCTCCCGCCTTAACATTCACACCCAACAACCTCAAAGCCGCCGTCGGCGACATGATCCAATTCCAATTCGGCATCGGTAACCACACCGTGACCCAATCCTCCTTCGACGCACCCTGCCTCCCTCTCGGCTACGACGCCAACGCTCAGGACCCTGCTGGGAACTTGACGGGAATCCATTCTGGGCATATGCCCGTCAAGGCGGGGGATGATAGTGTACCGACTTTTACCGTACCGGTTAAGGATGAGAAGCCGATGTGGCTTTATTGTGCAACGGGGAAGCATTGTCAGGGTGGGATGGTTATGGTTGTTAATGATAAGTGAGTATGCCGACCAGAGGGAGGCTCAGTGGAGCCTGGCCTTCCCCACCCCTATCTACCTTCAAGTGAGAGCAGGAGTTAACAAGAACCAGCACCGCGAAAAACGCATCCCGCTCCCTCTCAGCCTACACCGCTGCCGCCGCACAGGCACCAGAGAACATCTCGCCTTCCAACCTTGACACCGGCTCTTCTACTAACCCGGATACTCCTTCCCCATCTGAGTCCTCAGGCTCTGACTACGGATCTGGATCTCCGTACGGAGGCGGTGACTCGACTGGTGATGATGCCGGAAATGGAAGTGGTGACGACAGTGCGACCGGTGGCGAGGAGGGATCGACGACTGAGGAAGACCCTGCTGAGAGCCAGACGGATGATGCTTTACCGGTTAGCACTGGTGCTGCGAGCGCGTTGAAAGCCAGTTGGTTTGTGGGGCTTGTGGGCGTGGGTGCCGCTTTGCTTTTGTAGGAGTTTGACCCAAAGTATGACTTCGGAAGTGGTATGGTACAAGGAGAGGATTGTGAGAACGACGGATGGGCAAACGCGGGAATGAAGAACGTGTATCTATACTTCGATGTTGGATAACTTAGGACTGTTTGTACCGTGCGGAATTGAACTGTGTGTTTTCATACTTCTCTGAGAATTAGCCCCGAAATGGAATGTGCTACGAAATGCACGACGTATCCGATGTCTTTTCAGTTAAGACGAGGTAAGTCCAAAATATTCTCGCTAAGCTTGATGGGCTTTTCATTTTGTGCCTCTAGCTTCGTTTCTTCCATTTCTGAGGTCGGATTTCCGATTTCGCGTATTGGAAACGGCTTTATCTTCCGATCGAGAGCACCTTATGCTCCACTTTCTGTAGAGCGAGACATACCTAGTTTCTCACGCACAAACTGCTTGCACCACCACTCACTGCTAGCTGATGATAAGCGAAATAGAGTCTCTGTCCCATACATGAATGAGACGCTCTCACTTTGTAAGCAATATCTTGCTATCATGAAGAAATTTAACCACCAGCACGCAATGTATGAGCTACCACGCTTAGTGATACAACCACAGTACGGCATACAGTGTTGTGAGTCGGGTACCACATATCCGATAACTACCCAGTACTTAGTACCCCAGTACCTACCCGTCAAATTTTGACTACCCTAACCGAGTACCCGTGTAGTTACCCTGTATAACGCCAAGACCATTTGCCACGGAATAGCACTGCATGTAACAGCGTAAGCGAGTATCCCACATGACTTGCAAACGCATCATAATTGTAAAACTATCTTGTTAACGCTTTGCTTAATCTGGCTCTGTAGAGTGGTGCTCTTTGCTCGGAAGAAGTTTAAGCCACGTTAAGGGCTAGAATTCACCCAGAAACAGTCACGTGTTTATACTACATACTGGGTAAACTACCCAGTATTTACCCGGCTATTGACGTCAAACTACCCTGCCCACACAGCGAGCTCGGGCGTTATACCGGGTGGTACTTTCTGCAACACTGACGGCATACTTGAACCTGAGCAGCGGCCAAGCTTCGTCGGTTCCTTGAGGTTTAAAGGCAAACGCATATTTTACCTACTCGCCCTCGTTTACTGGCATCGTGCTGATGTTGTCACAACCATGCTTGGACGTCTTTTTCCCGGCACCTGTCTTTCTTCTATGTTAAAGCATGGATATGTTTTCTGAGCCATGTGTTGCCAGGTCAATAATCAGTTCTGGAACGTAGGTTATGCACACTCTTGTTCACGTGCCTTGCTTCTGTATGCGATTATTTTGGAAGATGAAGAGGAGCCTTTGTTAACAGCTTGAGAGCTTTATTTATCTACAAACAAGAGCCAAACTCCTATGCCTTGTATCTGGGGCGCTAACGCAGAGTCTGTCCTATCACTGCCTATATAAAGCGCGGTTCTGTCCCAACGTCCTGCTTGATCAAGACAGAATTGAGGAATATGACATAACCCTACGGATCCATCGCCTTTCTTCAATACATACCAAACACGAGGCAAGAGTAACTTCTCCAACACCGAACATTGTAGCAAGGTCATTTTTTCTCAGCCAATTATGGAGAAGAGCACCCGAGCATCCGTTTACTGCCATCACCACCCCAGTATTGCTTTTACTGTCCCGTCCCAGTAGTCTTCATGCTTTATTTTTTGCGCTCGACAAATGGATCAATATTCAGACTGCTCGCAAGATGGATCAGAACAGTGCCCTGCACCATAGCAGGGTTGCACACGGGTAGCGAAATACCCTGCCACTTAGGGTAAATATGGGTAGATATATCTATCCGAGCACTTTTGTCTACGTAACCCAGGTACTCAGGTAGAAGGCGGGTATTTGCCAGGGCTGTTAGACAGCGGGGTCCGTCCAAAAGGGGGGTGCTAAGCGAGCAACGTCATCTGGGTTTGGCGATACTGCTGGAATTAATTGGGATTATGGCTTGCTGCTGGTCAATCGAATAGCCCTTCACCAGCTAGCAGTCGCTCAACACTGTTATTCATATTTTAAACACACGTATCGTAAAATCTATCACTATAAACCATGTGTATAGCAGATTAAGTACCTGAGTATTTCCACAAAATATCTACCCTATCTGGACACATTCAGGATCTGTGCGGGATACGTATCTGTGCAACACTGCTCCATAAGGGTTCTGATAAGCAATTATTTCTTGTTCTGATAATCCATTAATCCGAGGCATTCAAGCTCTTTATATACAAATTCCGTGACTAAGCTTTACATCTAACCTCATAGTCAT
>RCNJ01000131.1_pt1 | contig 61632 bp, 53 predicted proteins | sample 2041171 | NCBI WGS metagenome assembly RCNJ01 (sample SAMN09708213, study PRJNA481090) | feces metagenome | biome: feces | host: Pygoscelis adeliae | place: Antarctica: Rookery Lake | collected 2010-03-01 | reverse complement strand
CATCGCGAGGCGGCAGAGGGGGAGAGGATCATCGCGAGGCGGCAGAGGGAGGAGCGGGGGCCGCGGACGGGGTTTGGCGAAGAGAGGAGTGGCGGAAGGTGGCAGACGGGGAAGAAGAGCGGGCTGTTGTGGGCGCGACTGTGTGTTGGGGGGAAGGGGAAGCGGCTGCAGAGGGCGCTGCGGCTTGGGAAGGAAGGCAGGACGCAGCGGGCGCGGCTGTGGGCTGGGACGAAGTGCATGCGGCTGCGGAGTCGGCCGTGGGTTGGGAGGAAGGACTTGAGGCATCAGGCGAGGCCGTAAGTCGGGAAGTAGGGCAGGTAGCTGGAGACGCGGAGGCGGGTTGGGAGGCAGGACAGCCGGCGGCCGTTGCGAACGGGCGGCGTGCCTCGTCTTCCCCTTCTCCCGGCAGAGGACACAGGTGGCGAAAACCTTGGTGCCGGGATTCGCAGAGGCGCCTTTGAGAAAGGAGGAAAGAGGGAGCTTCTTTATACACGAAGAACAGTACTTGGAATCCATCTCTGCGAAACGCGTCTCGAGAAGCGCAGACGCGACGGGAACACGGGGTCAAGTGGTTGTGTGTGCCTTTGTCAGCCAATGAGAGCTCGTCGTTGGCGGCAGCCGAGAAAGCTAAAGCTTTTCAATTAACCGTTTTGACTTGTTTTGTTCTTATTGATGTTGCTATAAGGCTAATCTTGCCGTGCCAACTCATACCAGAGTCTGTCCAAATCTTAGAACCTGAAAGCATAACCGCATCCCAATCCATGCTTGTATAATACACTTAATCTTATCGATTTATCTCGACTTGCTCTGTCTCTTGTAGTTCAAGTTGGTTCTGTTAGCAGTTGCCAACTTGTGCACCATCATCCTCTTATCCCATGCTCCGCTCTTTCCCTCAACAACATTGACAACCTCCTCAGCAACCTTCTGCGCAAACAAACCACGTCCGGAACCCTTGCCGTTCTTCTTTGCTGCCGTCTCGATGATCCACATGATGGCAGTGCGGCGTCTTTGGCGGAGGGAAAGTGGTGCTGGCATCTGCAGAGCCATACCGCCACCAGCGGCACCAGGAAGTCTCTTGATCTTCATCAATGGCGCGACGGAGTCGACGGCGAGCTCGAGGTACTTGATTGGGTCGAGAGGGAGGCGGGAGGCAGGTGGGGAGCCTGGGAGGAGAGGGCGGGCTGGGTTGATCTTTGGTGGTGGAGCGGTACGGAGGTGATTGAGGATAAAAGACATATGCTACGGAGACAAAGTTAGTCGTTCCAGTTATACGGGTCTTTCTCTCCGGCTTGAAGCCGGCGGGTTGTGCTTACCCTTTGTGCAGCACTCTTTCTGCCGTGCTTCATCATCAGGTTTGTGACTTGCTCAACGATTGGCTCGTATCTCTCTTTTCTGTTCGAGAATGGCGCTAATGGCAGTTCTGGCAGAGGGAACTTGTGTCCGACCGTTTCCGGTGTGATATCGCTCGCCTGTCCTCCATGTGCAATCGCTTCCATCTGACCTAATGCCAACAGGTTGTCGAAGGTTGTGGCCTCAGCCTCTGGAACAACCGCTGCCTTTGCATCCCCCTGGGTCTTCTCAGACTTCTTCTCCTTGATAACCTCTGGTGCCTGCTCCTTCACTGCCGGGTCGCGCTCGAAGATCTGCTGCTTGTCAGTTACAGCCCGCCGGGTTGCCCTTTTCCGGCTCTGGTTGTATTCACCTCCTGAACTGGTGTTCCCTGCCCCAAATCTGGCTTGGTGTCTCCCATAATCTCAGCAATTTGTGCGGCCTCCTCGCTGACGTGTGGAGGGTTCTTTGGGTCGGTTGGGTTCTCAGTTGGCTTCGGCGCCTTGTCGGCGTACGAGCGGACAGCACGAATGCTAACCGGTATTTGCTGCGCAACTGTTGGGCGAAGAGCGGCTCTGATGGCCAAGCACCTTGATGCGCTCCATAAAGAGAGTCGTGGCGACATGGCGGGCGGTTTGATGTTCTAGTCGCTGCTGTCGCCAGCTCAAAGTTGTTCGAGGTTGATTGGGTTGCACTTTGAGCCTAAGATCCGAGGCAACCACAACGTGCCACTTCACAAGCCACTTTCACGGAAGCACCTCCACAACATTGGGCACAGTGATACAAAGCAGGGACTTTCCTAAGCATCACGATTCGATCGAACTGAAGCAGCTCAAGGAGCCACGACAGGCTGGCAGGACAACGTGGGAAAGTATCATTAGGCAAACCTCAATACTGGTTCGTAGCTCAACCATCGTCTGCGCGGCGTCGCCTCGCATATACCGCAACGCTGGGTATAAACCCAACGTTGCAGCCCAACGGCGAGCTCACGAAGAGCGTTCGCCCAAAGATTTCCAGGCGCGAAGGAAATAACAGTCTTAGGTGAGCAGTGGTAAGTGAACGTATATTTTTTAGTTCTGGTCATACAGATGAAAGAAAAGTCCTGAGCGCCCCATTCACCTCTACCAAACACAGTCCTTGACTCCAAAAGAAACGTCCGATGCGCCCATTATTACGGCTTCGTGCCATCTGAAAGAAATCTGTGCCAGATAACCTATTTCACTGCCAAGATCCGCAGCAACAACGACAAGGCAATGTTGCAGCTTTCTGTCGACACTGCTCAAGGATGACAACCCTCGTCCGCATTTACCAGCCATTACCTCGCCCTGCGGAAGACGTCGGGCTACCCGTACTGATATATTTGAGAGCCATCTCTGCGGCATCTTCTTTGGCGTTGTTCACGTACTGCCCATCGTACCAGTAGCGAGCAGAAATGCTCTGACCGGACACAAAGACAGTACTAGACCAAGCGGTACGGCCACCTGTGCATTGAGTCAATATTGGTTCACAGATAAAGGGGGTTCTGTCTTGCCTCGTCTATCGGACACGATATTGAAAACTGGTGGATTCATCTGGTGTTGGCGGCAGGTATCTGTAGGTTGTTAGATTCGGCTTACTGAACGTTGCTCGAAGTGGAACTATCAACCTTGGAGCTTGTCCTGCCAGCTGTTCTGGGCGGAGTTGACACTTGAGTAAGACATTATGATTGTATTCTGTTATGTACTGGTGATCTTTTATAGAGCCTAAAGTGGTATGCAAGTGATGGGCGATCAGTATAAAGAAGGTGGATAGGGCGTGGATGTGATATGTGAGAATGAAGATCAGCGATGTTGAAGAGAACCAGGCATCTTTATACTTCCTGCCGAGAAGATAATCCAGCCGTGCAACCTTCGAAAAGCATCATGGACGACAAAAACTTCGGCCAGACTTGTTGGCACTATGAGCGAGGACCAGCGCAAGCCCGCAGACGGAAATGCAACCCACTAAGGTCCGGCATCGTGCATCCACAAATTCCAGAGGCGAGTATAATTCTCCGAGTACTAATCTTTGATCGCCTCGAACTGTCTGTCTGCATCGGGCAAGGCGCCATGTGCTGGTCGCACCAGCAGTCTTGTTAAAGCTTCAGCATCTTGTGGAGGTATATGTAATAGTTGATGATGGCTTTCAAGGCGAGCCCAAGGCTCAATTTGGGCATGATGCCCAAACCTGCACGACCTGAGGCTCAGGTTTGGATATAACCAGCAGATGTGCATGATTGTCGGGCCAAAAAGGTATCAGAGCCTGTGAAGATGTGATTAAGGATTTCGCAATCGAAGGAGCTCTTGGGATATACCGGGATCGTGTGCAGCTGTGTTTCTTCATCCGGGACCGCTTGGTACAATATTAAGCGTGTGCAAAGATATTGGGGAAAAGCTACCGCATGCAAGACGGCCAATTGAGGCGGAAAGGACAGCGAGATCTGCATCCAGGATGCTGGCGTGGAAAGCTCATAAGGCCTCTTTCACGCCTCGCACGTAGCATGAAACACTCGGTTTGGTCGTCAGCCGTTTTCTCCCCGGTAGACGAGGATTTGACAATGGATTGGGTCTCGTTGCAGAAGGCGGAGAAAGCGACCACTTGGCCGATATGCACGTCAAACGCTGCCAAACTTTTAGTCTATTTTTGGTAGAAGCTACCTCGTTTGCCCTCGACAACATGCCCAAATGTTTGAACAAATGTTTGCTCCTCGCAGTTCATACTCCACTGAAGAAAACATGATCGGGGGGAAGGGATGAAATTGTTGAGGGACATGATAATGTCCGACCGTTGAGAAAAGATAACTAAAACCTCTTCAACGGCCCCTTGTTCTGACACCATGTTCCAGATCCAAGAGACAATATGGTCTGTTGAAGTGCCTGACCAGCTATTTTTTATCTTTCAGCCTCAATGAAGAGTGTTTCCCCGGCCCAATTTAGGGGCACACAGAACAACAGATGATACTTACCGGGTAATCTCCGCACACACAACATCTGTCAATGAAACATGAGATACCATCTCATCTCATCGGCCCAGGGTGCTGGCATTTTTCGAGAACTTACAGCCCACTTATTTCGCAGGAGGCAGCATAACGCGGTTTAAAACCACGAGACAAAAAACTACTCAACTTTCAGATGGCATGGGTGATATTCGGCGGCGCATGCGAGGTGCGAGTACCTAGCAGCGCAAAGCCGTTGCCGACGCCTCTACTTGCATCTAATCTTCTTTCGATGCGGAAACCCGAGCGGCACGGATGCAAAATCTCCGGGCACAAAACAGGCCTGGGATCATTGGATGCTCACACGGCAGCGATTTGACAGGACATTTGTGTGATACAGATCCATTGCGAAAGTCCCGCCGATCTCATCCATGGCAGGATCACCTCTCACAAGATCAAGAAGAGAAACCGTTTTCAGAGACAATGTTGAATACTGACTTACTAAGCGAAAATCGGCCACGGTAACCCGCAGCGGGGAGAGAAGCATAGCGTACAAAGGCTGCTGGCGCGCCTATTCCAAATGCACAGAAGAAGCGGGTCGACATTCATTGTGATCACTGGAGATGTAGACACCGCCCGTGGCAGATTCCATAATGCGCCGACAGTATGCTGTATCCATCCCGGCTCTTTGGGATTAGTACATACTGCAATTCCGGAGTGTATTTCTATCCAGTTTGAAGCTTCGCGCATTGTACAATGTACACAAAGATAGGCAGGCACCAGTCAACGGTCGTTCTTATTGGGAACCACGGCCTTACCATCAACAATGATGCCTGAAGTATAGGAACTTTCTCAAATTCAAGCAACACCGTTTTGCTGTCAGAGTTATATTGATTTCATTGTATACCGGGGATTGGTTGGCAAGATATGGGACTCGATGGTTCGCGGAGTCGATGAGCGCCTCGAGGCCTGAGACCAAGCATGGAACACAAGAGCCATATGGAACACAGCCGCTTTCCCCAGATAATCTAATATGCCGGGTGGATGTTGAGGCACTCCAGACGTCAGTCGTCCAATCTTGTTTTGACGATATATCCTATCCCGGGCCACATGACGATGGCGAAGTCTTAATTTCGTTCTAGGCCCGTCCTCGTCGGGCTCAGAAAGCATTCTCCGATCTCGGTTTTGCCGAATCATAGCGTTTGTCTCGGCCGTTCTTCGACGTTGAACGACCCATGTGAACTAAACGGCAGCGTCGCTTCTTTCCCGTCAGTGCTTTTGCCCAGCTGCTTCGTGCCAGACATTTGAATATCGAGTCAGACGCCTCATCACTCTGGCGCGGCCGACAGCGAGCTTTGGCACAAATGTGCCACCGTTTCTTGAGAGTCTGTCTTCATTGCTAGGCGAAAGTCTATATCGTGGCTTCAGCGTTGAAAGGTCGTACCCACATTATGCATCATGCTGTTGTCTCCCATGCACAAGTACCCAGTTTGCGCCTCGCGGAAACGACGGGCCCTCACTGGTCAACACTCGCAATACCCGCCATCATTCCACAACATTGCGGCAACTGATGCTGGTTCGAACCACGTTTGGAATACCAGGCGCCGTCAAGACACACAACATGGTAAGAATCGCCCGATTGAGACGAAAGAAACGAAAGAAGAGACTTTTGCGTCAGGAAAGTCGCTTGACGTCTGCCGCCGAGACAAGCTTGCTAGGGCACCCTTGAGCTAGGCTTTGACCACAGAACTATTCAACGACCACGAACTCAGGCCAACAATGCACGAAACATATTCGGCCATATATCGTTCAACAACCGGTCGGCTACGCAGTACCCACTTCCATCGTGGCTTTCGAGGGGCTCCACGTGATGATAATGCTTCTTCTGCTGTGCCTACCTGCACCCGTTCGAGAAGGAAAAGTTCAAGCTGCACTCAACAGGCTGTCTTTCTCTCAGAATGATGCTGATGACACTTCCCTTCGCTCGGGAATATGGAACTGGCATAAAGCTATCGTGCAGAGTTCCTTCAACAGCACACATCTGACTCGCGTAAAGCGCTCCCTTCTTGGTATCAATGTTCAGTCCTCGAACTCAGTCTTCGGATGTCCTATTTAGGGACGGCTATGGGGAATATTCGGCGTAATGACGAAGGACTCAGAGACAGCCAAATGCCACGTAGAGAACAATTGAGGGGCCAACAAGTTCTTGCCAGATAAATATCCTTTCTCGCTCACCCCTCATCTCTGAGCTTGTCTTGCCGAGGAGGTCTGTTCTCGGTCCTCAGGACTCCGATCTCCAAGTCCTCCAAAGCTTTCCCCAAGTTTTGACCACGTGATATTACTAATCACCAAATTGCCATGTTCTCAGACTCTTCTTGGCAGCGTGCCCGAGTAGTGCAACCTCGGCACATTAACCACCAAGCCAGTGACCAAGCCACTTTTGTGGAGAGAGGGAAGGCATCTGACAGGCCGAGTAGAATTCTGGCAGCTGGATGGGGAACGAGGACCGAGTGCCGACAACGTTAGTGAGGAGACGATCAGATGTTATACGAATAAACAAAACTATTTGACTTTGATCTTTCACTGCTTGAAACTCATTCCTGCGCTGCGATATAGAGTGAAGACTGCGATACCCTACAAAACACATTCACAGAGACGAAGAAGATAGACACAATGCGTTTCGAGACTAAGCTCACCAAGGCCCTGGGCATCAGGAGTACGTACTCTCTCATCCTCTCCATCTCCAGCATATAGCAAAAACTGACACGTTCCCAGTCCCGGTCGTCCAAGGCGGTATGCAATGGGTCGGCTACGCCGAAATGGCCGCCGCCGTCTCCAACGCGGGCGGTCTTGGTCTCCTCACCGCGCTCACGCAACCCACCCCGGAGGACCTAAGGAAGGAGATCCGCCGCACGAAGGAGATGACCAAGTACCCTTTTGGCGTCAACATCACGCTTCTCCCAGCCATGGTTCCACCGGACTACGCCGCTTATACACAGGTTGTGATCGATGAGGGGATCAAGGTCGTTGAGACGGCTGGTAACTCGCCAGGACCTGTTATCAAGATGCTGAAGGCCGCGGGGATAATTGTTTTGCATAAGTGTACTACGATCAGACATGCGGAGAGTGCGGTGAAGTTGGGTGTTGATTTCTTGTCGATCGACGGATTCGAATGTGCTGGCCACGTTGGAGAGTCAGATATCACCAACTTCATTCTGCTTTCCAGAGCAAGACAGACGCTTAAGGTGCCTTTCATCGCTTCTGGAGGATTTGCAGATGGTCAGGGTCTCGCTGCTGCTTTGGCGCTTGGTGCGGATGGTATCAACATGGGTACCCGCTTCATGTGCACGAAGGAGGCTCCTATTCACAACAACATCAAGGAAGAGATTTGCAGGGCGTCTGAGCACGACACCCAACTCGTCCTTAGAAGGTGGAGAAACACCTCGAGATTGTATAAGAATAAGGCTGCTGTAAAGGCATACGAGATTGAGTCCACCTCGACCACTGGGGAGTTCTCGGAAGTTGCTCCATGGGTTAGCGGACAGAGAGGAAGACAGGTTTTCATCAATGGTGATGCGGATTTCGGAGTAAGTTAAATCATGTTTTGATTTTTGAGATGATGTGCTAACTGGTTAATAGGTCTGGACTGCTGGTCAGGTCATCGGTCTTATCCACGACATCCCATCTTGTGAGGAGTTGTTAACTAGAATTGAGAAGGAGGCCGAGGAGACTATCAGCAGGACTTCTGGTCTTCTGAAGGCTAGCCCAAAGTTGTAAATACGTCTTCTTGAGCAAGTGAATCTAGAGCTGAGGTCTGCCTTTTTTGGTTAGCATGGATGCGCGAGCTAGCTTTGGTGGTTATATGATAGATTTGTGAGCTATGTAAAGCACTGTGCGGACCAGCCGACCTTTGTCTTTACAGTATAAAATCGCGTGATCCCGTATTATAATATTTGCTTTCAGATGTGAAAGGTACTTGGTCCGTAAGCTCTGTCAACCGGCTTGTGTAGGCACCTTGATCTTTCACTTGAAGGACGCTCGAATTTGGTTTATAAAGAATTCAGATCCTTGACCCTAGCACTTGTCTGCCTTATTCAACAGTTTCAATCATTACTTGGTGGCTTCATTCGTTTGATCTAACTCGATGCAATTATTGTAATCGCCATGATGCTCGAGCTGCAGGCCTGCTTTCAATCCCACACTGCCGGTACTGAAGTTCGATGCGACTTCAACGTTGGTGGACTCTAGTTGATAATTGAAGATGAGGAGAGATGAAACACATTCTCGAACGATGAGGCCACCTTCTCAAGGATTCATTCTATTCGCCTCAAGTAAACCCCGCTCCTCCTCGACTCATTGGGCCAATCACCCTGCAGGTCGACAGTTTGGCGGGCCCTTGCATCGGAACACCCACAGTCGCGAGCTCCACGACTGGATTTCCAGCCACCTCACTTGTGCACAAGTGTCGACGAAACAGAAGGGTTCACACTCCACAGGCACCACCATCCACCGCGAGCCAACACAGCAGCGCAAGATGGGCACCGCGCATTATTGTCTGCGGGGAACATGAACCGCGAGGGAAACTTAACGTGGAGAAGTAGCAAAAGAGCCCGACGTCAGAAAGGTAAATGGCTGGTCGAGAAATCAGTGAAGAAGTATCGGTACTTAGCTGGGGAACGAGGCCGCGATGCCGTTGATCGCGGGGGGCATCGTTGGACAGCATGCACACTCCTATCGGTTGTGTCCCCCACCCTCCATCGCGCTATCGTGCCCTTAAACCTTATATCCATCCCGCAAGGTGACCTGGGACCGGATTCCCTCTCTATCTTATCCTCTTCTTCTTAGAAACAAACAGCCATATTCTATTGTGAAGTTTCATCGCAACTATTGTAAACAGTGAAAAATATCCACGCGACACAGATATTACCCTGGCAACGGCCTAAACCCGACCGCGCGACCTGCTCACACCGAGTCTTTGGGTCAACCCCAACCATACCGCTTGCGAACGCACCATCCAAACGAGGCGCAAACGCATGCGATACAATACTACCACCCCTCCACTGTCACGAGTCTAGGATGTTCTCCATCCTAACTGTCCAGAACGAGATCAAGTTATCACTGATAGCTATTGACATCGCGCCCTCGACCACGATCTTACTCTCCTTCGTCCTCGCGGCATACTTCTATGCCATCCACGTTCGCGCCCACCCTAAAGCGCCCACCCCAATCGCCCATTTTGAACTCCCCTCAGATCGCCTTGAGCGCAGCCACCATGACGACCATCTCCGAGTTGCAGGGGATGTTCGACGACCATCCCTCTTTAGACGCCTCGCTGCAGGACTTCGAGGCGGGCGACGTGAGCAGCGAGTTCGGCGACCACCACCGCAACCTGCTCAGCAACGCCCTCGCCGCGCGCCACAGCAACTCCTCCCGCCCGTTCAACAAGAGCGCCCTGCGTGGTGGGTCGCGCTTCCCAAATCGCCAGTCAGAGTATCACTCCGCGCCATCGGATTCGGAGAGCGAGATGGAGGACTTGCCGCGACGCCCAGAGAGCAGCGGAGGTTACTCACCGCCGGCCTGGAGAAGAACCAAGGCAGGAAGAAGCAGCGGCTTTTGGAATAGTCATGATAATGTGTTGAAGCGTGAGGATACCCCCGAGTGGCAGAGTAGTGATGAGGTGGATGCGACGTTGGCGGCTGCTGTTAGAACGAGGTTGCCGTCTGGAAGTCTCAGTCCTGAGAAGAGACGAAGTCCGAGCCCAGCGAAGTTTCAGACAGGAGGCGGCGCCCCGGTGAAGAAAGAACTTGTCTCACCTGTCCTGGCGACCGTCCCAGAAAAAGATACACATAATTGTGAGTACAAAGACCCCTCATCACCCCACGTGCGGCCGCCTAACATGGTTGGAATAGATATGCGCTTTTCAGTTCGCGCTGAGGTACAACATCGCACCGAGCCTTTCGAACGTTTCGTATCGGCAATGTCAAGCCGATTTGAGTCCGCCACAAGATCATGGACAAGATTCACCTTATCGATCGTTGGTCTACTCACAACTATCACCGTCCTCAGGGCAATCATGACCCCCGGGACCCCACCCCCAATGCCCGATCTTGTCAAAGTCGCCGGCCTAGCCAAAGCCTTCGAGCCCCTCCTCTTCTACACCGAAAACGGCGCCCACCACGTCGGCGACCTCCAAGCAACGTCCATCGCTGTCTGGGACCTGGGCGAGTCGATGCGCTACGCCAACCTCTCCTCCGGCGCTCTAATCGTCAAAGAGCTTGACGACTTGTCTGAGAACCTGAAGACGTTGAGCATCGAGCTCATTCGCTTCTTCTCCAGCGTGCATGGCGATATTGATAGCATAATAAGCGTGATGGAGTGGTCCACCCTACAACTCGCACACCTCCCGTCTGGGCCACCTTCAAGTATCGACAGCTTGTTAACCAACACACATACCCTCTTATCACGGATGCGCATCTTCGCTGACGCGGAAGGAAAACCCACACCTGTAGGCGCCACCGTCTCGGCACTGTTTGGCAAGACGCCTGAGCAGCGCACTACAGAGACATTACAGGATACATACTACGGCTTCTTACAAGTCCTGGAAGAAGCGATAGAGAGTGAGTTGAAGCACTCGCATACCCTCTTCGAACTCTTTGAGTCTATCGACCGGCAATTTCAAAACCTCCACAGGGCTGCTGCAAGAGAAACGGATGCCCAAGAAAAGCTGGAGAACGAGATGCTTTCCTCTCTCTGGACACGGGTGATGGGATCTAACGCCCAACACTTACGGAAATTCGAGCAGAATAAAATCCTGCTGAGGGATGTGCAAAAGAGCACGAAGCAGAATAAGGAGGCGGTTATGAATCATAACGGGAAACTCCAGTCCTTGAAATACGATCTGGAGCACCTCAGGAGAAAGCTGGTGAGTCCGCTTGTGGCAGGGGAACAGGGAAGGAGTAGGGGGTTGACGGTGGATGAGCAGATTAGGGGGCTGGAAGGTTTGAAGGGTTTCTTGGTTGAGCAGAGGAGTAGGCAAAAGGGGAGGTTTTGGGATAGTATGTATGGCTCCAGGGGTGGGAAGACGACGATTGGGATGGAGGAGGTGGGAGAGATTGAGGCGTCGAGATGAAATGTCAAGCACGAGGAATGAGCATATGAGAACATGACACGGAAGGCTCGATGGTGTTCATGGAAGTTGCTTTTTGAGGAGTTATGGAGGATAGGAGGGAAAGATGGAGTCTGTGGTGTGCTATACATGATGGGGGAAGGTGCAAGACGGCTTGCAGAGGTAGACACTGGCATATGTATGCTGGCGTTCATGGATGGCTATAGCATACAATGAAACTTCATCTTTTGTACATACCTCGAAAGTTGTGCTTCAGAATTCTGGAACCACACGGTGAGGATGTACAGACGAATCTTACAATAAGCTTTTGCTTGGCCTCGATGCAGGACTCGCTTCCTTGTCATGGCTGCAAAAAGAGGATAATTGAAACGCATAAAATCGGCTACGTTGTTCGCAATCCCAAAAATAGCCCTACATTCTTTCGCTTTTGCTTTACGAAAGAAAAGAGTTGAGTCAACACCACATTCGGTTGTTCGTTGTCGTCGCGATGGCAAGTATCGCCTCTTGAGATCTCTTATCTCAAGTGACAGATCTGATAAAGGATGGCACTCAGCTGGAATTGCCATGTTTGGTCCGACCAAGGCACGTTCCGCTCAATGGAGACTGCCTGTAGTACTCAATAGACGATGCCAGACCTCACATTACTTTACTCTGAACAAAACACGAGTCTCCATTTCATTATTCACTTCGTAGAAAAGCAAGAAACAACACTGATACTTCTTGAATCTTCTTGTACCCAAAGAGGCCACGTTGCTGCTCACCATACCCACCGCATGGGACCCTGACCAGCGCCCGCTAAACCCATCCAAGCTTCAGCGGCTCCATAACAGCGCTGGGGGGCGAGCCTCAGGACAACGACAGCTCAAGCACCTCGGGACCAAACAACCACATGGATGCCTATCCCTCTGGGCGACACCATTCCCCCTCTTTTTTCTGTAAATACGCATAGACACTCGCTATCCGACACTTCGCTTCTCCCATTGTATAATCAGGACCCAACCACGCAACACGCCGCGCCTGCATCTACTGCGTATATACCTAGAAAGTCTCACGACGACGCAGTCGAGCTCGACGACTTTAGCTTGAAAGCTACGAAAAATAAAAAGAAGAAGAGGAATAGACACGACTCGATACACAGGGCATCAGAAACAGGAAGCTCCCGCGATCCTTATACACAAACCGATTACAAATCCGACGAGACCGACTCCAACAACGACACTTCCAATTTAATGGGCAGCCGCTCGCGCCGCTCCAGAAAATCGCGGGGCCAGTCCATCTCGCCCTTGCCGCCCCTCACGCGCCCAGCCACCGGCGAATCCAACGGGCGAGCTGAAGCTGGCGCAAGCACAGACGCGGACATGAGCGGCAGTACCGGATTGGAATACCGCCGCAAGAATGCCTCTCTCGACGGCCCGGCCATTACGGCTTCTCTGATGAGCAGGGACACATTTAGTCTTGACAACGCCGTGCCTACCACGCCCCAGGTGGAGAATAATGGGTTTTGGCAGCTGCCGATGCAGGACCGTCGGAATTTCTGTCTGCTGGTGTTGTTGTATTTCCTGCAAGGAGTACCTATGGGGCTGGCGACTGGGAGTGTGCCGTTTTTGTTAAAGGCGCATTTGAGTTACGGACAGATTGGGATTTTTAGCTTGGCGTCCTACCCGTATTCTTTGAAGTTGCTGTGGAGTCCGATTGTGGACGCGTGTTGGACGCCAAAGTTGGGGAGGAGGAAGTCATGGATTCTGCCGATCCAGATGTTGTCTGGAATAGGCATGTTGTGGCTTGGGAGGCATGTTAAGGGGATGATGGTCACGGCCGGCGCAAACGGTGGATCAGGTGTCTGGGACTTTACCGGCTGGTGGTTCTTCCTTGTCTTCATGTGCGCTACGCAGGATATCGCTGTTGATGGGTGGGCCCTCACTCTTATCTCGCCTTCAAACCTCAGTTACGCCTCAACTGCACAGACTGTAGGCCTAACGGCTGGCCAATTCATGTCCTACACCGTCTTTCTCGCCTTCAACTCCCCTGACTTCGCAAATAAATGGTTCCGCGCCATCCCATCCACCGAGGGCGTCATGACACTAGGCGGCTACCTTACCTTCTGGGGCTGGGCATATCTTGTTGTTACCATGGGACTCGCTGTGCTCAAGAAGGAGGAAAGGACTAAGAACGAAGACGGTATTTGGGATGTCTACAAAGTCATGTGGGGAGTTCTCAAACTCAAGAATATCCAGACTATCATCGTCATCCACCTCATCGCCAAAATTGGCTTCCAAGCCAACGACGCTGTTACAAATCTCAAGCTGTTGGATAAAGGATTCAGCCAGGAGAATCTAGCGCTCACCGTACTTATCGACTTTCCCTTCGAGGTCGGACTCGGATACTACGCCGGCAAATGGTCCACGACTTACACACCCATGCGACTATGGTGCTGGGCCTTCGTCGGTCGCTTAATCGCCGCCGTGCTAGCTCAGGTGACGGTCATGATTTTCCCGAAGGATGGAGTTGACACATGGTACTTGCTCGTTGTTATCGCCGAGCATATCTTCAGCACTTTTACCAGCACGATCATGTTCGTCGCTGTTAGTGCTTTCCATGCCAGGATCTCAGACCCAGCTATCGGCGGTACCTACATGACGCTTCTTGCAACGTAGGTTTACTCCCGACATTACTTGTAAGAGGATTTTGCTAATACAAACCAGTGTATCCAATCTCGGCGGCACCTTCCCCCGCTTCTTCGTCCTCAAGTTCGTCGACTTCTTCACCATCGCCACCTGCATTCCTCCCGTCTCAGGCACCTCCCTCTCACCAGCCGAACTCAAATCCCCGCTTGTAACAGCAGCCTTCTCCTGTGCACTGGAGGCAGATAAACATAGATGTATTGAGGGAGGCGGCACGTGTAATATTGAGCGGGATGGGTATTATATTACGAATATTGTCTGTGTCATCATTGGGGTTGTGACATTTTGGGGGTTTATTAAGCCGGCGGCGCTGAAGTTGCAGACTTTGCCGCTTAGGGCTTGGAGAATTAGTCAGGGGGCGGGGGAGATGTAGATGGTGGTGTAGGGAGGAAGAAAGAAAGATATAGAATGTAGAATATGAAACACGTTGCATTTCCCTCTGGCGGAGGAAGAAAGAAAGATATAGAGTGTAGAATATGAAACACTTTGCATTTCCCTCTGGTCCACTCTAAAACAACCTCAAACTGCTAGGGTGTCGCGGTGTCTAAAAGGCCGAAGATATGGGGTTTCGTTTTCTGTGCTCGAAGACTTTGTGCCTTTGAGGATGTGAAACAATGAATTGAGAGCGTCCGAGTTACTGGTGTTTGAAGCCTATATAGGCCAACTTACATCCCTTTGAAGTGAACTCATCAGCTTCCATCACAAACTCTACTCGCGAATTTAAAGCTCGGAATAATCCATCTTCATTCCCCCGAGACATACATACACCCTCAACAGAAATGCAAGCCTGTAAGTACTTGATGTCTCGAAGATCGGGCCACATGCTAACACCTCGGTAGCAACCCGATCTACTGCTGCTGCTAAAGATAGTGGAAAATCAGGGGACGAGGTACCTGCAAAGCTGGGGGAGGATATCAAGCGTGCGACAGCGAAGAGGTATGAGAGGAAGGATGTTAGGGTTGAGAAGGTAGTTTGTGGTCAGCGTAAGGAGGTGGTGGAGGTAGTGAAGAAGCAGGTGAGATTTGAGAGCGAGAAGTAGTTGTGAGGGTGTGTTGGAAGCTTGGAGCACTCTTAGAGCGTGGGAATGAGACGAGAATTCATTGGGGCTGAGGTCTTGTTGGTGGAGTGACGGTCGTACGCTTGCAATGAACATTTCCTATCTGGACCATCCTCAGCACATTCACGCCCAGGTATCGGCAAGCTGGTTCTCCTTTTCGTTCTGCTTCGTACCCTTCTCTCGTCGCCCCGTCGCATTCTTCGTAGCTCACAAGCTCTGAGGGCGGCCGCCTCCGGATTGCCGATGGGCTTCCTCCTTTAACTTTGTGATTCTCGTGTTCTCCTCCTCCTTTGGGGAGAGCTTGTCTCCATCCTCCTGTTGTGGCATTTCACGACGTAAGATTTTGATACTGAGGTGTCGTACTAGTTGGTCTACGGTAGCATGCTCTGATGTAAAAGTTCTGCTAGGGGCTAGACTTGACAGCTACTCCAACTTATATCTGATGTTTGTCTTTCATCATCCGGAACGGCGTGCAGCACGTAGTTGAAAGATGGGCTTCCATGCCTGAAAGGTAGATGTCAGGAACCCATTAGCAACGCAGCTTAAAGGTCGAGGCCAAAGCCTTAGAGATGATGATGATGAGGATACAAAGATTCGAGAATCTAAATAAAAGTATTGTCGTTCCTTACGGTCATGGTTTCTTCGGGTTCCCGTCCTTGCAGTCTTTTCAAACTTCACAATGCGGATGCCTTATCTAGCGCCAGCACTCTGCCGTTCACACTTCTCCCACAGATCATCCAGCCTCGCGCCTCTATGTCTCCTCGTATGCCCAACTCCAAAATCTATCACACAGCTCATCAGAGAACTGAGGGTCAAACGGCGGAATATCTAGCACCTTCCATCTTGCCCCTCCAAACGTACACAACTCCTCCCATATCTCCTCGTCTTGTGTCTCCTTTTCCTTGCTACAGGGTCCTTGCTCCATTTCCCACTTGAGGTCTCCCCTTTTTTCGAAGATCTTAAATAATTGACTGTTTGTTTTCTCGATTAGTTGGGGCATATGCTCTTGTGCTCCGCTGAGACGGGGTATCATTTTCCAGACGTCATGTTCGGCGTGCTTGGCCGCCGTTTCTAGCTTTATGGCGAGACGCGGTTGTTTGCATATATTTATCAAAAAGCATAACCTGCTTCCAGTATGGTAGGCTTATGGTTTACTGATCAATGCCATGTGGCAGTTTCTATAGCAAGTTCGTCTTTTTCGTGGCATCTGGCCACAACATCACAACTTGCAACATGTCCAAGTCTCCTGGCACACCCAGCTTGAGCGGCACTACCATATGCAATGATATCAATTCCGCTTATGACCAGCCCGAACCCACAGTGCCTCCTGCTTCTAATACACTCAGTCAGAGCTGCATAGCAGCCAAGGACTTTGCTCCAATCAAGAAGAAGTTTTCGTTCAACGACGGCGCTTCCACACGAGGTATCTACGAAGGAAAGGTCCCCTTACCACCATCGGAACCACGCAAGCACGAACTGTAACTGCTCAAGCTCAAAGCCAAGATCGCAGGACAGAAACAGCGAACGTGGAGAGCAGCCATCCGAGTGGGCAAGGACAACAGAGAAAGAGGCGACGAACACCCGGATGTGCCTATAATGACGAAGTGCCTGAGTACCTGTACGAGGAGTTTATGAGAAGGCACGAATTGTACGAGGCCGTCAGTCAAGATTCTTGTAATTTGGCCGTCAGTCCGTCTACAGGACCATGACGGCGCCTGGATGACCGTCGACCACGCTGACGAGAAGCAGCTAGGTGCACTATTTGGGGTCAAGAAGTCATGGTACAGACAAAGCGTTGTAGAAGCTTGTTTGTATACTTGTAAACAAAAATGACTTGTTCTATCCACTTTGGGATCCTAAGCTTCAGAAGACAACGTATGCCAAAAACCTATTTGACGGGCTCGTTGATGACTTCAGACGTCTTTGGATTGGAAAGATGAGGTGGATGAGCCTGACCCATAGCGTGAGATGCAATCGAAGTCGGAAGTGTATGCTCGAACAAAACCAAACTGATGCGAGATAGGTATCTGCGATCAAGTGTCCAATAACGAGGAGCGACTCGAGCGGGTCAAAGAGTCATGCACTTAGGTAGTTGAGTAGATTAATTACTATATATTGGTGAGCTATCTTGCAGTATGTAAACGCCTAGGACAAACGAGGAGGAAATGAATGAAGCTGATACTAAAATGTCTTACACCAAACCCTTCAACCACGAGCGCTACCAACAAGTCGACCTGACTTGAGCCACTCTAATCCTCCGCCTGGCATTGTAAGCCCGGTGGAGCTGCCTTGTTCTCAGCTCACCAGTGGATTTTCATGTCGTGCGTTGCGTTTTACCAGCCTCTGCCACCTTCCGTCATCTCACTTGCGTCCCCCCACCCATCCCCAAAAGCCAATGTCATGCATAGTGCACAACATCTCTGAGCCTCTCTTCTTACCTCATCGTATCCATTTCCGGCGCACCTACCTCGCCTCTTTGTCTCCTCTCGGCTTGGCAACACTGTTGCCTCGCCCACCACGCGCCACAACCAACCCATCTCATCTCCCTCCAGAAAACGGCGCTAGCCATCTCCGCGTCTCCCATCTCGGCTACATCTAGGCAGACTGTGTCTCTTCGATGTTCCCTATTCTTGTCATGATTGCGGTGGGTTTAAATTGGGGATGTTGGGAAGGCTGGAGTAGGTCATGTGACTCGCTCTTTAGAAGTGGTGGGATAGCCATGTTTTCCTATGCCAAAACAGGCAGTGTGGCTTTGTGTCCACGTGTGCTCTTTCTTAAAATGCACGAAAGAGCGAGACGCGCGACAAACACGAGCTCACGTGTTACACTTCGTGCTACTCATAGCCCTATCCGGGATCTTGACTCGAGCGCGTGTGCCGCTGTGAGTCACAGCCCAACACGGCAAGACCGGATCCCCCGCGTCCGAAACGAGGTGCCCTCACCAACCGTACAGTCGGAAGCAGCTACTCGGTTGGTCTGAAAAAGCCCTTGAGTGTGGTCGCAGGGGTAGAAACAGTGAACAGCGCTGGGGGGATCGCATCTCGATCATCATGAATTCATTCGCAGAATGAAAAATCTGGACAACTGATTGACGTGCGTGAGAAGGAGCGAAGTAGGAAACGGGTAATCTGAGCAAGCAAACGTGCAAAAACATAAGGTCTCTGGTATTAGTGGTTAGTTTAACATAGAAAAGGTGGACGTACGCGTGACAACAGTAGTCATACCTGCTCATAAAGCCGGGAAATTAGAGATGAGCCGGGTGGCGACGTGTGTCGTGAACACAAAGGGGATGAATCTGCTGTTCAGTCAGCCATCCAAAAGTGGAAAGAGCGTACTATTTCTGATAGCCAGCGTTTCGTCCTTCATCTTTGGCGCATTTCGCCTCGCGGTGGTTGGCGTAATGCCAATTTTGTGGGTAAGCAGTCATCATCGCAACAATCACCATACACGGTAGATAGTAGCATAGACACGAGTGAGGTAGGTAGGTAGTAACGGTAGGTAATGAGTATCAGCTATGCCGAAGCGGCATCTCGTATTACGTGGCGTCGATCGTAGATATCTCGTGGCGTCTTCCAGTCTCGCTCTGCTTCTGTTAAGCGAAGTGGCCAAGAAAGACAGCTCAGGAACGTATTCTACACTTCTCTCATTCATCTTTTTTTCCCACAGTTCAACCCAGCTTGGATTGCTTGATTTGTTTGTGAGCGCCGCGAGGCCTTTCACCTCGCCCAAAACACCCCAAGTCCGTTCTCCGTTCTCGCCATTGATTTCAAAAGGTATCATTAGCATTAGGTGCTCTCAACTCCGTTTGATGATGCCTTGGTATCTCCCGTCCCCTCCCCTTGCCTGCCTGTCTGCGCGCCGGATAAAAGTGAAAATAATACTGTACAAAGTACATTGCGGGTAACTTGTGATGTTTGAAGATGATTCGGACCACAGCGCGCCGCAATGCATTGCATTGCCTCGTTCTATGCAAGCTTAGAAAACAAGGTCTATCCACGGGGCCAGCCTAAGCAAGACTGTAGATGGAACCAAAGCCTCCTCGTCGCACGAAAATGCAGCAAAAACAAGCGTGCCAACCGATTCTGGTGACAAGAAAAAACTATAGGTCGTCGGACAGTGAGAAAGAAGCTGCGCAGCAGACAGTTCTTCTTGCTCTTAGTTCAGAATGCCTGCCCATCCTCCTGGACGACCAAGCACGTTTGGATGCTGAAACTCGGCTGCGTACTCAGTAGGGCAGCAGACGCGTTTGGTGCCAGTATTGCTTCTGTGGAGAATCTCACGAACGTTTTCTTGAAGAGAATGATCGACTGACGCGGTGCGACTACGCTTTATGCCAGCTCTGTTGACTGGGGAACAACCGTTCGAGCGTGGATTATCATGCAGCTCCTGCAAAGCAAAAGCTGCATCGTTTGCTGCGGCAGCACGTGAAAAGCAATCTCTCTCCCACGACTGTTCTGGAGTCGGAAGTGACATCTCGTTAAAACCCTTGCTTGTCAAGTACGATGGCGGCGACTCTGCTTCGACGTAGTTCTCATGAACTGTCGCGAACTGCTTCGCAAATCTGTAACGCGCCTGGACATCCAACTTGGAGGAGACCGGCGCATTGACGACCGAAGAAGCAGATGAGACAGAAGAAGAACGGGACGACCTGCTGGAGCTATCCGAGACCATGGACTCTGGTGATGACACCGACGAGCTGGAAGTGGCCAAGGGAGAGCGGCGAGCTAATGGAACGCTTGGTGGTGAAACGCTAGTTTGCCATCTCTCGGTTGTCTGAGCCGAGGCCTGAAACATTACAAGTCCCATAGCTGACCTCATAGCACCCACTGCAGGAGTGCTATACCCGCTCATCGCAGGAGTCATTCTTGGAGTTGGCAAGACGTTGGCAAATGGATTAGGCCCAAGGACTTGCGGGACATCGCAGGTAGCTGGTGTTGGTGTTGAAGATCCGGATTCGTACGATGGTCCACGGGAGAAGACAGGCTTGGCGAAACAAGCAGTTGGCTTACATGGGCGAGGCTGAACAGCCGAAGACGCAAGAATCTGACCGAGGTTGTCCAGTCCTGGAGTGAGCTGAACAACAACTGCCTTCCACGTAGCTGTGTCAGAGCAAGAGCGGATGGATCCTGGTCCTCCTGGCTTGTTCGAAGTGAATCTAAGCATGATGTCGGCCCACTTCTGGAAGACGGCCTCAGTGATGTGAAGTTTCCAGTTGACGGCAAGCAGAAATGCTGTCTCGTTCTGGTTGATCTCGACAGCGTTGAGTCCGCAGATCTTGCTCCAGGCGCGGGCTGAGTAGTTGCGATCCTGGAGATACTTTGAGGCAAGAATCAAGGCCGCCAAGAACATGCGGCGTCCACATCGAAGAGCGCGAATCCCATGTCCCTCCTCGGGCTGTTCCATGGTAAAGTCATGCTTAGGAACGTGTGCCTTGATCAAGATCAAGTAATAAAGAGCGACTTGCAATGTCGAGTAGCTGGTGCGAGAGCGGCGAAGAGTCTCTTGAATGAAGGTTCTCAGTGGCAGGACACCCTTGGCGCCCATCTCGCCGCGGCAGACGACAGACGACAGCGGCCAGATCGCTTCAACAATCTGCGCGGAAGAGTCTAAAATGATATTTAGTATGCATACATAAGCTTGCGCCTGCTTAGGTCTTACCGACAAGTCCATCAACGAAGCTAACCTTGCGGTCACACTGTCGCACAAGGGAAGGTGGTCCACCACGCGGTGCCCCAGCGGTGCGTCTCGGATGAGAACGCGGTTCCTGAACAGCGGTAGCAGCAACATTCTTTGCCCATGATGCTGTTGGCGCAGATGCGTCGTATTTAATATTTTGATAAGAGAGCTGCTGTGGCATGCAGTATGATTCGGATATTTCTGTGTCGGAAGCTCCAGAGTGGACAGACGAGTCATCGGAAGACTGAGAAGCGGCATCAGACCAGACGGATGCCGATGAGGAGGCGGAGGAGGCTATAGAGGAGCTGTATGGCCCGGCGCGGTAGCCAGCGATGTAAGGTGTAGACAGATCATTGTCTCCACAGTTCATCTTGGAATATGTCGGTTATGGTGTCCAAGTTATAGATCGAAAATCGTTCCTAACCCGGGTAGACTCCAGTCGCCGCTGTACAAAGCCAATCGAAAGTACCGTTTTGCAGACTAATCCGTAGTTCCTAACTAGAGCGAGTCTCTATCGTAGTGAAACGAGAGAGATATTGATCGAGTTCGAAGGGAGTAATCTAGCAAAAAGAGGTGACCTCTTTGGAAACGATAAAATCGGTGGACGATGTAGAAGCGGCGACTGCAGGATAGATGTTGTTGTAATGGAGCATATTGTTTCTCCTAGGTAAATTATGATGTGGTTGAGTGGTGTTGGACTTTTATCCAGCAACCACTATCGAAATATGTATAGTCCGGACCGATAAAGAGATGCGACGCTGTAAAGGGAAGTCTAGATGATGATGTACATTTGCGAAATAGAAGTGAGTGGAGTGTTTTGTCTTTTTTATTTGGAGAGTTGTTTTGAGTAACAATGGTTGAGGCCAGGTAGTTTTTATGACTGTTTTGGGTGGCAAGTTAGCCTGATAGCACTCAGAGAGGCGGAGGCGGAAAAGACAGGGAGGTGTCTGCCTACGGCAAAGTGTGAAGAACACAAAGAACTTCGCGATTTGGCGCCAGGTGATTATAAGTTTTTGTATCTGATGACTGTTGCCGTCGCGGTCGAGAAGTTTGAGGACTTAGACGGTGATCGGGTTACGGTTAGGCGTCGAGAAGGTTTGTATGCTTCTTGATGTTTACTTTACTGCAACTCGACTCGTTCGAGTAGAGAGGACGGTGTAACTTGAAGATGCTGAATGAGTTTCGTAAATTCAAAACAGTGCAGACTTCGAAGAGCCGCGTTTCTAAATCTTGAAGCCAGCCATATCTGCGTTATTCGTCGAGTATTTGAGAGAAATGGGGTTTGTTGTCTTCGGTCAGAGGCAGTCAGAGCAGGCAGAAGGACGACTTTCAAGCCGGATGCTGATGAGCGGAAGAGGGGCCACTGTGGAGTGCACCAGCCCGGGGATCTGAGGGGAGGAAGGCGACCTGAGCGAAGAAAGAGCCCAACTGCGGCGCTGTGACTGGCTGGAGGGGGGCGATGTGGCGGCCCTACGGAGACCCATAGTGACCTGGGGACCGGGATTGCGACAGGGGTCCCGCGACTCCTGTTCAACACGCATTCCAGTTGACTCATCTTGGAGTGCGCGGGCGAGAGCCGGACGCGGCAACGCCTACCACCCTCCAGAGCACAAAGTACTCCCAGAACAGGTTACAGCAGCCTACTGGGCCCCATTTTCGGGCCACCAAGAAATGCCACATTGCCAAAGTTAGCGCGAACATCTCGCGAGTGACAACGTGATCACCCTCTGCCGCCATCATCATTAACGCCTGAAAGTGGAGCTAACAGCCCACCCAAGTCACCTTACTCACTCATCAGCTGCATCGCGTCTATTCTTCGCGTTCTTCGCGATTCTTGCAAGCTGTTGTCAGATTGCGTGGAAAGCGGTCGGGTAGTGGCCAAACACTGAGACAGGAGGCTCCTGGCTCATGGCTCCTGCCACGGGACAGCGGCACAGGTGGCACAAGTACAACGTACACCCATATGCTAGCCAGTTTGACAGTGCAAGCCATGTATCCTGCTGCAAAACAGGGCAAAGATGTGTTTGTGTGGTGTGGCCTATCCTCGCGTTGACCTTCCATTCTGGTGTTCATCGTTCGTTGATGGCGGAATACGGCAAGCGATTAAGTCTGTTGCGGCCGTTCGCTTTTTGATCGAGCCAACCAGTTGCGATGTCATGCTTACTGTTCCTGGGGAATTGTTACTCCCGCTTTGTCTCCTCATTCCCTCAACACCACTCATCAGCCAGACAGTCCCTCATCAGGTCTTGCCACGAGCATCGCGCCACTTGTCGGGAACAAGCTTTCCACTCCGTTGTGAATCACTTGCTTCGGAATAAATATCAGGTTATCGGAAGAGACAGCTTCCTCCGCCGGTTGGCATCCAGATTGTCAAAAGACTCATCTCAGCGTTATCTCGGTGAAGCCCGGAGAAGGCCTCGCCGGCCGGCTGCACTCGACGCGGGACTTGGCGCTTTGCGATGTCGGCAAACACACCTATCTGTCAGGGAGGCGGCCTGCGCCAAAGTGCGGGGAGCATGATGCGATTAGCGATTCATGTTCCATCCACTTCGGTCAGACTCATAATTCTCCATAACCTCATCGCTGAGATCTCCAAGCCTCTGTGAGGATCATGCCCGCTAGCTGAAGGTGGAGCTCTTTGGTCTCCTATCTCGCTGGGACCATCCGAGTCATTCAGCGTTCTCTAGGCAACGTCGACGTCCAAGGAGTGGGAAGGCTGAGACGACGAGGCATACTCGGAGAGTTATGACATCTCGAATATCTGATGGATGTCTTAAACCGATGGATATGATTTCTTACTGTACTAACCGGTCCTCACCTTGACGCCAAGCCACCAACACCCGCGGCCGATCACAGCCTCGCAGTGCAAGCTGAGACTCCTAATACCCTCTTCACCTTCCGCAGCTCCCTCTAGAAGACCATTCGACCCTCGAGAAGGCTGTTTCGAAGCTCCAACATGTAACGAGATCTAATTGCATTTCTGTCCCACGTTTTTCATCCGATAGAATGCTTAGACCGGACGCTAGCAAACTGTCAAGGCAGACGTCCCGTTGGCACCCCCCACATGAATGTCTGTGGCGCCGAACTTCGATTAGGATTTCCCTTCCACACCTCTGCAATACAACGCATGCCAATGTAGCTGCAGCATCCTTGTGCCACACCAAGTAACGACGAATCAGCGGGTGAGAGATTCTTGCCTCTGTGCATTACGAGCTGTGATGTGGTTGGATGGCTTTACGGTGCCTTTGAGAGTAGCTCAACATTCGCATCTCGCGTCGATGCCGACTGGTTGGTTTGAACGACAGTCCATGAAGTCTTCGACCAGCCGAGAATTATATTCACAACTACTCTACACAACCTGGTCGATCGGTTTTCCGTTTGAAAAAGCAAATTCACTGGAAAATAATTGCTCTGTTGCGAGATCGTCAACAGTAAGACCAAGGTCAACCCGTTGGCCCTCAGAAAAGTTAATCAAACGAAAGTACCGACTTCTTCTCTTCAAAGCCCTAGAGATCATCAACAAGGACCAGATATTGCAGCAAGTTGATTACAGGTTTCAACAGCAAGTAGTGCCCTCCACGAGCTTCATCACGAGAAGCCATCTGATTGGTCACATCTAAGATACCAAATTACCAACCTCTATGATTCCTCTCCACGGACAACATAGCGGTATGAAGCACTCTCAACACCGAAAGCCGCGTATGGCTGCTACCGTGACTTCACAATAGATAAAGATAGCCATGGCGGCCACTTTCAGCTTCTCGGGCCGAGATATGCAGTGCGCCGGACATCCCCAGCGACGATTGGGAAGGAACGTCCACGGCACACTGAGGAAACTCCGGTTTCAACACTGCCTCTCAGCCGCGCGTCCGCGCACGAGACTTAGGGTATAAGTGACCTGCATAAGATAGCAGGGGATAGGATCTCATCTCGATTCGATCATCTTTTTTCTCCTTCTCTTCTCACGTTTCATTCTTCACTTGCTCAAACCACAATCATGAAGCTCACGACCTCAAATCTCATTCTCCTTTCTGCGACCGTCGTCTCTGCCGCTCATCGTGAGCACGGTGATGATGGCGACTGGTATGGCTTTGGCGACTCCTGCTTGGTAACACACCTCTAGCTCCTAGTCCAACTTCACCTCAACCTTGCTCTAGTCATGCGTCTCCTTGAAGATGCTCTTCAACATTTCACTCTGGTCTCGACCCTTTGTCTCCAATGGAGTACTAACACCACCAGGGCTCATGCATCTCCTCCGTGCTCCAACTCTCCCACGCCACAGCAACACATTCCGGCCACGGCATGCACGTAACCGCCCTCTCCTCCCTCTGCACCTCCGCCACTCCCCTCCCAAGCGCCACATCCGCAATCGAGTCCTGCCTCTACGCATCCTGCACCCAGGCGTCACAGACCTGGAACCCAACCTACGCTTCAGCGCTCTGTTCCATCCACAGGTCCTGCTCCGACACCACCACTGGCTCCAACCCCCAGTGCACAGGCTGGTACCTCGACGGCAACGGCCGTGCCGGCCACGGCGATAGTGAGGGAATAAACAGAGGAGACAATGATGATGATGTGATCCCAAAGTACGGACCAGGTTACAACGGCGATTGGCCAGGCCACCACGGCTCCGACCACGCTGGGGAATCTACTGCTGGCGGACCGTGGAGGGGTTGGGGAGCTGGGAAGGGGAATGATGGGTATTACCACGTTTCGCCGAGCGGGACTTGTACTGAGGGTTTGGTTACCAAAACTGAGACGATGACTAGTGTGGTTACGGATGAGGGGGTTGTGGTTACGACTTATGTCGAGGAGGTGAGGACTGGGACTGTTGTGGGACTTGCTGTGGAGGAGACAGGGAGTGTGGTGGTTATTGGGACGGAGGGTTTTACGCAGACGGTTGATGCGGGTACGACGGGGAGTGTGACGGCTATGGTTGGCGTGTCGACTACGGCTGTCACTGGTGCTGGGGACAGGGTTGTGGCGGCTGTGGGTGGACTGATGGGAATTGCTGTGGGTGCTGTTGCTATCTTGTAGGACGGGGTGAGGTTTGGTCTGGCTTTGTGGATGATGGTTGTTTATGACATGGAGATGAAGAGATTCAGGAGTAAGTAGTAGGTAGGATGAGCAATATTAAACTGTAAAATTACAGATCTGCCACTCGATGGCTGCTGCTTTGCAAAATTGCCACTTTTAAAGATTACACTATCAAAATTGTCACTAACTACTCGTCGTGCCACAAAGCAGCAAGACGGTTACTAGCTGTTCCTATAGTAGGTGCTATAGTAGGTGCAAAACAGTTAGTATCATCAAAACTCGATTTGATAAATGACCTACAGTTGTGGTAAGACGGCGGGGGGAAGAAACTCGGAGTTTATTGGCGCCAGCGCCAGCGCCCGCGCCAGCGCCAACGCCGCTCACCCACAATAGTGCAATGCTGATGCTAAATAGAAACTCATGATTTAACTTGCTAGCTGTTTGAATCATCAATTAGCATGTCAATAACGAAGTTCTGGTTGATTTTTCTAGTTCGGGGCTTTATGCCTAACCGGTTTACCCTCGGTGCGACTTTGCGATGTTAATTCGTCTCGAGCTAAATTCCTGGATTCCGAGTAACGGTCGTTTCTGTTTGAAGTGAAAGAGTCGGTGCGATGGCCCTGAGAAAAATGAAGCTCGAGGCTTCCAGTTTGCCAGGACTTGAGGTATATGCAGAAGTGGCATTCCAGACCTTGGGATTAAAAAAAGTGGCAATTTTGTAAACACACAGACGACGAGTGGGGCGGTTGGGTAATTTTCCGATATAAAAACCTTCTATCAAGGTTTGATCTTTATCTCATCTAGTTAAAAACCTCTATACTCATCGCCTATCTCAAAGCCTACGATAAACCCTAGATCATCTAAGACTCGTCCTCGAGACGCACAAACCAATCACTCACCCTGCGTTGATAAGGGTCGGCCATGGCCCAAACCTGGTCGAGCATGGTGGCATCCACTCTCTCATCTTCCTTCAAACAATACCTAAGTTGTGTGTACAAGTCCAGCATGCCGTCGTCTTCATATTCCAACCTGTCACTAAGAAGCCGGCATAACTCGTCAAAGCCCCCAAATGCAAATGACAATATTTCTGACCAGACGGTCCTCGTCCGCTCGGCCAACGGTGTAGGCTAGTATCCACAACTCGTCGAGAGCGCTTATTCTGTCTGTGCCTGAGTGGTCTTGGATGGCCTACTCTCTCTCGCCGTACGTCTTAAAACATTCGTATGCAGAAGTCGAAGGTTACGTGCAGAATAGCTTGATGTCAAAGTGGACCCGGAGCTAGAGAAGGTCCATTCTTTTGTTGGGCGAAAACTGGAGGGGCTCGAGGACGAGGCGCAGAGAGAGTGCAAGGAACCAATGCAGGAGGTTACCAAGCAAGAGGTTATCACGGAAGTGAAGGCTGATCTCGAGGCCTGGAAACAAGAGGCCCTGGAGGAGGCCAGGGCTCGTATCCGCAGAGAGTTGCGTGCCCAATTTGCAAGGCCGTTGAGATAAGGAGCGAATGGTAGTAGAATCTTTGGTGTCGTTCTGACAGACTGGCAGGCGGAATAAAGTTGTGTGGCACTCAATAACGTGGTTGACATAAAACTGTGGGATGTGGTCTAAGAGGTTAGCGTAAGGGATTTGGCGTTCATAACAACTTTTGGTATCGCATTCTGCTGATCATCTCGCATGCTATCTCGCTACATTTACACAAGCATGAAGAGTTGATCATCAATGCTCTAAAAGCATTCGCTAAGAAACGTGACGCCGGAGAAAGAAAGCAGGCCGAGAATAAAGTACCGCTTGCTCGCTCAAATAATGCATACCAGGTTCCTTGATGCTTTGTCGTGCGTCCGTGATACTCCATATTCCGTTCCCAAGTGTCCATTACTCCATTATCATTCTTGGTATTCGTCCACGCCCATTAAAAACAAACCCTAAAGTCTCAAGATCGAAAGAGAAACTCGAGTCGAAAGGACAAAGACGGTTACAAAATGGTGCCAAAGCTCCCATCCGTAGCAATCTTCTCCCTCTTCCCGCTCTTTGGATCACCATCAACAGCTGTCTTGCGATGTCTGAAAGTGAAGCCAACAAAGAGCGCTTTGTTCATCGGCTCCTCTCTATCCGCCATGCCCTCAAGGGCCATCTGCTTGTCGTGTACCTCCTTGTACTTAGCCATGTCGGCCTCGTTGCTGAAGTCGTCAAAGTATCCGGCATCGGTCTCCGAGTCGAGTTCTGGCACGAATGGAGCGCGCTGGGTGCGGAGAGTGGCCCAGTCAACTTCGGCGAAGTAGTGGTGGTCGTAGACTTTCTCGATCGAGGCAAAGCGTTGACGCTTGGAGGCAATGAGACTAGAGTTATGTTAGTAAAGCCAAATCGAAGGTCGCATTTTGTATTGAAAGCTTACCTGCAGATGAAGCTCCAGGTGCGATTGCTGATGAAGTAGTTTGGATCCTCCCAGGTTGGACGCTTGAGAACATCCCTCCAGTGCTTCAAGTTCTTCCAGGTCTCGTCAACGGTAGCGCCAGCGAATGGCGGGAAACCAGTGAGAGCCTCAAAGAGCATGCAACCCAAAGACCAGTAGTCGACAGTGGAATCGTACTCCTCGCCCTTGAGAACTTCTGGTGCCATGTAATCCGGGGAGCCGACGATGGATTTGGCATAGTTGATGTCGTTCTCTCGCATTGACCTGTATCCCTCACGACGCTCGGCAATGGTGCGCTGGTCCATTGGCTTGCCAAATGGGACAGAGAGATCTCCAACCGTCTCAAGTCTGTGGCGCATGGACTCCATTCTGGCTGGTGCAAGCATACCAGCGGCAAGACCGAAGTCGGTAAGCTTGACGTGTCCGGTAGAGTCGATCAAGAAGTTCTCTGGCTTCAAATCTCTGTGGATGTAGCCAAGCTTGTGAAGAGCATTGACAGAACAAAACATCTCGGCAATATAGAAGCGGGCATGGCGGTTAGCCAAGACTCCAGTGTTGTTGAGGAGAGTTCTGAAGTCACCACCTGGAACATACTCCATGGCGAGGTAGATGCTCTTGTTATCCTGGAAAGAGTAAAGCAGGCGAACGAGCCACTCACTCTTGGCGTTGGTCAAGATGTCTCTCTCGGTCAAGACGTGCCTGATCTCGTCGAGCTTGAACAGGAGCTTCTTACTCATCACCTTCAGAGCGCAAACTTCTCTAGTATCCTTCTTCTGAGCCAAGTAAACCTGTCCATATCCCCCCTGCCCAACTTGAGTCAAGATCTGGAAGTCTCCCTGGCGAAGGCGAACACGACGCTTTCTCAAGTTCGCACGCTCTCTTCCACAGTACTTGTGCCACAATGGGTCGTATGCCTCGGCAGGTGTGACTGGTGGAGCAGGATACTCTCCCTTGAAGTGGTTCAGGCGGTTCTGACGAGTGCCGACATAGGTGAGAAGGTCGAAGTAGTAGTCGAGGAAGTCTAAAACATTAGCGGTTACATTCTTATCCAAGGCAGGGGCAACCTACAAAGTTGAGTAACGTTAGCTAGACGCTTGACGTTTGGCTTCTGCAGAATCTCAAGTTCCTCCGGTGTCAAACCACGTGCGGTATTGTATTTGCGGATTGTTGGTGTCGAGTTCTCTCTGGTGAGCTCAGTTGGCTGGTAGCCTTGCTGACGCTGCTGAGCGGCCAGGTTGTGGGAGGCACCCAGCTCGATTCCAGCGCGAGGGATCGGTGGAGTATTCTCGTTTGCTTGCTTCCTCAACGGACTTCCTGGTTGACCCTGAGACTTGTGCAAGACAGACTCGTCGCCGCCGCTGAGGTTGGAGCTGTAGTACTCATCACCACCATTGCCCTTACCTGGTGTCAATAGAATGCCGCCCGTTTGAAGTGGACGACCAAGCTTGAGGGGGCTGTCATACCCCCCTGGGTTGAGCTTCATAGCATTGCTGAACACCTCGGGGAGATCGATAGCTCCTGGCGGGTTGCGGTTCTTGCTTGGGCTGCCTTGCGGCGTCGACACTGGTGTGGTGAAGTTGTTTCTGATAGGAGTACTTGGACGGTCATTGTATGGATCGTTCTGCTGGCTTGAGCGGGTGTGAAGTGGTGGAGGGACAGCTGGAAGGCTGGTGTCGCCGTTCTTGCCAGGCGAGCCTGCAAAGAGATTCGCCATGAAGCTCGACATTGTGAGAGCTGTTTGTGTTGCTCTTATCGCGGGCAGAAGTGTCGTGTAAGTAGTATTAACTCGGGCGAATGTGTACCGATTGTGGTGAAAGTGTCGAGTTGTTTGCCGGCCGCGTTTGAAGTTGAAATGGGCGTAAGCAAGGGAGAAAGAGCGTGCTCTGAACAAGAAATTGGGTTGTTGTTCAGGAAGTGTCGCCAATGGAGCTTACGCGGGGAGCGTGGAGCTGGCCTGCTGCTTCTCCACTGAAAGCAAGGTTCACAGTGTCTGTGGTTGCAGTGATGAATGTTTAGTGGGGGGGGGTGGGCTTCTAAATCGAGAAATCACAGCTTAGAGCGGGGGACACGGCTGCGGTTTGAAACTGGACTGGCGCTGGCTTGAGTTGATCAACAAATGAGCGTTCCTGCTGTCGCGGCAGCAACCGATAACAAGGATGGTACGGAATGCCACAGATCCACCCGATTGTGGCTGGTGTCGCCAGCACACGTGGCTGAGCCAGCTCCCTTCGCTAAGCTCCCCCTCTCCCTTTTCAGATCCACAACACCAAAAAACGTCTCCTGCTGTCTCATCTGGGTTTCATCAAGCTTATATGTAGCTTCTAAGCCTGGTATTCTAACTTTTAAGTGTTACATCCCCGGACAATCTCTAGTTTTTCATCTTTGCTCAAGGATTCTTGAATTCATTCCGCGATTAAGTGTCTGTGTGCCACGATTGCCTCCTTCATACGATTACAGTCCCAATTGGCGACTTCCATTAAAGTTCTAACAAGCCGGCGGCTCCGGGCTTATATCGCGTTTAAAAGCAAGTTCGGAGCTGCAAAGATTGGCCAGGCCGCAGTCGACTTGAGGTTGATGCTGCTGCTTGTGGACAGTGTTGCATGGGTAGCTATCCGGGTAGGTGTTTTGGGTAGGCCGGGTAGGTTAGGTAGTTGAGACGAAGTTCTTGGGTAGGTGCCCGGATCTACGTTCAGCAAGTACGATTGCCTTCACTGGAACCATCGCTGCCTGGCTTAAGAGCTGGACTAGCGTATATCTTGAGCATAAACTTCTTTTCGCTGACCGTCGTCCTTCATCTCTCTTCTTCCTCAAACATCTTCCTCAATCACATTCAAGCACACTGCGGTCAGTGATATAAGTATCAATCCACCTTATAACCACCAAAAAACAAGCAAGAACCCATCAAACCGCAATCATGTCTGACCTTGGGTACGTCCTCGAGCATCTCACATCGATCTCAGTTGGCTTCTGTATGTTGACTTGACCCAAGACGCAAGTCTCTCGCCGAGCAGGCCGAACAGAAGATCACTCCAGACTCGTCCAAGAGCACCATCCAGAAGGCCAGCGAATCTATCACCGGAGCCGCTGATAAGACCGGCCCAGCTCTCCAATCAGGCATGTTACGCCTTATCTCTCCATCGCCCATGAAGCTAACCCACCATCACAGACAGTCAGAAGAGCACTTCCCAGTCCCTCGGCGACAGCTCCTGCGGCACCGCCAACGCCACACAGTCTGAGGCCCATGGTCTTTTGACTCAGGCCAAGGACTCCATCGCCAAGGGTGCCAACGTTGCTGGTGCTCAGATCCAGGCTGGAAGTGAGACTGATCTTACTTCTCATACATATTGGTTACTGACCCCAAACCAGTCAACGCCATAACTGGCGCCACCGCCCAGGACAAGGACGCCCTCGGTGCTAAGGCCACCGTCGGCTCCACCACCGCTGAGACGGCCGAGAAGACCACTGGTGGGAAGATCTACGACACTCTCTCCACCCCATCTAACGACTCCAAGAGCTGCGAGTCTGCTACCTGCACCGACGGTCTTCACAAGCATTGTGCTACTAAGATCGAGACCACCGAGTTGGGATCTACCAAGCAGCACACCTTGTAGATGTCGTCTAGCACTTCATGTGCCTGGAGGTAATGGCATTCAATTGTCGTCGATCGAGGTGCAGAGTTGGGGACAGACGTGGCGAGGTCGAGGAAGGTTATTGGTTATCAGAAGTAATTAGTTGTTCGAGGACAATGAAGCACTTTTGATAGTCGTCTGGTATGATGCATGTGGCAACTCTGATCTAAATTGCAGAACGGCGCAGCGCTAGATTATTATGCTTGAACTCTCCTTTAATCGTCAACTATGCGGGCATATCCTCGCAAACGGTTAACATGTGAGGACATCGATTCCTCTTTTTCAAAGTCGGCGGCTTGGTATGAAGTTGATAGTGTTTCTTTACGCGCTATCTGTGCAAGATGTATCGTTGATGGTGTTTATCGGTTCTAACGTGGATTTCTCGACTTTCAAGTCGACGACTTGGTAGAGCTGGTGGTGTTTCTTTTATCGCCATCTGTTCAAAGCACATCCTTATAACCAGTTAACAAGTGAGAACACCAATTTGTTGAATGCCAACACGACGACTTGCAGCGCACTCGTGGGTGTTTCTTGAATTGCCATCTGTGCCAGGCGCATCCCTGATTCCGTAAAAGGATATAAGCACTGGGTTCTTAATCAGCATTCACTCTAGTCCACTCCGGAGGGCAGGCGTTGTTGTGGGAAACAACGAGCCCATGTTCTTTGAATTGAGACGTTTTTCAGTCGTGCCCTTCCACTTCTTTCCCTGATGCGTAGTTTCATCGACTGCTCTCGTTCCAAGTCGATGAAGTGAAAATAGTTGGTGGCGGCTCTCCTTTGAATACTCTCCCACCGGCCGGTGTGCGTGCCTTTGACTACCAAGCCTCATCTTTCACCTCGAACACCGCTGCTTATACGGGCAAATCTCACAATATGGTATTCCAGCGCTTGAACAAGCGTCCTACAATTAAATTGGTTCGCTTACTATGAATGGTATCTTAACGAGTATGGTTATCATTATCACTGCGCCCGCGCAATCCAGACTTAGTTCTTGGCCACCCTCTTCTTCCCCGCCTTCTCAATATGCTGGGTATGCATCTTCTCAACAGCCGGAATAATCAAGCTCTCAATCTCTATCTCCGGCTCACCAGTGAGCTGAGATGGGTCGGTAGGCTTTTGTTGCTCAACATTCTCACTCATCGTCAAGGCCTTCAGTCTGTCTGCCGCACCAACAAGGCCAGTAATTCCAGTTACTGATTTCGTGCGACGGTGTGATTCGACGCGGATCCATTCTTCCCGTGTCCGGCTGTTCTCGCACTCCTTATCCTCCTTACTAACAAACACCACCTCCCACTTCCTCGTACTCAGCAGGTTGCCAATTACAAGGTGGTGCTGATAACGCTCTAACGAATACTCTGCCTTATGCACCAAAATCTCCGGATCGGTCTCAAGCTTAAAGGACACAATATAGCCTTCCGGCGCCCACCCATCGACAAGGTTTTTAAGGAACTTCGGAACGGGGTCCAAATCCACAATGAGGCGCTTCGAGCGTGGGACTCGCGGGGAGGAATCGAAGTTGTCGAAGACTTCCTCCTCTTCACCCTCTGAGACCTGCTCCCCTGGCTCGTCAAGGTGCTCGTCCGGTTTCGGCTTATTGACGATGCCGATTTGGCTTTTTTGAGTTTCCTTGGCTTTGGCTGCAGCCACCGCGTCGGTGGATTGGATCTTATGCTCCACCATCCTCGCCGGCGGGACGAAGAAATCAGATACCGCGGCTGCAAGATACAGCAAAGCTCTAGGACCAAGGGGACGCAGTAATTGTGCCACAGCGCGCAGGACGAAGAGGTAATCGGTAATCGTCGTGAACGGTAGGGTAAGCAACATATTGTTATCCTTAGCACGCTTATACCGCCTCAGCACATCCTTCATCTTCTCCTGGTACTTTGGCCCTGCCACCACGGTTCCATCTTCGGCCTCGGAGAGGAAATCTAAAAAGCAATCTGTGGCATGCGAGTAGTGGCGCGAGTAAGGTTGAAGGGAGAATTGGCGGTGCAGGAAGATGACTGCGTAGCCGTGCTCGAGGAAGTATTCTGCTGACGTTGCGCCGCGCGTACCGGCTGAGAAGTTGTCGATGAAGCGGACGGTTTGCCGTTCAAGAGGTACGGTTGTTCCGCCGGATGTAATGAGGACAACGCGGTTGTTGCGCTCGGTATGGTATGAGATGAAGTCGCGTGTGAGTTGGGTATGTAGCTCCAAGGTCTTTGGTGGCGGGTTGGTGCCGAAGTAGTCGGCTTCTGAGCGGTCGGCTGACGCTGAGTAGGCGTCGCCTGGCGCGAGGCCGGTTGATGCTTCTGATGCTTCTGATGCCATTGTGTGTGTAGAGTATGATGAAGCCTCGGTGAATGTTGGTGAAGGAGGTCGTGATATAGGAAGGTTAAAGGAGAGACTGAAGGAGCTTGAACGTGGAAGGGGTTGCGAGGTTGGGCTGGCTTGAGGTTGGTGGGGCTCGGAGTGCGGGGTGGTGCAGGTGGTCTGAGCGCTGGAGATTGAATCGTACGAGCTCAACATTTTGTGTGAGTTGTCAGTCGATTAGTTTCTAGTATCTGAAGGGAGTTTACACTCTTACCTTCTTGCGTAGATGAGAACGGCGTCTATATAAATATGTGTACTCCGGCCGTCCGGAAGGATAATAGAGTTGGAGAACAAAATACCGAGGTGAAACTTTGGAGAAATGCGATTCAGCGGATGTGGGGAGCTTAAGAGCGCCGAAACATTAGTGTATGGCGGGGAACGCAGCGGTTTGTTTTCGATACGAAGTTACATGCTGAAAGAACGTTGATCATCGATCAAAGAAAATCTACCGAGGCTCGATCCTCGGTTGAAGGAGCAATGCCTCAGCAAAAAGTTGCAAAACGCGCTTGTGGCGGCTAAGGACCAGCCAGCTCTGACTTGGAAATCGCTATAAAAACTGACGCACGATGGAGACTGGTCTGCTTGATGTCTCTTGGGGACGAGCACAGACCAGTTTGTTTCTTTGCCAATGTGAGAACGGTACTACTCGTGGAAAAGAATTAGCCGAGCACATAGAACATCAATGTTCTTTGCAACTTAGCAATGAATCCTAGAAACTGATTAGTTTCGTCCGCAGTGGACTTCCAAATTCTCTTCAACGCCGAGAATGGAGGCTGGAGACCTGATAGCTGCTTCGCGAGGAGGCTTTGGGTCTATCTGACATTGACAACAGCTGACGAATAGTCATATCTGTTTGCTCCGTGCAGATGGCCTTCTCGGACCGGAACTATCTTCGCAAAGCATATTGGTCTCACTGAACGCTTGCTGCAGAATCCCGGCAGCTTCGTCCACAGGTGAGCGAGGTTTAATAGGTTGGTGGTGGAAAGTTGAGGGTGGAAAGTTGATAATGCTTGTATCACAATCTTTGTCTTCGGGCAATCGCCATTAACTAGTTATCCATAACTTAAACGATGCTCGCTCAAAGATAATGGTGTGCTACAGCAAGGGAAAGTTTACTTTCCTTGCCGACTCAACCAATTGGAATGGCACGCAGATGTGGGTGATGATGTCAAAATCCACCTGTGCCAAGAGATATTAGCCTGTCCGGCAATCGATACCTCACCTCACAGTGTGCCGTGGTATTTCGACAAGAGCCAGTTCGCTTTCAAAGGAAACCCGGACCGGCCCTCTCTTTGCTTAACAGTTGGATGACGACTGAACACAGAGAAGGAGAAGTGCACATCAATATTTCTAGAGGCCTACCCAGTCGGTGTTTCAAAGGGACAAAATGACAATTGTTCTCGATGTGCCAGCGTTCGATCAGTTTATTTCGGCCCACTCAGGCTTAGTCGGTAACAATTGCCAATTCCGTGATGCCGCTGCAAAACCAACTTCGGTGAATCGCGCTTCACCGACAGTTTCAGTGATCAGTTGTGGTACGCGGCGCGGTGGTGTTTCTAAAACGAGCACCAGAGTATCTCAGTCCCGTACTCCGTTCTCCGCTCAGCCCACCGGTCCGCTGCAGCGGACGCGGCGCGGCCCAGCCAACGACATCATCGACCATGGCCAACCTTGTCGACCATGGCCAACCTTGTCGATCACGACCAAGTCTGTATGTGCTTCAACATGTGAACTTCTAGCCTCGTCCCTTTTGCTTCAGAAACTCATGCAAGTACTTGTTGAACACCAGAAGTATATCAGTAGCTCACACTTAATCTCCATCGCCTTGGTAATAATCTCCGTCCAGCGCGTCGCATTGCTCACCACTCTCTGTACGGCTCTCAGATCGAGGTCCAGAACATTGTACGCCTCTTTGCCATTACGACGCATACAAACCGCTTCGAAGAGGCCAATCATAGCCTCTTTTCTGCAAAGGAGCTTGACTTTAGCAAAAAAAGATACCAGCATGACTAAACGGTTGTCTTTGACATACAAGCAGTGATTGTGGCTGTCTCCAAACTTCCTTCCAAGAAGTCTCAAGCCTTCTTCGCCCATATCAGACGGCGTTGACCTATCAGCCTGCCAAGGCCATGCTTGTTTAGGCCATGGACCACCCAGATTTCTCCGAGACTCCCCCAGAGTCAACAGTGCCGTGCAAGAAGGCACGACGGGGCCGCGTCTCCCACTCAGCAAGCAACAGTCGAGCTGGACCGAACAGCAGGAAGCGACCGGGCCCCATGGGCAGAGAAGACACTACTCAAGGCGGCCACGTCTCATCATCAGCCCCAGGGCCTCCACCACCAGGCCTGGGTCCAATGCCGCGCGACTTCATTTCCGCGGGATCTCAACTTCCACTAGGAAAGATGCTCCTGCCAAGGTTGCACCAGCGGAACGAATCAGGGGAGAAGAACAAGCCGGCTGGAAAAGAGAGAACGTCCCATGCTTGTGACAAGTGTAGGAAGGCCAAGGCCAAATGCTCTGGTGGTCAGCCTTGCGAGAAGTGTAAGAGTGAAGGCAGAGAATGCGTATATGGGGATGGAAAGAGGGATAGAGTCAAAAAGTGCGTCTGCAGCAGGCCTTCTTTGGATTTTCGACTAACATGCGTAGGGAATTGGAACGTCTAGCCAAGCAGAATAAGGCTCTGAAAGATGAGAGGCGTTCATTCGCCAACTTCATGCGGAGCATCAAGGAGGATGGCTCGATAGCGCCGACGAAGATGCAAGAGATGGAAGACATGCTGTTCAAGGTAAGGTGCCCGAACCTAATGTTAGTGCTAAATACTAACCGTGTCAGCTCAATACGAATGAAGCTAATGACGCAGAAGCAGACCGCCAGTATGAGGAGCGTCGTGCTTCTGCCGATACTGGCGAGGACAATGCTGATGCCGATGACGTCGCCTCGATGGGTTCTCTCGACGTTATTAATGAGGACACAAATCGTGACGAACAGACTCGTGCCGCAGGCTACCTAGGCAAGAGCTCAGCCGTGCGTTGGGTCCAGAGAACTAAGGAATTTCTCAACGACAACGACGAGGCCAAGGGCAAGGGCAACATAAAAAACGGGACAAAAGGGACACCAGACAACGCCTTCATGAAAGCAGCAACTGCAGCTGATGATAGTGACTTTCCCGTTGTCGAACCAGACTCAGTTAATGCCATGGACCTCCCACCTTCCAATGTCATCCAAAATCTCGTCAACATATACTTCACTACTGTTCATCCCAGCCTACCCATACTGAGCGAACGAGGCTTCAGACATACATTGGCAACATTCCTGATGGCGTCTCCCGATGAGCAACTCAAGACGGGTTTCGAGAAGCAGGATTGGCTTTGCAGCTTGAATATGGTTCTTTCCATCGCCGCAAGGTATGAGTGGCTAACAAGAGATGGTGAATCCGAGAGCTTGACGGATAAAGACTTTCTGGTGCATTTTGCAAGGGCGCGGAGATTGGGACTTGACGAACGAGCTTTACATCGAGATGCCGAGTTGCAGAATACGACGTCCCTCGGACTGGTCAGTCTTTACTTCTTGACTGTCGATCAGGTCAATAGGTTAGTTAATGTTCCATGTTACGTTTGGTCTCAACTGACGAATAGTCTAGGGCATGGACGTGGTCTGGCGTTGCACTTCGTAGTGCTATGACTCTGGGTCTTCACATTCGCAGCGAGACGAAGTCGCTCTCTGACGTCGACAAGGAATATCGTGTCCGCCTCTTCTGGTCGTTATACTGCTTAGAACGTCTTCTCAATCAACTAACTGGCCGGCCAACATGCTTGTCACCACGAGATATATGCGCCACGTTGCCATTAAATTTGGATGAGCAAGAATTTGATCGCGAGCGCCCACTTTACAACGGCGAGAAATACCGTGAACTTGAGGTTGAAGGTCGCATAGGTGAGGACATGGTAGAGATGACATCGCATGGTGCATCGAGTGCATCACGATCCGCAGAAAGCTCACCAATGGACACATCACCAATCTCGAAGTTTTCAAGCCTCTTCTCGACGGAGAGCTCACATGGGCGAAACTCCATTTCTTCTATGGGAAAGAACGACTTTCGAATCACTAGCAGCACGTACTTTATCTATCGGGTTCGTCTTTCCATTGTCAGTCACGAGATCTTCAACGACTTGTATTCACCAACAATGGTCAAATCCAAATGGGGCGATGTCCAAAATGTGATTAGACGCATTGATCGGACACTCCGAAGATGGAAGTCCAGCTTGCCATGGGAGCTCGACTTTGACGCAGATGAGCCGGACCGTTCTGAGCCACAAGACGATGCTGGTTGGCGCGCTTGGCAGGAGAAAAAGAGGCGCTGGTCTGACTTCGCTGGGGAGAGAGCAGGCTTATGTCTCTTCTATAACAGTAGTCGGATGATCTTATATCGGCCGACTCTGTGCAAACTCGGCCACTCTATTCGTAACGAGAGTGAGACTAGCAAGAGCTTCAACGCACAGAGCGCTGTAGGTTGTATACAGGCCGCGAGGAACACTATCGCCTGTCTGCCACCATTCCCAGAAAATGTGCACAAAAGCCATCCATATCAGGAACTGGGGGATGAGCGCAGTAGAAATCCGCATATTATTGCCCTTCATGCGTTTGTGCCGTGGTGGAACACCATACACTATATCATCGAGGCCGCGAGTGTGCTAATGTTGGAGTTGGCGTATCGCTGTGAACACCAACCTTCACAAGCCGAGGCCATATTTGAGGACCTCAAGACTGCTGTTGGATGGATGGGAGCACTCGCTCCATATAACGTGTCTGCTAGGAAAGGTGTCCCTGTTTACGAAGTACTTCTTCGTCGTGTTGCGCCGCGCATCGGACGCAATGCTGGCGGCTTGACTAGGGAGGGTGAACTGCCACAAGGTTGGGAACACACGTCTTCGAATAGGCAAAATCCGGGAAATACTGACGGGTCTTCGGATACTGCGAGGTGGTCGGGACAGAATCATGAATCAGCTGCTAAATTTGAGCCGCAACAACAACAGACACAGCAACCATCGCGCATTCAATCCATGCAAACTCGTCAGCCATATCAGATGTCTGCTGTAGATCCTTTCTATAATCAGATGGCGTCGGCTGGTCAACAGAATACAGACTATCCCACCATGAGCGGGGCAATGAATGGCATGAATAGCCTTGGCCTCGGTGCGTTGGAGAGCTTTCACTTCGCCGGAGATGCCTACGGCAGGTATGACGACTTTGGGCCTTGGATGGCGAATGGCTTTGAGAACTTTGGGAATTTTGATCTCGATTTCCAGCCTCAGCAAACACCTAGCATGGGCCAACAGCAGATCAATCAACCGTCGCCGATAAACCAACACATCAACCATGCCCGTATGGCACAGTCGTCGCCAATGGGTCCACCCCACGTTGGCATGAGCAGTGCCGGTATGGGCGGCGGCGGTTCAATGTCGTTGCCAACCGCCACCCAAAGTAGCAACATGGGAGTGGGACGAGCTTATGCTTACGACCCTACTCAAGTGCAGCAGCAGATTAACAACCAGCAACCGCCTCCGCACATTCAACTGCCGCAAGTCAACCTCAGTGGTATGCAAGCAGGATATCAGCCGTATGCCTGGGATGGAAGTCAACTACCGCCAATGGTACCACAATATCAGCATCAGCACCAGCTGCCACCGCAAACTAGGAGGCAACATGCACCGCCTGTATCACAATACGGAACAGGAAGAGGCCCTAGAGATGGTCCACAACTGTGAAATCAGCACGAGAGTTGAGTGGAGATTGCTGATTAATTGATATGGCAATGAGCGAGATTTTCAGGATTGCTATGAGGTTATAAACGGGCGATCGCTACAATACGGAAGACATGAGGAACATGATGTTAGTGGAATGTTTGACGATGGCTTTAGAGTAGCTCGTTTAAATTTCGAGATTCAAAAAAATGGACGCCAGATTGCCTGCAACCCAATTAATTCCACCCTAAGCCTTCACTATCATCGCCTCTCTGTTCTCGTCGTCAGAGTAAGTCATTTTACTTCCGCTCGCCACATTTCTTCTTGTCGGCCTTAACGATAGTAGCCGACTTGTAAATGTAGGTGAAGAGATTTGCGCCGCCGTGCTTTTTCATGCCCACCCCACCTTCGCTCTTACACTTGGGTTTCATTAACTTTTCAATCATCTCTGACTCCGTCAGCCTATCCGTTCCACCTTAGTCGCCTATGCTACTGTGGCTACTACAGCTAGTAATGCCACTCCTGGAGGTTCCGTGGCTTCTCCGGCTCTCTCGAGACTTATCTTTAGGTGCGACCCGTCTATCTCGACTTCCATGAGATCTATGTGTCCGGGTATCATCGGAGAATCATTCAATATCAGAGTAACTTCCACGTCTTTGTTGCCTGGGCGCCGCGGGTTTACGATTATCCTCGTATCTTGTCGGACGTCCTCTGCTGCGGACATCATCTCTTGGTCGTTTGCCATACTTGCGATCATCACAGGGAAATTCATCCTCGGAGCAACTCCTACGTCTTTGCCCTCCAGACCGCTCTGGCATACGGTCGTTCACGTATCTCTCAGACCGATGTTCACCTCTGCAGGCATCACGTTTCGACTCTTTGGTGTCCTCGCTTTCATCGAAAGCCGATTCACCAACGTAGTAAACTTTACACAGTTGTTTTCTAAGCGTCTTGGGCTTACGGTGTGGAGAGGCCATCGTATCTTCCAGAAGGTGGTCCATTTCCGTGAATGTCTCGTCCTAGTTACCTGGCGTCCCTACGACCAGACAACGATGGTGGTGTCGGGGCTGGATCCATAAAACCTCCATTTTCACCATCATCACCTGGGTTGTAAGGTGGGCCACCATCGGCGTCTTCATCATTACGTGGTATGCTTGGCTGGGTGGCTCCTCTGTGCTTTTGTTTGGTGGATGGTAGGGTACGGGAGGTGGTAGTATACTCCGCTAATTGGATTTCTCTGACTTTCTTGAATATTTATATGCGTTGGGGTCAAGGGTCGAAGGCGGTCAGAATTTCCAACTCAGGTGCTGATTCTGGAGAGGGGTAATTCGGGAGATGAGCTGATGACTTATGCTTGACTTATCTCGGTCTCCTTTTACGCTCAACTATCATTGTGGCCCGACAAGGTCGAGTACTGACTCGACCATGATTCTTTAATGAGTCCTCGTCGCGCATGGAGGTTTTACCCTTTCAGAAGACTGCTAGGCGCAAGGGAAACAGCTCTGAGACTTGCAAGAGGAGAAGTCTTCGGGCAGTGAGTAAACATATGGCTGATAAGGACCATTCTTCGAGCTTGTCATCATCCCAACACTCTAACGGGCCACACAACTTCAGTATCAAGCATCAAGCTTTCGTTCACAAAAGCATTTCTTCGCCGAGTCATCGCCTTCTCTACAAAAACCATCAGCCACTACAACTTCATCCGAGATCATTAAAACTGGCCCCATCTTAGTCCAAACATCTTTGACCGAGCCAAATTCTTCAACGACCTTTCCACCTTGCAGCGGCTTACCTTTGAACAATTCTTACTTATATCAGCATCTCGTTTCAGTCAACGATTATCTACCTCAATATCCGCTACCATCAAGCATACATATGCAGGCAACGACAAGTAGAAGACGGCCGCAATGGGACTTCGAAGCGACCTGAACTTTTATCATTCACAGACGATCAATAAGGAGGAGGTGGAGCGCTTGCTGGATGCACGTAAAGAGCTGGTTGGGAAGGGGGATCATGGTGGGGACGTAGGCATGAAGGACTTCGAAGTTGATGCAGTTACTAAGGGTACGGATAAAGTCAAGAACAAGACTAAGGAAGTGACGAAGGTCAAAGTCGAAGACTAGGTCAAAGCCGACCTGAAACTTAAAGTGGTCAATCCGGAGAAGAAAGTTGTTCGGCCTCATCTGGACGAGCAGCAAAAGGTAGATGATCTCGGCAAGATGAAAGCCGCGACTGAGGCCATAATTTGAAAATCTTGAAGCACGAATGCGCAGAGATTACGAAGTCGAATGCCGTAATGCTAGGTGTGTTAGAGACAGAGCTGAGGAACAACTTGAGCTCGGCAAAGCGCTATCAGGATAAGCTTGAGAGAGGCAGGAAAGCAAAAGTTAGTACGGTGAAGGCCATACTTGGGAGGCGGATTTATGGCGAGGCCTCGGACGACTTTGCGTGCTGAGGTGAAGAGATGTGTTACGACAGAGGCCAATGGGTTGAAAACAAACAAGTACAGCATAAAGACTGAGCTTAAGGAGGAGTTGACACAAGGCGTGAGAGATGGATTTTAGAAGATGTTGGGTGAGCTGGGTGAGTATTGCCTTAGTCGGCACAGAATGATGACTGACGGAACTTAGATGCGAGGAACGTAGAGAGACAGAAAGCCGAGAAGAGAAAGGCTGCGGAGATGACAATTGCAGCTGTTGCCAACTCAGTTTCCGCAAAGGAGGTAAGGACTAGCACCCTTTGGGAGGAATCCTGGGTCCAACAATGGATCAACGAAGGGAATCTCTCCGGCTCCCTTGACAAAATCCTCCCCTCAATCGACAGAGACAAGGTCTCTCCAATCGAACTCATCATGCCTCTGAACCTGATGATGGTTGAGCGAATGGCAGAAGCTAGTTGTGAGGCAGAGCCTGGGGAACCTCGGACTCCTAAGCAGCTCAAGTTACGGAGGAAAGTTATCGTGGCAGACTGGAAAGCTGCTTGTGCCAAGCTCAAGACTCAGAAGATTCCTTGGCTCGATGTGAACGCGGAGGATTGTGAGTGGCTTGAGCTTGGAAGGCCGAGGTATTATGTCTTGTGCCCTCCGAAGGAAGCTGAGGCAACATTGATGGTTGTCAAGGATGCGGTGTTGGCTCAGACTGAGGGTGGACAGCACAGAAGCTTGAGGGAGTGAGTAGGGCAGAGGAATTCGAAGCAAGCTGCCAGTCCCATCCGAACAGAGATCTTGCAGTTGAGATACTCTTCTTGTTTGTACGTCTCAATTGCTAGTGTGGTCTTAGCCCAAGTCTTTACAGCTTTCGAGAATATTTCGGAAGGGTTAGGCTGTCTAATATTACAGAGCGTTGAATGGTTTATTGATCCGGCTGCAATAAGCAACCAATTACCAGCACACAAACACAAAAATCTCTCGAATCGCCAAGATCACATTTTTAGCCCCAGAGTTGGCAAGCACTGATTACCGCAAGGTGACTCCCACCCATTCTCAACCTCTGACTGAGCCTCACCTGTACACAAGCATAAAACTCTCCTCTCCTTCTCCTATGCCCCATGATGCCTCAACGACATACACAAATCCTCATCTCCAAGCCACGATGTGCCAAGAACGAGCTTTATCCCACGCCTGTGGCCACGGCCCCACCCTCATCCTGGGCACAGCTATCTGCTCATACAGAGAACTATATGAAAGGCGACGCATCTCCAACACACCAAACGACGACAATGATGAGGCGCTGCTTCATATGTGTGGAGAGGATAGGTTGCAGGGCTTGTATGTTGTTGGGGAAGTGGAGTGCAGCTGTGAGTGTGACGTGATGGGTTGGATTGTGGATGATGACGACGGTACCGAGGATGGGGAAGATGAGGAGGATGCCGTTGATGAGTATGTGAGTGGGTACTGGCTTCGCAGACAATGGGTTAATGGCTGGGGTGAAGAAGTGGAGGACGGTGACGATGAGGAGAGCGAGCAGGAGGGGATTCATGTGGTTTACCAACAGGAATGGTCCCAGTATTATTAATTTTGACCCTCATATTTTGGAGCATACTAGCTTTGACTTATCAAAGTCAAAACTTCCAGAGGTCTTATCGTTATTGAGCTTTTGGTCCGGCCAACAAAACTTGTTTACATTGAAGATCGTGAGCTCTCTTGGAAGGTACAAGGAGCTCACTGAAGTACTGCTAGACCTTTGTGAAATGTTAGGAAGAAGAAAGGAACACAAAAAAGTTCCGGCAAGCAGAGCCTGTGCTTCCAGCTCTCGATGTGTGTTTGCGAGGAGGAAGTGAACAAACAGAAAGACCAAGTAATTCTTTCAGTGTCTCACTGAAAGTGACTTCGATGACTTGATCGGCGAAATGGTGATTAATCACCTCACTAATAAAACCAAAGGAACCAGCCGACTCCATCTTATATCACTATGAGTAGATGTTAGAGCGGTGAGCCCTATATACTGCGGCTGTAATTCTGGTAAACCAGTTCCAAACCTACCAGCAAACCCGCCACCAAGGTAAGCACTTATTGACTTTTCTATCCAGCGCCCGAGCCTCTACGGCACTATGTATATGTACCCCCCTAAACCATACGGCTGTGACCACTTAAGTGGTGTCCATAACAATGAGCGTTTTTGCTGTCTGGCCCAGACTGTAATCAAGGCCGACAGCTTAAATTCATTACCCTGGAACGAAACGGACTCTCGACTAAAATTCAAAGCAGATTGGCAATGGAAAAGAGAGGACTTTCACTCTCATAAATACCAGCGGTGCGATATCATCATCGACGAGGTTCAATAACATTGCCCTTGCTTGTCTTGATTGGTGGGGTTTCTCTGAGGGAGACTACGAGCAGTATCAAAGAGTGTCCTGTTGTTGATATCTCTCAGACAGGGGAACGGATGTTACCCCTTGGGCGTGGACCAAGAAGGGAGGATAGCTTTGGGGGGAAGCTATTCAGGGATTATGTGGCCTGGATGAAGCACATAAACATGCTTCGCGAGTTTAGAAAGCATCGGTCGTCCGACAACCGTTATTTACGCACCTATGAGGCCCACAAATACCCAGACAAAAGATGTTAGTAAGTGTAAGCAATCACAAACTGGTTTACAGTCAAGCGAACGATATGACGATGATACGGCATCGATAGATGTAGAAGCGACCACAGGCACAGAAGTATGTGCAGATTTCAAATCATGGTGGTCACAGCCATGGAAAACATGGAAGCGGCACGGGATGGTACAAGATGGGACAAGCTTGACAGCAATGGGAAAAGGGAAAACATCTAGCAGAACGGGTTTGAGAGCAAGAATAAGACAGTATTTTCGAAGACGGCCGCAAGGCACCTCTTAGTATAGATGGGATAATGAATCATTCCATCTCCAGTACTGTCTCTCTCACAAGCGGTCTATTTTCTTCCCATTGTCAATCGCACGTAGTTCTACCGCTCTTCCCACGCTACCGCCCCTCCTCCACAAACCCAACCTTAGCCTTCGCCTCACAAACCCTCTTCAAATCATCGCCCGATTGTGCAAACCGCAGCACCAGTTTTCCACCCATCGTCGCCTTAACAAGACTCGCACCCCAACCCCCAAAACTCTCCCAAGTCACATACTCGCACCCTCCATCCTCCAGCTCCACAACCTCCTGCACACGCTCCGCCTTGAGAAACCGCTCCTTTCCAGCATCGTACTTCCACAGCACCCTGAAACCCCTTCTTCCTGCCTCCTTCTTCTCGTTAATGGCAGAGATCATGGTGATGTGCTCGGGCGTCGTCATCAAATTGTCGACTTGCGACTGGGATAGCTCGGAAAGCGGTGTGCCAGCCATATTGCATCTCATTACCATCCTATCACCTTCCCTCAGCCACTTCTGCCCCTCTTTCTCCACGATCCCGGCCGGATAAGGTGTAGCTGAGCCCTCACCTGTGACGGTTGTCTTTGGGACGAAAGTATTCCACTCTCCCCATGCGTCGCCGTGGATGATGGTGCTGAATACGAGAGGAGCGGGCGCGGCGATATTGGTGCGTGCAATGAGTGAGAAGGACATCGTGGCCGGCTCGGGGTAGGCGGGGGTTGGGAGGGGTGAGGCGGTGAGGAGGGAGGTTTCGCCGTAGGGGATGGATGGGAGGTCCGGGCGGACATAGGCTGTGTACGAGACTGTGCCGGGCTCCATTTTGGATGGTTTGATGGGTTTATTCTTCAGGATGGATTTTGCAATCTGAGATAGGGATAGGAGTGTTCCTGGCTTGATTGAAGATGGTTTGGACTGATAAGGTTGAGGTTGTGGTGTTGGATTTGGGATGGTTAAACCGCAAAGCACGGGGTATGAGGCCGAGGCGGGGTTGAAACACGTGATTGGAAGTATAACGTTCCACAGACTACCGTGCCTCAAGCTTTCAAAGGTATGAATGGAATAGTCCACTATTGGTTTCGAGGGAATTATCACAAATGAAGAAGATAACATCAACATATTCAGAAAAGGGGCCATATTAACCTTGGGATAACGAACCTAGGAAATGTGACATCACCTCTTGGCAGGATCATGTGATCGCCATAGTGAATTCTATTTCTCTCGTGGTCCTCTCTTTCCTTCATGTGGAGTTAAGGGGGTTGCATCAACACAAATACCGTCAAACACCAACTGACGAACTTCTGTCAGCAGAAGTGTATATAGTTGGACTTTCGCATTAAATGGCGAGACTCCAGTTGGCAGAGACGCCTTGCAGCTTCTCGTTAACTTGGGGCACTTGGTCTAGCAGAACTCGACCCAGGCTTCTTACAACTTACATGGACCCTGAAGCCTTTGATTAGACGCCGTCAACAAACAAGTTCTGACAACTAAAAGCACATTCACCCTAAGCCGCCATTTGAAGGCTTTGAGACAAACTGAGAAACTAAAGATGTAAAGCTCTGATACTTGTTCAAGGGTCCCGACTATCGTGCATGATATCGCTTTATAAGCTATAATACTACTGCTCGGGTCGATATGGAAACAAACTGCCACTGGTAAAAGTAAGACGAGCCGTATCGTCGTCAACAAGGGTGGGGTTTTTATACTCTGCTATGAATATCTATCTATTAAACCAAACTAGGCTACCATCTTTCATATCCATTCATATCGAAGACAAAATGCCTCTAGTCATCAACCCATCATCGTGATGTTACTTCATATCCAACTTCCCCACCCTTTCTACGACTCAGACTACCCAAGAGTCTGCAACGCAACCATCTCCCTATACATATCACACCTCTCCAATAACTCTTCATGTCTTCCTCCATCCTTCACCGCACCATCCGCCACCAGGATGATACAGTCAGCATTTCTGACAGTCCTCATTCTGTGTGCAACAGCCACGACCGTGACTCCTCTCGTCGCGCCCTCAAGCGCCTCTTGCAGTGCGGCTTCCGATTCCGCATCCAAAGCAGACGTCGACTCATCGAGCAGCAGCAACCTCGGCCTCCTAACCAAAGCGCGGGCGATGGCCAAGCGTTGAATTTGGCCGCCAGAGAATGCGGTGCCCCGTGGCCCGCAGGGAGTGTTGTAGCCTGATGGTAAGGCCATAATCGTATCATGGATATTCGCCAACCGACACGCGTCCTCGATCTCCTGATCCGTTGGCATTGTTCCCGGTCTAGCTCCCAGCTCTAGATTAAATCTAAGGGTACCTTCAAAGAGAGTGGATTCTTGTGGGACAAGAGCGACAACGTCACGGAACGATACAGGTGCGGAACGGAGATCAATACCGTCGATGCTAACAGTGCCTTGGGCGGGGTTGTAAAAGCGCTCGAGGAGGGAAATGACTGTTGATTTGCCTGCACCAGACGGGCCAACAATTGCTGTGAATGAGTTTGGCGGGATACTCAGTGTCAAGCCAGACAGGACTGCGTGAGCTGGGCGAGACGGGTAGGCAAAGTGCACGTCTCTAAACAGGATGCTGGCGCCGTTGGTGCCGTTAACGTAGCCAGTACCGAGCTTCTCGTTCATAGTGCTCAGTCCGCCTTCCGCGTCTGAGTCAGAACCCTTCTCGCGGATTTCTGGGACTTTGGTTTTGTGGAAATTGGACTTCTCGCACTCGTCGTCTCTGGATGGCCGAGATTGGAGGAGCGCAAGGACACGGCCTGCTGCAACGGTAGCCTTCGATACATCTGGAGCGAGGGATAGAAGCTGTCCACAGGATTGTGCAGAGAAGAGTAAAGCAGGAAGTGTGGTGAAAAATTGAGATGGTGTGTACAACCCAGCAACGATTTGTATAGAGCCCCACCAGTATGCCATGGCGTAGACGAGGTTACCGATTGAGTAAGCGACGGCGAGCCAGAAGTTGCCCTGGATAATCGCCTTGATGGTGGCATCATATGGGCCCTTAAGAGAGCGCTCGTAGACATGGAGAGTCTCATCCTCCAAAGAGTAGGAAGCGATTGTACGCATAGAACTCACTGCCTCGGTGGCGAGACCGACAGAATCGACAAACGCTGTGGCGTGGCGAGTATGGAACTTCGCTGCGATCTTCAGACGTAGGAATCCAGATACCAGGAGAATTGGAATCATAGCCAGCAAAACCACTGCGATTTTCCAGGCAACGATGTGGGCGAGAACGATACCGGCAATCATGTTGATAAGGATAGCCAATACAACACCAAGAATCGTACCAGTCAACCCAGCCATAGAGTTGGTGTCCGAGGAGATATAAGCAAGGAGAGAAGCCGGGGTGCGACCATCAGACTCATGCCACTCAATATCTTGTCTGAAGAGGAATCTCAAGACGAGGATACGAAGACGGGTAAGCATCTTCTCAGCCACACGACCGAAGGAGGATGTAGAGATGGAGTTGGCGCAGAACTCGATCAAGGCGAGAACGAAGAACATAAGACCGAAGAAAGCACCCTTCTCGCGGATAGAGTCTGGAGTTTTACAGGCTGAGAGCTCTCCGACGGTGTTACCGAAGATGACAGCTTCGGCGGAGTACGAACCACCGACAATGATGGATGCACTGATACCGAGGAGTATGAAGCCCGCATAGGGACGAGCCATGATTAGAACACCTGTGAGGTTGGAAAGCTTAACTGGTTCCTTCGCTGGCTCCTTCTTCTCTGGCTCCTCATCCTCTGGGAGGTTTACGAGGGTCTCCTTGGAGAGTCCGTGGCCCTTTGCCTTCTCGATGGAAGATGCATCCATAGACATCTTACGGCTAGATGGGAGCGAACCATTAGTTGGCGAGCCACCGTTCTGGAGCTTAACCATGTTGGCGAAGGCTCCATCTTCATTTGCAAGAAGCTCATCGTGTGGACCCTGCTCAATGATTTTGCCGTCACGCATGACGACAATGTGGTCTGCATTCTTGATAGTAGAAAGTCGGTGGGCGATGGTGATTGTAGTTCTGGAGGAGTCGGTGACGCGCTCGAGAGCATCCTGGACGACACGCTCAGAGTGAGAATCTAAAGCAGCAGTGGCCTCATCAAGGATGAGAATAGATGGTTGACGAATCAGGGCACGAGCGAGAACAACTCTCTGTTTCTGGCCACCAGACAGCTGAGAACCGCCGGAACCGACAGAGGTGGCGAATCCATGATGGAAACCCTCGATGAACCGCAACGAGTTGGAGTCCTCAGCGGCGGCTTCAGCAAGGACATAGATCTGCTTGAGCTCATTCGATGACGAGGCAAGTGCATCCTCGACGGGGACACCGGAGCGGAGCAGATTGACGAAGACAGAGAGAGAGTCGTCAAGAAGTGCCTTCTGGAGTGGCTGATGAGCTGGATTTGGTGAGTTTACAAGGCCGTGAGCAATGTTCTCAAGGACTGAACGGTCGAAGAGAGAAGAGCTCTGAGCAACTGTTCCAATGTGGCGACGATAGCTGGCAACGTTGACATCGCGGAGATTCTGGCCGTCGATGAAGACATCTCCAGAAGTTGGGTCATAGAGACGGCCAACGAGGGAGGCGAGAGTCGATTTACCAGATCCGGAAAGGCCAACGATGCCAGTATGCTTGTGGGCTGGGATATGAAGCGAGAGGCCGTGAATAACCTGAACATCTGGACGAGATGGATAGGTGAAGTTAACGTTTCTGATCTCTATGTCTCCACGGACAGCTGGAAGTGGAAGACCCTCGTCGCTGGTGCCATCGATGTTGGATGTACGCTCAATGGTCTGAACGACTTTGCCGTAAGAGGCAGCCGATTGAGAGAAAAGTTGGAGGAAAGGTGCAACCTGAGAGATGATAAAGGAAGCTGTCAACTGGTTAGCACGTTTCTTTCTGTTTGTGCAAAATCGAGCCTTACCATCAACCAAGATGAAGATGACAGTGTACACATCTCCAACACTAGTACCAGGATCATTTCTCTCAACCGACCTAGCAATCAATACCGAACCTTGCCAGAAAGCCAAAGCGTTGGCGGAATACGCAATAAAGTAAAGTAACCCCAACTGGCAACCAGCCCACAGCGTCTTCTTGACTCCTTGAATCTGCGCCTTGCCCAAATGCTCAGCAAACATCGCCTCCAATCTAGTATTGGCACCAAAAGCATGCACAATTGTCATGTTGCTCAAGCCCGCTGATGCAATTCCTGTCGCAGCAGCGATATGATCAGCTCCGGCCGTGGCGTACTTCTTTACGAAATGTCCACCACCAAGTGCCATGATCAGGAAGGCTGGGACGATAGAGATGAGCATTCCTGCCAAGACTGGTGCTTTGACGAAGGCTACAATGTAGGCGGCAAGGAAGTAGGAGAAGGAACTGATGCAGATTCCGACTTTCTCGGAAGTACCAGTCTGAATAGCTGCTAAGTCGGCGTCGAGTCTGCTGGCAACCTCACCAGCTGGGAGGGTGTCGAAGAAGGCGAGTTCTTGACTGAGGATGGCAGCGAGGTAGGCTTTCCTCAGCCGGCGGACGATACGCTCTGAGAGCATAGACCAGCACGAGGTATGCAGCCAAATGAGGACGAAGTTGGCGATTGTGATATAGACGACGAGGAGGACCTTCTTGTTGATCGAGGGTTGCAGGCCCAATGCCTCAGCATCATCTGTCGCACATTGTGTGCTATCGAGGTTGTCCACCAGCTCTCCGAACAATATACCAAGGACAGGGAACGGCACGCCAGCAGCACCGGCTGCTATGGTTCCTACTACGAGGAGGAGCCAGTCAAAGGACCTGAGTCCTGACCGGAAGAGGAGGTCGGCATAAGAAGGGCCGGCCTTCTTCTTTTCTTTTGATATGGCTTCTGGTTTTCTGAGGCGAAGGCGTGTGAGTGCGTGGGAGAAAGGACCTATTGGCTTCTGGCCGGTCTCGAAGCCGGTCTTCTCGGCCGCGGAGGGAGATGGGTCTGGGAGAGTTTCGGTGGCCGTCATGGCGGAGGTGGGAGCTGTAAACAGCTACGAGGCTTCTATGTCTTGCTCATACGCTGATGTATCGTTTTGAATTGCTTCTGGAATAATGGAGCGCAGAGCAATGCCCTGTTCGTCAAGTCGTCAGGGTGTATGAGGAGTGGGAGTGAAGTTTAGATCTGATAATACGTTTCAAGAGAAAAGGAGAGGAAAGTGACGAGATGGACAACGCAAGATAAGCATCACAGGAGCGACGGGATGGCCTTGGACAATGTAAGGAAGTGAAGCCATCGATCTGATAAAATTGCTGCACCCCACTCACTATGCTACCCCAGTCTACTGCTTGGGCAGACCAAAACGGTGCTAATGGCCCGCAGCGCTTGGGCCTGGCGGCAGTGGGACTCAGATGAAGATCGACTTGAGAAGAAGACTTGCATGAGGGCGAAAAGCATCGCACTGTATAGTGCTGAAAAACACGCTGCAACACGAAAAATGACAGCTACTGGCATGAAAAAAAGATGGTCGAGGGGTCCATCTGCAGCTGCAGCATGACGACAAACCGGGTGGAGTGGTGGTAAGGTGAGGGGCAGCGAGCTGCATCTGCCGCCGCCTTTCGGGATCGACAAGTGCGGACAAGCAGGTGTCTCTTCAACAGAAACGCGTCGGCGGTCAAGAAAGTGTCATGGCTGTGTCTAGCTGTTCGAGCTTCAGGTCATTCATTGTAGCATAGTTGATGGTTCCAAGCCATGATGGACTACCAATCCCCAAGTGCTAATATTAAGCAAAACAATCTCCTCGTGACACAAACTCGTCCCTCTGTCACCTCTTCATTAGCCGCCTGGATACCATGGTCAACTCCCGGCTTGTCACGATCGCCGAGGGCATCCCGTCTGACTAAAGTTATCTGATCCGTCTTTAGCGGGCGCCCGTTTGAGCTGCATCCTCGAGTGACGGTGGGCTGGCGGTTGGTGAGCCTTGGTGGTTGTGCTGATGACGCAAAGGAGCCTGTGAAAGACGTGGCTATGAAAGACGTAACAGAAAGGCCGTCGGGCAAGTGAGGTGTGGTGGGCATGTCATCTGTGTGGGTCGCATCTAATCAGATGGACCGATCATCGTGCGCGGCTCATGCCCTCTGTGCACAACAGAGCAACCACCGTCCCTTCACTGAACATTTCACAGAAAGCGATGACTCTGTGTAAACTCGTACGTAAGCCCTCACACAACAGTGCTTTAGCGGGTTATCAGTGGCGGAGACGCTGCGGAGACCGTGTGGAAACTGTGTTCATCTGATAAGAAAATGTGGGTTGTGGGCAACATTCGCGGAGCAGAGCGGGGTAAAATGCAGCGTGTTGCAGGGAAGAGTTTTTATCTGATCGCGGCTAGCGCCGAAACGGAGATGAGGTGCGGGATTGGCTCCGTGTACGGATCTGATAATTTTCTTGTCTTCCGCCTGAGTCTCGGCGGGGTTGGCCTTAAGGAGTGGGAATGTTGAGCTGCTGAAGGGCCGAGGATGTTGGGGTGGCTCAGCTGTGGTGCCTTTGGGCCGCATTACGTTCATGAGCTTCTGGGGGGGGTGAGCGCATCCAAACCGTGGCGGTGGGCAGGCGTCAAGCACGACGGTAGCAGCAAGAGTCGAGACAGCGAGACTGAGTGCTGACGAACTACGGAAATAGAAGATGAGGTTTTCCTACTCACGTCGACTCTGTTATAGACTCTATCTACTTTGAATTTTCAGTATCCTTCCATGTCTCCTAAATATCCTGAACGTGTTGCTGGCTTTGAGCCCAGAACCTTGCTTCTTCCTACTCTCGCTTTGTCTCTTTCTATGCAGTCCGCATCTAAGCTCCCCAACTGTACCTCCTTTTTCATCGTCTCTTCTGCAGATCTCATCATTGATCATCTCCAGTCGTCTCTACTCATGCCTTCTTTGTCTCGTCCTCTCGACCCTTTCTAATCCTTCATTATCACTTCACATAGCCTTCATGCTCAAAGGCTTGGCCATATCCTCCACCACCACAGCGTTGCTGCTCTCATACACAGGATCTCTCTTCAGCTGCATGTATGTCCAACAGATCGACAATCCCATATCATCGCCGAACGCACCCTGGAGTTGTGCCAGCCCAGCCTGGACGTCGCCTGCATGGAACGTAGCAGCCGTCTTCCCTACAGCCAACGCGATCATAGGAAGCACCTCCGGGCTCTCCACCAACCTCGGCCGCGTTCCCCTCTCCATAGCAACCATTATCTGATGCATGTTCACCACCAATATGCGCCATCGCGGCGCTGCAAGGCTTAATGCCTGACCATTGTGCCAGGTCGCCGGCGACGAAGTGGGAGGATACGTTTGGGACGGCTGGGAGGAGGAAAAGGTGCTTTGTTAGTGCTACGAGGCCTTCGGGGTGAAGAGCTGAGGGAAGGAGGTAGGTGGAGGTCTGGCGTTGGTAGGAGATCGCCCAGATGACCTTTCCAGCGCGCAACTTCTTTCCACTCTTCAAGGTAACTGTGAAGCCCTTATCTTCTGGGGTATCTGGTGTGTAGTCTACTACGCGCTCGGTAAGTATTGGCTCGACACCGGACACAATCAGGAGGTCCAAGGCAGCGGCTCTGAATACTGCTGGAAGAGGCTCCCCGTTTGGGATCTCGGAGTGGGAGTGCACAAGCTTAATATCCTTATCCGGGTGGCACGGCTTCAACTCTGACGCCATCTCGACACCGACCGCACCACCATCAATAATAACGACCACCTCCTCGACATCATGAACATTCTTAATGTGCCTAGCGCACTCCTCCAAGTACTCACTCTTGTTCAAAACTTTGTGGGACGGTAGGATGGTCTCTCCCAAGTCCGCTATAGCAAATGGCGTAGTCGTAGCTAACTAGCTGGTCGGTGCCGGACGCTAGCTTAATTGTTCCGACTTTCTTCTCGGTGTCGAGCTTTGTGCAGGAACGTTGGAGGATGGTGACGGATTTGTGTTGGATGGCGGGGGATGTCTTTGTTACGCGTCCAGGCTTTGTCGCCGTGGTTTGGATCGGCGGACGCCAATGGTGAGCCGATTGCGTGGTCAGGCAGAGAATGGAAGTTAGTAAGGCTGTTGATGAAAGTGATGGTCGGTTAGTAGGTGGTTGACGAGACGACACCAGCCATTGGTATATGAGGCGGATCAGATAAGATCGTGTCAACCACGCCTCCATCCGACAAGACAACCGCATGGTACCTTGGTACTTTGCGAATCCCTGTGGCAACCAACAGGTTGCAATCAGGTTAGACAACTATCCTTAAACCGACTGGACGTGATCCTTCACGTCGCGGCTCCCATTTGACAACTTAAAATGAACGACGTTTGTTAAGTGAACTTACACCACCCACCTTTCTCATTCACCAAGGTAATCTCAACATCACTCACCAAAGGCCATTCCATCCAACTCCGGGAAAGGCACGATACTTGGAGCGTAAGCAAAGCCGTGCGCCAGAATCGGGGGATTCACAACTGCAAAGACCTGCGTATGAGCCGCCGATGACGAGCACTCTGTTTGTTGGCTTCGACTTCTTCTCATCGACAGGTGCGGCGACTGGTGTGAGTGTGGAAGCACTCCCTGGGGTGATCTGCACCATGGCAGGTGCTTGTGCGACCTCCTCTTTCTTGTCCTTACTGAATAGGAATCCCGTTGTGGATATCGTGCTTTGCTCTGAGAAGGGGTGAAAAGTGTGGTCTGGGCCGAGCTTCGAGGTAGGACAGCGATCAGCGATGAAGAGAACAGAATGGAGGATCGCAGGTACAGTTTACAGGAGACAAGGAGTGAAATGAGAAGTGACCGAATAGAGGTGCAGCAACGTAATACCTCGCGATAAAACAGACAGCGCAAGGTTTCACTCCTTATCCCCGCAACACCTCTTAGTTTTAACCCGACTGTGGAGCTCTTCGGGGATGAGCACATGTCCAGAGATGCAATCAGGGAGTCGAGGACGAGTGAGTATTGGGGAATCGCATCGTGTCATTATCAGATCTATCCTAGCGAATCTATTGGCCACTTCAAGTCTGATGGAATCGCGAGGTGCTAGTGCTCGTGGCGCCGGGCCTCGGGTGCACGTTGTAGACATGATCTGATTATGTGCTTGCAGCTTGGCGGGAAACGCGGTGGGCGTTGTCCGTTGTCAGCTGCGCGGTGGAAGTACAAAACGCTATATTGAACAGGGACTTGAAATTATGTAAAGGCGGTTGTTCCGTGGTCAAAAAGTGACTACGGATCAAGAAGGCGCGGCTTGGATGCCGGGCTGATCACTTGCCGTGCTTCCATCTCACAACAGGTTTTGGCACTTTTCACATCAGATTCGTACAGTAGTTCGCAAAGTGTGGCGCACTTTTGTTGTTATTCAATCATCTCGGTGGAGTACAGAGTATTTCTCTCAATGACTTCACTCCTTCTCAAGCTCGCTCTTGATTCGCGTTACAGCTTCGAAAATATGTCTGCACTTTCCTGCTTAATTTCCCTTCGCAAGTCTCGACTCGGCCGCTCCAACGATGGTGGGGTATCTTACCTTATCAGATTCCTCCAAACGGTCTAGCACGACAACCATGATCTGATAACCCAGGAGGGAGGCACTAGCGCCGCAGATCTTCCCTGCAAGTGCGGTGCAGTCTGAGCTTGGCACTTCTTCAGGGAAGCGATATTCTTGGCAGCGGGGAGTTCACATAATCAGATCGTGATGCATCCGAGCTCTGCCCTGAAGTGAGGATTGGGTCTGCAAGCTCATGAAGCTCCCACGCGGCCACGCCTAAGACTTTCAACGCCAGGATGACAGTTACTCCATGATTGGGTGAATCTCAATCATCGTTTTGCATCCGAATATTCCGAATCATCATTGTATGAGTCGCTTCTCATGGTGCCGAAAGAGCAGCCACCCATCTCCAACAGGTGAGACAAATCTCGGAATGAGCATTCTGCTGGGCTAATACTTGGCCGTCCCGTGGCCGACGCCTCGCCGGAGACGACGGCCGCCACGTCTCCAATTCTTAACCCGAAAATGATGACGCTCAGATCAAGACTCGTTAAACTGCAGCCAGACCGTCTACGATGGGCCGCTTATCCGTCCCGGCAACGATTTCTTCACGGTTCCTTGGCTTACTGTTTAATGTCGACGGCGATATCCCGAAGTCGGAAGCACTTCCCTACTCGCTATACCAGTTTCTACAGCTGTCTACTCAATCTCAAGATCTGATAATGTGCCGTTGTGGAACATCAGGATGGAGCTTCAAGCTTCAATTCGCATTAACCACGTTGCGCCTAGAGCTTGACGCCTCTTGTGCGAATCCACCTTGAACGGGGAAGTCTAGGCTAATGAAGGAATCGTGGAGCTGGGTAAAGAAAACTCGTTCCCAAACTATGCCTAACCGGGCTCCAGAGGGGAAAAAGTGTCGGCCACCACCATCATGGACCCTGTCGACACTGAGGCAAATCACAGCAGGTTTGTTGCTCGTCGAACATTCACAACATGCAGTACTCGTAGCTGCTTAACAAATGTGGCTGAAGTCAGAAGATCTTTCAAAGCAGCTTTCATGTCACTCCAATGTTGTGCCTCTTTCCGATGCAAGGTTTCCGACCAGATGGTCCAACACACAACCCCACCCTTCACTTGATATCCAATTTCTGCTAGCTCCATGTTGGTTTACGGTGATGTGCTCCATTTCGCCGAATCCAGAACTCTAATCAGCTCAGTCATGCTTCCAACCCTGAGGCCTCTCACGGTCTTACCCGACCATCGGTGGGTGGGCCGCTCCTGCACACTTATCTGAAAGCGTGGTGCGCAGATCTGGACAAGGTGGGTTCCTCTCTTATATCATCTCGCCATCGCCCTCGTCTCCGGGACCTTCAACTTCAAGAAAGAACTTTGCCAGCATTCTTCAGAAATAGGACCCCTGTAAAGATGTTGTTCACTCTCGCAAAGGTTTGGGGTGGCAATGAGCCAACCCCAGAAGGATCAGAGGCCGTCAGACGCACCGAGTCGCAGACCCACGAGCATGAGCACGGAAGCGACGATAAGGGCAACCAGCGCCCTCCAGATATCGAGTCCAGCAGCGATGAAGATTCTCTGAACCACATCAACAAGCAGGACTTGAAGGGTGTGCAGAAAATTGAGGCTGTCACCCTCACCTGGTCCAGAAACGAGCTCATCGTTGCATATGCCTGGTAAGCAGCTCAATTAGAAATGACTGAAATCGGTGTCTAACCGGTTAACAGTATCTTCCTCGTCTTCTGCGTCAACTCTCTCCAGCAGCAGATTACCAACAACTTGACTGCCTATGTCTACTCCAGTTTCGCATCGCACTCTTTGCTCACTGTCTCCAATACGGTTGCTTTCCTTTTGGCTGGTATCCTCAAGTTGCCAGTTGCTCAGATGATGAACTTGTGGGGACGTGCTGAGGGTCTTATTCTCATGACCGTGTCTGCCACCGTTGGCTTGGTCATGATGGCTGCTTGCAAGAACGTCCAGACCTACGTTGCTGCTCAGGTAAGCTCATCTCAGCTGTACATTCCTCAATTCTAGCTCTAACACATACTAGTGTTTCTACTGGTTCGGTTTCAACGGAATCTCCTACGTGCTCCAGGTCTTCATCGCCGATACCTCTGGCATCCAGAATCGTGCCTTGGCATTCGCTTTCTCCACCTCTCCATACATTGCTACCACCTTTGCTGGTCCAGCTGCGGCCCAGGCTTTCTACGACAACAGCACCTTCCAGTGGGCTTTTGGCTGCTTCGCCATCATCACTCCAGTTATTACCTTGCCAATCCTGTACATCCTGTACAATGGACAGCGCAGGGCTGCTAAGCTCAACATGATCCAGAAGGAACTATCTGGACGCACTTTCCTCCAGAGCTTCGTCCATTACTTCATGCTCTTTGACTGTAAGTTTTCCTGTTTACTCGATTGCTAGAATCAATGCTAATACACCGTAGTCATCGGTGTCTTCCTCCTCACCGGTGGGCTGGCCATGTTTCTCCTCTCCTTCTCCCTCGCAGGATACCAGAAGGACACATGGAAGTCCGCCACCATCCTCTGTCTCCTCATCATCGGCTTCTTCACCATCGTCGCCTTCGTCGTCTACGAGAAATGGTTCTGCAAGCGCTCTTTCGTCCCCTGGGAGTTGATGGCCGACAAGACCGTGATCGGAGCCCTGGTCCTCTACGCCGTACTCTTCCTCTCCTTCTACCTCTGGGATAGCTACTTCTTCTCCTACCTCCAAGTCGTGCACGGCATCAACATCCGCAACACCGGTTACATATTCAACATCTACTCCATCGGCTCCTGCTTCTGGGGTATCGTTGTCGCTATCCTTATTAAGTTTTCGGGCCGTAACAAGTGGCTTGCGCTCTACTTCGGTATGCCGATTATTACCCTTGGATGCGGTCTTATGATCCATTTCCGCCAGCCAGACCACAACATTGGTTACGTCATTATGTCCCAGATCTTCATTGCCTTCGGTGGTGGAACCCTCGTTATCACCGGTGAGATCGCAGCCATGGCTGTCTCCAAGCACACCGAGATGGCTCAGATTCTTGCTCTCCTTGGTCTCTCCTCCTCCGTCGGAGGCGCCATCGCTGGTGCCATGTCTGGCGCTATTTGGTGGAACACCGTTCCAGGTGCCCTTGCCAAGGCGTTGCCACAGGAGAGCTCGGAGTTGCTTGATGAGATCTATGGCGATATTACCAAGCAGATGAGCTACGACTTTGGTACCCCCATTCGTACCGCTATCAATGCTGCTTATGGTGAGGCTCAGAAGCGCATGTGCATCGCTGCGACTGTTGTCCTTGTCCTTGGGTGGCTCTCCGTCCTTACGTGGCGTGATGTCCGCCTTGCTGATGTTCGCACCGTCAAGGGTCGTGTTCTGTAAAGTATTGTCCTCGTTGTTTAGATATGGGACGACGTTACTATTTGATGTGCATCTAGAGTATGACGTTGACGAAGGTTATGCCAGTTGGATGAAGGTTGGGTTTTGTATACCAGGTGTTTAAAAGAAAGGATAGGATGATATGATACCATAATTGGAGGCCGGAAGGGCCATGTTTATATAATAATGATACGTTACAACTTGTGTTCCATCTCATGTCGGGCCGTGCTGAAGGCTGCCGCCCTTGTCACATGAGGCCCCCGCTATCGTTGAGCTTGCTATAAGTAGTGCCTAGCTTTCAAGCTATGTAGCTTCTACTTCAGCCGCGCACAACTGGCTATGCAAACAACGAGTGGAGGCCACCTGTATGGCGGAGTGATATTGCTTCGGTTTTATTAGTGAGCTGGTCTGTTTGGACTGCATCTGGGAGGAAATGACTTTGCTAAATGGTAGCAATAATAGTATGCTGCGGACAGGAAACTTGATCGGCATGCACGTACGTGTTGTTGTCACGTCCCTTCGCCGACCTCATTGATCGCTACCGCTAGATCCACCAAAGTCATTAGGATATTGTGCACAATGGAACAGACCAATTTACGAATTAACTTAATCAAGCTTTGCCCTATATCTTTTCACTGAATGCCAACGAGACTTCAAAAAGGGAAAAGGTGCGTACATTGCATTCTTTCCCACTTCGACTGCAATACACACACACAACAAAAATAAAGCTCCCTGCCTGGTTCGAACAGGCGACCTGAAGATCTGCAATCTCCCGCTCTACCACTGAGCTAAAGGAGCTTATGGCATATTGTGCTTGGCAATTTCCAATCTATATATAGTTTTCATTTTTTGGACCTGGGGCCTGATGATGTCCCAAATACGACAAGTTACATTCCACACAAAGTGAACGGTCCACCTACACCTGATGGCTCTTTGAACAGGGAAGGCATGATCCAATGATGGGAGGAGCCAGCAAAACGTAAGGTGAAATCTTCAAAAGTGAAGGCTCTTGAGTTGGCTCAAGATGTTTCTGAATGGAGAAACGGCGAATCGAACGCCGGACCTTTCCTATGCGAAAGGAACGTTATACCCCTAAACCATATCCCCAATTGATGCTGTTTGTGCCATAAGTCATATTATATACTCTTTGCCGGTTGGGGCCCCCTGATGCTATTGCCCCGTCGACCATACTATTTAACCACTCGGGCGCGGTTAGCCGACCCCTCCCCAAGAGGTGGCTCGAGTATCAGAGCCCTCAAAGACTGGATGGCTACCGGACACCCAATGAGAGAATGAGGAAAGTTGACCGCGGAATTGTGACCGAAGCTCAGAAACGGACGGAGAAGTGAAAAGGTTCGCAGCTCCTGTTGCCGTACCGTAACAACTTCGACCTCACCTGCTGACTCGAAAACCAACTGGTGACGTAGGACTTTGGTTCCCAGTTCCCATTCCAAAGCGGGACTCGGAACAATAGTTTACCACCATCTACACATGCAAAATGATGACTCCGAAGAACCAAGTATTTCTGGAGAAACGGCGAATCGAACGCCGGACCTCTTCTATGCTAAAGAAGCGTTATACCACTAAACCATATCCCCTTATATGTTTGATAGGCGCCTAATACATTTAATAATCTGTAAAACATCTTTTGTTTGTTGTAGTGTAAAGAGAGATCACTACATGCAGAATACAATCTTTCTTTATTGGCATGCAGATGCGTTTTTACATTGACAAATATCCCAAAAGGAAATAAAGAATTCCTGTGACTGACTAATGGCAAGTTGTATTCGAACTAGCTAGGCCGACGTACTGTTTATATTAAAGCTAAGGAAAGAAGAAAAAAAGTATATGTCTATAAGGATCTGCTGTTCTTTAATATCCCATATACACTGGCCTGTGCTCTGTCTTGCAGAGTCGCGGCCTGTGTAATTTTGTAAGGGTTTTTATAGACAGAGTGCTTAGCCCACAGCATCAACTCCGTAAATAGGCATGTATTCCACAAACTAATCTCTGGCCCTCTCCTTCCAGGAGGTGGCCCGCTCTATATACTGATTCCTGGCCCCATAGTTTTCCGCCGCCGGGTCGGTGAGGTCCCGGTTGTGACGACGGGTAGTTCCGGAGGTGGGACTACGGGCTCAGGCTTCCTCTATCTTGTCAGGTTCTCCTGGTTACTTGGAGAAGAGGCGGGAGGGCTAGTATTCAACACTTGGGGACTGGGACTGGAAATAGAGTGGGTTACTGAAGCTCAATCACTATAATCCAATTAGCTGGAATGAATGGGGTATTCCTAATTGAATGCATGAGTTGACCATGAGGTCCTAAGTCCTATGGAAATTGTAAGGGTTGTTGTAGACAGAGTGCTAATACTGCGATATCGACTCCGTAAACAGGTATGTATTCCACAAACTAATCTCTGGCCCTCCCCTTCCAGGAGCGGGCCTACTCTATATACTGATT